>Ga0187827_10002795_pt1 | contig 23376 bp, 25 predicted proteins | sample ETNtaG_39_FD_167969 | JGI IMG/M metagenome (GOLD analysis project Ga0187827, IMG submission 167969) | Marine microbial and viral communities from oxygen minimum zone, Eastern Pacific Ocean - ETNP2014_SV_150_PacBio MetaG (Illumina Assembly) | ecosystem: Environmental > Aquatic > Marine > Hypoxic... | reverse complement strand
TCGTTCCAGCAGGAAACGCCGGAAACATTTCAGCCTTAGGTAAAGGATTAAGAGAACTTCATGAATTAGGAATAATCAACAAACTCCCAAGACTCGCAGGAATTGAAGTAAAAGCCGCAAACCCTCTGTACATAAGCTACAAAAACAACTGGGCACCATTAGAGCCAGTCCAAGCAAAAGAAACAGTAGCATCAGCAATCCAAATTGGCAATCCAGTCTCATTCAAAAAAGCAGTTAGAGAACTTAAACATTTCAAAGGAGTCATGGAACAAGTAAGTGAACAAGAAGTCAAAGACGCAAAAGCAGTTGTAGACGCATCTGGAATCCCAATCTGTCCAAATTCAGCAGCAGCAATGGCTGGACTAAAAAAACTAATAGATAACAACATAATAAAACAAGAAGAAAGTGTAGTTGCAATCATGACTGCACATGGCGGAAAGTTCTCAAAAGCTGTAATTGATTATCATAAAGGCAACAACAAATTCTCAAACAAGCCAAAGTCTCTAAAAGCAAATTTAGAAACGATTGAAGAGACTTTAGGATTGAAATGAAATACATAATCTTCGTTGGAGATGGGATGGGCGACTACCCAGTTAAAGAACTAGATAACAAAACACCTTTACAAGTAGCCGATACCCCAAATATGGACTTCTTAGTAAAGAAAGCAAATTGCGGAAAATTAATCACAATACCAGAAGGTCTCCAGCCAGGCTCAGCAGTAGCAAACATGTCAATCCTAGGTTATGATCCAAAAATCTACTTCACAGGTAGAGGAGCACTAGAAGCCCCAAGCGTGGGAGTAAAATTAACAGAAAACGACATAGTGTTTAGATGCAATCTGATAACAGAAAAAGATGGAAAAGTAATAGACTATTCATCAGGCCACATCACTACAGAAGAATCTAAAGAATTAATGCTTTTCGTAAACAAAAAACTAGGAAACGAAGACATAAAGTTCTTTCCAGGTATCTCCTACCGCCATATACTGACAATAGATAAGAACAGATTCTCAGAAGAATTAGTCTGTAATGCACCTCACGATTTCATTGGAGAAAAAGTAACAGAGTTACTAACAAAACCAAGAAATGAGAAAGCAAAAGAAACAGCTAACATGATAAACAAAATAATCCTAGACTCAAAAGATATCCTAGAACAACATCCAATAAACATTAAGAGAAAACAAGAAGGGAAAAATATGGGAAACATGGTCTGGCCTTGGTCACCAGGAACTATTCCAAAGATGAAAACCTTCAAAGAACTCTACAACATCAACGGAGCAGTAATCAGTGCAGTTGATTTAATCTTTGGTATAGGCCATTACGCAGGTTTAGACCCAATCCATGTCAAAGGCGCAACTGGACTTTATGATACAAACTATGAAGGAAAGGCAGATGCAACAATAAAAGCATTAGAAAAATATGATTTCGTATTCGTCCACGTAGAAGCAATCGACGAAGCATCCCATGCAGCTGACCTAAAGCTAAAGATAAAAACAATTGAAGACTTTGACAAAAGACTTATTGGAAACGTACTAAAAAAAGTAGACCTAACAAATACAGTGATAGCTGTAACTCCAGACCACGCTACTCCAATTGAAGTAAAAACTCATACTAGAGATCCCGTACCTTTCTTAATTTACAAACCAAATGTAAATCCTGACTCAGTAAAAGAATTCAATGAGTACTCTACAGAAAACGGAAACTTCGGAATTGTTAAAACAATTGAGTTTATTAAAATAGTTTTAGAAAATCCAATTAATCAATAATTTAATTACAATAAATCCCATCCTCCATAATTATTAATGTAATTTCCATAAACATTTAAATATAAGTTAAGTTATTACAATCAAAATGGAAAACTGGATAACAATTGCTCTCGGATTCACCATGGGATACTTTCTGATTAGATTCATAAATAGAAAACAGAAGAGTCCAAGTGATATCTACACCGCTACATCAACAACTGTAAGTAATAAACAAACAGACACTGAACAAGAAAAGAAATATTCAGCTTCTAACATACTAACAGATGAGAAGTACAAAGTTAAAGGTCAGTGGGATAAATAAAAGAAAAAATAAACTAAATCCCAGCTTCTTTCTTAAGAATCTCAGCCTTATCAGTCTGCTCCCATGTAAAGTCAGGATCAGTCCTTCCAAAATGTCCATAAGCTGCTGTCTTTCTGTAGATTGGTCTCCTCAACTTCAAACCATCAATAATTCCCTTAGGTTTTAAGTCAAAGTTCTTTGAAACCAATTCAGAAATCTTCCCTTCATCTATCTTATTGGTTCCAAAACAATCAACATTTACAGATGTCGGTTCACTTACTCCAATACAATAGCTAAGAGCAACCTCACACTTATCAGCAAGTCCTGCTGCAACAATATTCTTTGCAACATACCTAGCAGCATATGCTGCTGATCTATCAACTTTTGAAGGATCCTTTCCAGAGAATGCTCCGCCACCATGTCTTCCAACTCCGCCATAAGTATCCACAATAATCTTCCTTCCTGTAAGTCCAGTATCCCCTTCAGGACCGCCAACTACAAATAGTCCTGTTGCGTTAATCAATATTTTAGTTTTTTCATCAATGTAATCTTTGCAGATTGGAGTTATTACATGCTCAACAATCTTCTCTTTAAGTTCCTGCTCAGAAATCTCTTCCTTGTGCTGCTGTGCAATAACAATTGCAGTTGCTTTTTTTGGAGTTGCGCCATCATACTCAATGCTTACTTGACTCTTTCCATCAGGACCTAAGTGAGGAATAATTCCTTCTTTTCTGACATAAGCTAACCTTCTTGTCAATTTATGTGCTAAAGTTATCGGTAAAGGCATTAGCTCTTCTGTTTCATTACAAGCAAAGCCATACATCATTCCCTGGTCTCCTGCTCCCTGCTCTTTATCCTCCCCCTCGCCTTCTGAAACTCCCTGACTAATATCTGGACTCTGTTCGTGTATAGCAACCCATACACCTGCATCATCACAGTCAATTCCAAACTTAGGATCAGTATATCCAATTTCCTTCAATACCCCTCTAACTACCTTCTGAACGTCAACATATCCTTTCGTAGTCACTTCACCAGAAACATGCACAGAACCAGTTGTTGTTAATGTCTCAACAGCCACTCTTGATTGAGGGTCTTGTTTAAATAATTCATCTAAAATACCATCAGATATCTGGTCACACACTTTGTCCGGATGACCTTCGGTCACACTCTCACTCGTTATATAAGTTATTTTACCCATATTAAACTACCTCCTTGGTTTTTAAGTACCTAAAGAAGCAGTTTATTTATAAAATTGATTGACTAGAATATTCTGATTGGAATAATAAGGATTTCTAGATGTTTGTGCAAAGATGATTCTAAAGAGAATTAACTCCTCCTCTCCCTATCCTGAACTACCCTTTTCAATCTAGCCATAGCCTCAAGTTCAATCTGCCTTGCTCCTTCTTTCGTAACACTCATTACCAATCCCACCTCCTTCAAAGTTCGCTCTTCCCCAGTATCAAAACCATACCTTAACCTTAACATACGAGCATGTCTTTCAGGAAGGCACCTAAGTAACCCTTCAACATTATCATCCCTTACAAATCCGTCTATATACCCATCACCCTCATCAGGGATTGTTTCTCGATATGTAGCTCCACCATCATCTCCGACCTCTGCATCCAAACTCAAATTAGGTTGCGCAACCCCATAATCCGTATATAGTTGTCTAACAGCAGCAACCGACATTTCCATCTTTTCTGCAAGTTCACCAACTGTTGGCTCACGATCCAGCTCTTGGATTAGCTCTCCCTCTGCACTATTTAACCTTTTCATATCAGCTATCCTATACCCAGGTATACGAATTGTCCGACATTGTTCATCCAGAGCCCTAAGAACTTCTCGCCTTATCCACCACACAACATAAGTTGAAACATTAACTTCTCTATTAAGATCAAATTTCTCAATACCTTGCATTAACCCATCGACACCTTCCTGCATCAAGTCATCAAAAGGAACTACATCTTCACCCCTATAATATCTTCCCACAATACTACCGACCAATCTTAGATTATGCAGAACTAGTTTATCCCTCGCTCCAACATCTCCACAAATCCTATAATCCCGAAGAAGTAGTTTTTGTGTTGGATTATCAAGGACTTTATACCTAGCAACCAGTCCACTATGATGATCTGAAGTAGCACCCCCTCCAGTAGGTCCATTATACGCCATAAACTAAGAGTTTTAGAATCAGTTATAAAGTTTACTCAAAGAAAATCAGAACTTCATTAAAGGTATTATTGGTACCAATCTAAATATTCTAAAAATTTTAAAATCCCTTATCAGTATTGTATTGTCTGTTTATAAGATATTGAAACTGGAACAAATCCCTCAGAACCAGTTCCCAATAGCTGCGATGAAGGATCAGCTAACAAAGGATTAGATTTATGAAAATGCCACTCGTTCTGACCCTTATTAAAAGTAAACTTTCCATCCTCATAAGTTGCTATATGAAAATCAGTTCCAACAAGATCTGCTGACATGAACACCTTTCCATTAGGAAATAATAAGATTCTTTGCCCATCATCACTATGATACGATCTAGACTGGAATGGAACGTATCCCTCCCCCTGAGCTGCCTCGTGCTCATCCTGTGTTAAGTACATAAAAGGAACCCTAAGCCTTACGCCTTGGACATCCTCTAAAGAAAGCAACCGCTCCCTCGTTTCAATCCACCTTTCTGGAGCAACATAAAGTTCTGGGTGATGGTTAGCATTTCCAGTGATTGAAACAAGATGGAAATTGATTTCTTCAACACCCAACTCTCTAAAATATCTAACAGCATCTTCTACTGAATCTATATTCAAACCATTGACTGTATAGTTAACATAAGCGTTGAATCCCCTTGCATTTAACAATTCAAGAGTAGGTATGACCTTCTCAAAAGTTCCAGTCCCCCTAACAGAATCATTAGTTTCAGGGGTATGACCGTCAAGACTAACAGAAATGTGATGCAAAGCTGAGGTAGGCACTGCATCAATATCAAAAAAACCAAGCCCTCTACCATTTGTAGTCATTCTTCTCTCTTTTATATCAAATTCTGCTCCCTTCAACACAAAATCAGAAATATCAGGATGAAGTGTAGGTTCTCCTCCTAAAAAAGTAAGCCTGTCTAACCCTTGGCTTCCAAAGTGGTCAATAATTGCCAATCCCTCCTCCCTGCCGAATCCCCCGTAACCATTTAACCAATCATTACCTACATAACAAGATTTACATCTAAGGTTGCACTCCAAAGTAACGTAAAACATCAGGTCTCTGACTGATATGCCTTCAGCCCTTAATTCATCATCATCAATCGTTATTGTCATTTTAATCTGAATGATACAAAACTCCTTATAAATTATCCTGCCCGAAAAATTCCAAAAAGAATAAATACTAGTAGTCATTATTCCTCTTAAAATGATCACTGAATTAGCAGAAATCAAAGGATTGAGAAACAAGCTAGGTTTAACTCAGTCGCAGCTGGCTAAAATCTCAGGAGTATCTCAAAGCTTAATAGCTAAGATTGAAGCAGATAGAATTGACCCTACTTATACTAAAGTAAAAAAAATATTCACAGCATTAAATGACTACGGCAAAAAACAAGAGCTAAAAGCAAAGGACATAATGAATAAAAAGGTAGTCTCAGTAAAACCAAATGAAAAAATCTCAGAAGCTATCAAAAAGATGAGGTCTTTCAAGATCTCCCAATTACCAGTAGTTGAAGAACACAAATCAATAGGTTTAGTATCAGAAGCAATCATTCTAGACTCAATGCTAAATAAAAAAGGAGATAAGATCAAAGATATCATGAGAGACTCACCACCAGTCATATCAGAAAAAACAGCAGTCAATGTAATCTCAAACCTACTACATTCATGTCAACTAGTCCTAGTCTCAGAAAGCGGTAGATTAAATGGCGTTGTAACAAGAGCTGATATTCTAACTAAAGCTTATAGTAAGTGAAATGGATGATTAAATTAAATCAAATTTGAGTTCTAGAAAAAAATAGAAATGTTCGTGCTAACACATAGATATTCTCGACCAAAATCTCAAAAATTTTTGCAAATAAGAAAATAAAAATAGGATATAATTTGTAGAAAAAACAAATATTTATCTTAAAAATTTTCTAGATCCGATTCGCTAATACCCATATTTGAAGGAATATAAAACACTACTCCTAACCCTTTTTCTTCTAACAGACCCCTTAAATGTTTTCCGTGAGCAGCTCCAACCCTAATTTCAATTATATTTTGTTCACTATTTGCTAATAATGATTCAATGTACTCTGCCATTTTAACACTTCTATCATAAGCAAGACCACGTGATTCGCGAACTATTTCCCATAATTTATTTTCAATTGCACCATCCTCATCGCCATTTCTTTCTCTTTCTTCAATCAAAGCATCGCCTTTCTCATATAGTCTTAGCTGTTTGGCCTTCAATTCACTATCATCAATTCCCCTAGTCTCTACATCAGGACCATGCAATCCTTCATATAAAACTACTACACTCTGTCCTTGTTCCAGTATTGTCCTTAATCGAGCTTCATATTTGTCTGCAAGTTCTTGTCTCTCAGCCTCAGATGTTGCAGGATCTGTCATAGCAGTATACGCTCCTTGAAGGAAACTAATATGCTCATCAGAAAAAGGCAACTTAGTTGTAAATTCCGTTCCATCGATCCATCCTTCCAATCCAATTAGCCGGATACCATTTTCCTTATAATGTCTCTCAAGATCTAAATACGCTGCCACCCTACCCTCAATAGAATTATGATCTTCACCTTGAATAACAACTACCTTATTTCCTATCAAATTTTTATGTAAAACTTCACCGTTCACCCTTAGTGGATTTTCAATACCATACTCTGATAAATCAATTCCTTGTAATTCGCCCCCATATTCCAATTCAAGCAGAGATGAACCATATGTTGGTTCAAGAATAGTCTCAATTGTATTTTGGTTTGATTGTGCCGGGCTGTTCATAGATATGCCTGCAGCTACTAAACTTAAAGCTATGCCCCCACGAACTCTTCGTGATAAGTCATCCTGATTTCCATTCAATAATTCATATTTAGAGTGCAAATAATCCAAAACTTTATTGACACCATTTACTAATCTCATATAAAATAGGAAATTTTTGCCATTTATAAACATTTCCATATTATTACTACTTATCAATGACTAATCAAATAATACCTCATATTTAAATTAAACATAAAAAACACCACGTGCCATAATTCATTGATATAAAGAAATAATGAGAGAACCAAGAGCATCACCTCAACTTTCTTAACTCACCAAACCTATAAACCTTATCTGCAACAATATACACTTCAAACTCGTCTAGGTTCTGCTTCAACAAAGGACTCAACACCTTCTCCTTAAGAACATCCGTACCTTCCTGAACTAAATTAAAAGATGGCATAACTATTAACCCCTTACCCTTAAACTTACCCTTCAAAAAGCACTTAAATGTCTCGACCCTAGAACCCTCACGAAGCGATATAGCAGGATGTTCATGCCCAATAACCACCGTCTTAACACCATCCAAATCGGCCTTACTAGGCATCTTATCCCCATGCACAACCAAAACGTCACCAATAACTATCTTATCAACAACCCTAACGCCCCTTTTCTGCGCAATAGGGCCCAATATCTTATCATGATTGCCCCGAACCAGCACAACCTCTGAACAATACTTCTTCAAAAAATCAAGCAATTTTAGAGTATGTCTCCATTCTGTCTCAGAGATAGTTCCAAATTCATGCTTCACATCACCATTCACCACAATCTTATCAAACCGATTACCCTCTAAAATCCCCTTTAACCTATCAATAAGCTCCTTAAACTGAAATCTAGGTATCAATACGCCTTGTTTATTTAGTGCTTCCTCATATCCTACATGAGTATCAGCAATAACTAAATTACCATCAACCACTAAACCAAGATCCTTAACCCTAATGCCCTTCATAATTTCCATAGAAATAGTCCATCTTCTAAGTTATATAAAGATTATTAAAAGAAAAAGAAAAAAAAGAAAAAAATTTATTTTATTTATTCTATTTTCGATAGAGCAATAACATCCTTAAGTGCCACAACAACAGTTGCAGGTACTACGAATGTCAATATACCATTCAAGATGCCCATTATATATGTACCAACTAATTGGACAGCTCCTAGACTTTGGTATGCGTTACCTCCAGCGAATGCAACAATAACTAATATGGTTGCTACTGTTAAGAACTCAGTTGTTTCCTTTCCTGTAACGTTAAGGAATCCTACTACCAATCCTAGAACTACTAAAATTGATGTAAGCCACTGAGTCAGAACATCTCCTAAAGGTAATGCTAAGCCCAATAATACAGCTATAATCACTCCAATCACAAAGGAGTAATGACCGACTTTCTTTTCCATTTGTTTTCACCTCGCGCGTTTCGTTTATATTTTTTTATTTTTATCCGACTCTTTTTTCCCATTGACTATTCTTATTGATAATCAATAGAGTTATACATCTATATAAATCTTTCTATTATAGATAAACCCAGATAGTAAGCTTTATATATAAGCAATACTTTTAACATCGTTGTTAATCAATAGGGGGTTAACTGTATGTTTAAGGGAGATATAGAGAAGAAGATAGTTGAATTTGTCAAAAAAAGCCCCATTGGAGCTACATCTACTGAAATATCTAAATATCTGAATATAAATCGGATAACTCTAGCTAAATACCTGTCCGTTATCAAAGAAAAGACCTTAATCGACTTTAAACAGCTAGGTATGTCCAAATTGTGGTACATTCCAGTAAATATCAACGATAAAGAGTTCTTAAGGTCTATGCTTCTAGGCACAATTTCAAGTTTAGACGAGAATACTTCAAAAGAAGCAATAAGAAAGAGCGCATTAAAGATTGCCAAAAATATTGAAGAGCTATACAAACGCTTCTATGATGTAGAAAAACTCAACTTAGATCAATTCTGTGAAGCCGTTGTTGATGTAGAAAAGAAAATAGGTGGAGAATTCAAAGTAGTTGAAAAAAGCAATAATAGAGTAATCTTTAGAGTTCTAGCGTGTCCATTTGGCCCAGAAGTAACCAAATGCCCCGGTATGTGCACAGTAACATCAACAATTTTAGGCACACTAGCAGCAAAAAGCTTTGGTTATAGCAAAGTAATCCTTAAAAAAACAATAGCCAGGGGCTCAGATAACTGTTATATCATAGTTCACCTCAAAAAATCAGAGGAAAGCGAGAAAGAAAAAACAACTGAATACTTCCCTGGAGATTAAATATAGCAAAAGACACAAGTTTTTGTACACAATATGTCTTTTACTTATTACGAACGGACAACTATTGTCAATTATTTTTGTCAGTAAGTATAGTCCAATTTTAGACATTCCCACCTCCCTTTTTCTGTAATAAGACATTAAATTTAAAAACACATCAATAAAGTAAACAAATATGAACTCAAAAGAAATAATAAACTCAGAAAAGAAGCATATAATGCCAACTTATGGTAGATTCCCAATCGTAATCGACCATGGCAAAGGCAGCTACATCTTCGACAAAGAAGGAAATAAATACCTTGATCTAATAGGGGGCCTAGCAACAGTACCTATTGGACATGGAAACGAAGAACTTCAAAAAACTCTATCAGAACAATCAAAGAAACTAATTAACATTACAAACTTATTCTACTCCGAACAACAAGTTATCTTAGCAGAAAAATTAGCAAAACTTTCAAACCTAGAAAAATCATTCTTCTCAAACTCAGGCTCAGAAGCAAACGAAGTAGCAATAAAGTTAGCAAGAAAAGTAAAAAACAAACCAGAGATAATCTCAACAGAAAAAGCATTCCACGGAAGAACAATGGGGGCCCTTTCAGCAACGCATAAAAAAAAGTACAAAGAATACTGCGAGCCACTAGTGCCTCACTTCAAACACATTCCCTACAACAATGTAGAAGCACTAAAAAAAGCAATAACCAAAAACACTGCAGCTTTCATAGTTGAACCAATACAAGGAGAAGCAGGAATAGTAATCCCAAACAAAGACTACTTAGCAAATGTAGCAAAGGTCTGCAAAGAAAACAATATCCTACTCATCATTGACGAAGTCCAAACCAGCCTAAGAACAGGAAAATTCTTAGCTTACCAACACAACAACATAAAACCAGACATATTAACGCTAGCAAAAGGAATAGCAAATGGAGTTCCAATAGGAATAACATTAGCAAAAAAAGAAATAGCAGACAAGTTCGAGCCAGGAGACCAAGGAACTACCTTCGGAGGCAACTCATTAAGCTGTGCAGCTGCAAATTGCGTTATTAATTTTGTTGAAAAGAACAAGTTAATCGATAAAGGGAAGGAATTAGGAAACTATTTTATAGAAAAGTTAACTGTCTTAAAAGATAAACACAATTCCATAAAAGAAATAAGGGGAGTAGGATTAATGATTGCAGTAGAAACAAACAAAAGCTCAAAAGATATTGTAAACAAATGTCTAGGAAAGGGCCTACTTGTAAATCCAGTAACAGAAACTGCATTAAGATTCCTTCCACCATTGATAATCTCAAAAAAAGAGATAGACGAAGCAATAAATATACTAGATAGCGTCTTCTCCCAAAACATTTAAATAATCTGCTCCTTAGAATCAATTTATGCCTGATATTATTGACACTTTAAACAAAAGAGAAATCACTATATTCTACAAAGACCTTGACCAAGTATTAAGAGTGACAACTGGAATCAACAAAGATTATGGGAGATTAGACAAAAACTTAGATAATTATATGAAAGATTATAAGAAATTAATAAACTTGTTCAACAAGAAATATCCTAACCTCAATCTAAAGTTCAAAACAACTCTGGAAGAATTAAAGCTAGACATCCTCTTCAAAACTGAAAAGAACGTCAAAGACATTTTTATCAACGCAGCATCAAAAATTATAGGTTTAAAATCAGTTGGAGCAAAAAATATAGGCACAGCAGATGTTGCAGACCCTGAAAGGTTTTCAAATGAGGTAGAAAGAATAGACGATAAAGTCAATATATCATATTACGATGAAAATATAGGTGCTTCCACAATATTGTTAGAATTTAACAAAAAACAAAAGAAGGTCGAAATACATTATAATCTAGATACAGTCATTGAAAAAACCTCACCTGAATTCAAACTAATTGCATACTATGCATTAAAGGATGGATTCAAGAAAAAGATTGATGTCTTCCAAGAAGGCGCAAAATTTGGATTTTTAGATTTACTAAACCAAGAAGAAAAAAAAGAGTGGGTCGATAAATTTGATCCACATATGGGAGAATAAAATCCCCCAAAGAGAGGTGTAAGTTTTGAACACAATAGTACTAATTGCATTCTGCTTAGGAGTATCCTTACTTTTCTCAGAAATATTTCGTAAAGCAAAGTATCCTAGAGTAATTGGCCAGATTATAGCCGGTATCATACTGGGTTTTCCTTTTGTAAAACTTCTTTTTACTACCCAAAATATATCAGACATAGGTTTCCTTTCTGAACTGGGAATTGTCTTCCTATTACTCCTAGTTGGATTGGAAATAAATATACCTAAACTCAGAAGATCATCAAAAGATGCATTACTAATCGCAGTTTCAAGCGCAATTATCCCATTCATTTTAGGTTTCGGATTAATGAGATGGTTAGGATATTCTAACTTAGTTGCAGCAGTTCTTGGAAGTTCTTTGGCACTGACAGCAGAAGGAAGTAAATTAGCCGTTCTTATAGAAACAAAAGTTCTAAACACTAGAGTGGGTTCTATCATGTTAGGCGCAGGAATATTAGATGACATCTTTGAAGTTATTTTCTTAGCACTTTTGTTAGCATACCTCAAAAGAACTCATTTCTATCTACAACTCGTACCAATTACATTGATTGGAATAATCATAGTGATTTATTTATCGTTAAAGTTAGTGCCCAAGTTGTTCAAAGCAATGGAAGACGAAAAATCAAAAATCTCAATCCTATCAACAGTGATAGTAATTGGATTCGGAGCTGCTGCCATCTCCCACATCATTGGTTTTGGACCAGTCATTGGAGCTTTCCTTGGAGGATTATTTATCCAAAGGATGAATAAAGGAAGGAAATTGGAACGTTTAGGTATCGATAGACTAAAAGTACTAACTTTTGCACTAATAATCCCTTTCTTTTTCATAAATATTGGAATGCATTTTAATTTTGAGAGTATCATCTCACATCCATCATTACTTCTATACGTTTTAGCAGTAGCAGTGGCAGGAAAAATGATCGGAACAATTATCGTAACACCTCTAACCACATTAAATCTAAAACAAACAACATTAATTGGCTGGGGAATGAACTCAAGAGGGGCAATTGAATTAATCATCGCAGAAATCGCAAGAGTAAATAACATAATCCCCATTGAAATATATTCAGCAATCGTAGTAATGGCAGTAGTTACAACATTAATGTTCCCATTCGCACTAAAATACTACTTAAGAAGATATCCTGGCATAATGGATGAGAGAGCTTGAAAAAATGTTATTCTTATTTACATTAGCATTGGGATTAACGGGACTGTGGTTTGGAGCTACATTAATCGTAGAGTCCGCAAAGAAGATAGCCAAGAAATTAAATGTTTCTCACGCTTTAATTGGATTAACAATAGTCTCCATAGGAACTTCTCTACCAGAAATCGCAACAAACATTAAGTCAGGGATGATAGGCGCATCAGGAATTGCAGTTGGAACAAATATTGGTTCTTGTCTAACTCAAATAACAATTATTCTAGGATTAACTGCCTTACTCGGAACAATGAAAGCTACAAAAAAATTAATTCGAAGAGATTTCCCAATGCTTTTGTTCGCTATAATTGCAATGTTCTTAGTTGGAATAACTGGAAACAAAATAATGTGGTTTGAAGGCCTAGCATTAATCATAATTTATCTTATCTATCTCTATGTATTAGCCAAAGATGAAAAAGTAGGATTAAAAGTAAAAGGAGAATTCAAAGAACATAAAAATGGAAACGGACATAATGGAATATACTCAAAAAATTTAACCATCATGGCCTTCGGAGTTCTGATCCTAATCTACACATCAGAAATGGTTGTAAGCAGCGCACTTGACCTAGCAGAATATTGGGGAGTCGCACAATCTTTTGTAGGAGTAATGATAATTGGTGTTGGGACTGGCCTCCCAGAACTATCGACTGCAATTACTGGAATTCTAAGAAAAGCCTCAGGAGTTTCAATCGGAACTTTAATTGGTTCAAACGTTACAGACCCAATGTTCTCTCTAGGTGCAGGAGCAATAGCATCAGGATCGTTTTTAGTTTTTGAAAACAACTTATTATTCTTCGACATGCCATTCTGGATAATAGCATCAATAATTGCATTCTTCCTTTTCAGCAGAAACATGAAGATAGGAAAAGCCGACAAGAAAGAAGGTCTGACTTTGATTGCACTTTATGTTTTGTTTGTTTTCTTAAAAATTAAGTTTTTTCTTTAAAAAAATTCTTATCTTACAAGTTCAAATAAACTTTCACTTCTAACTTCAAACGTTGGAACATCCACTGTTCTCCTTTGAAGATCATCATGAATTTGTTCAGAATCTAATTGAGATTGTGTTCTATGATAAAATTCAGGAACCGCAGCAAAAACATCACCCTCACTTTTTTCTTTATTCTACACCATCATAACAAACTCTCTCTTTACTTTTGCGTCCAAAAACAAAAGTAGCAGCCCCTTCAATTAATGGTTCTAGTTCTCCAACCTCAAGCATAGCATCGTGCAATACATCTGCAATAGATTCCGGTCCCCGTTCTTTAACTTCTTGAGTTAACCCATCTTTAAATCTATTATGATGGGGATTAAGACCATCCTCATTAAATCTCAAACCATAACAAAAAAATCACCAGGATAAAGTCTTCTTGGCGTTATATCGATGCTCCCATGATGAAAAATTGCCCTTTCCCCGTCAGTAAATGTAACAACTGCATCACCTCTTAATCCAAGTGATCCTAAATAAGTTCGGAGAGGATTTACAATATTGTCCCTAAATGATCTATGTAAAATTCTACCAATTGCTGCTGTATCCATAGTGCCAGCATATGTAAAATAAAAATTTCCACTGTAAAACTCCCAAAGTTTTTCTTCGTAACCCACACTAGCCGAAGAAGTATGGAACACTCGAAGATCAGTAGACAACACACAATACCCTCTTCCTTGATAACCAGCAATTAAAGTCATAATAAACTAGGAATTTAATTTCATTTTTAAAACATTACCTTACTTATAATTTATTTGAGATAGATATAAAAGTTTCCTTATATCCCATACGTTTTAACTAAAATAAAAAAGTTACCAATTAGTTACTCTTAACAAGTAGTATAAAATAGAAAGATTTATAAACTACCAAAACAGGTGAATTACTATGGCAGAAGACTATAAACCTCAAGTTAGAAGTTTAATTGATAGTGATAACCCTGATATTGTTGGATGGCATAGCACCTCAGTAGAATCAATTCTAGAAGCTGCTAAAACAGGTAAACTGCCCGGTTACGACGAGAAACATACAGATGATCCAGACTCATCGATTAAGGGCCTTCTATTATTCACACCCTTAAGAGAACAGTTTGAAGGAACAGAATTTTATGCTAAACTCGTAGAAGTTGATGAAGATGATATGTTCAGCGCTCAAGAAATGTATGCTCAAACAAAAGCATTTGTACATTATTTAGTTAAGGAGTTAGGATTTATGCCCCAACAAACAGATTTAGTCAACCTATCATGTTATGACACCCCTATCGAGAATGAAACAGTTGCTGATGACATAGATGCTCTTATTCAAGAATCTGCAGGATACGATATCAAAGAAGAAAGAGTAAGGCAAATTATTGATGAAGCAACAAAAAGAAAAGGAGTCCACATTGGATTAACTAAGGAAGTCAAAGAACTTCCATTGGTTCCAGACCCTGATCAAAAAGGATACGCACTAGCAATCCCTACTGAAGATTTAGATATAAAATACATCGCAACAATTACGCCACTTTCTAAGATAGACAGAAAAACATTAGAAGAACAATTAACTACATCCCTTTAGGAACCTGGCCTGAAAACTTCTGCATCATCTTATTAACATCACCAGAACCTTTCATCATCTTAACCATCTTCTTACTCTGTCTATACTGTTTAATCAATTCCCGAACTTCTTTAGCGCCAATACCAGAACCAGAAGCAATCCTATCAATCCTACCTGTACTAATAACTTCATCAGGTCTCTCTAACTCATCCTTTGTCATTGACTGCATTATGAACTTCCACTTCTCAAGCTTGCCTTGCTGCACATTCAAAGCCTCTTTAGGCAACTTAAACTGACTAAAACCAGGAACCATCTCAACCAATTTATTAAGTGGCCCCATCTTCTTCATAGCTTCCATTTGCTCATAAAGATCAATTAAATTAAAGTCCCCCTTCAAAAACTTCTTTCCCATATCCTCAGCTTCTTCTTCAGATATAGCACCTTTTGCTTTCTCAAGCAATGCCTCCAAGTCCCCCATACCCAATAACCGTGAAACAAAACCAGGCGGATTAAAGGTTTCTAAATCATCAATCCGCTCCCCTACACCAATAAACTTAATTGGAGCTCCAGTAACAGCACAAGCAGAAAGTGCACCACCAGCTTTTGCAGTACCATCCATTTTTGTAGCAACTACTCCAGTTATCGCACATGACTTATGAAACTGCTCAGCTTGCGTCTGAGCTGTCTGTCCAATATCAGCAGAAATAACAAGCAACTTCTCATCAGGCTTAATCTCATCTGTAACATTCTCAATCTCTTCAATCAATTCAGAAGACAAAGCATCCCTTCCAGCAGTATCAATCAGTAAAACATCAAAATTATCATACTCATCCTTAGATTTTCTCCAAATCTTAATAGGGTCTTTTTCCTTTTTGTCAATAAAGTAAGGAACCTTAGCATTATTTGCAACCTGCTCTAACTGGTCCATAGCAGCCGGTCTGTGAACATCAAGCCCAACTAACGCAACTTTATTCCCTCTTTTAGTAAAAAATCGAGCTAATTTACCAGTGGTAGTAGTTTTACCAGAACCAAACAGCCCAACTAACATAATCTTAAATGGTTTTTGCGTAACTTCAATCTTATGTCCTTCTTTTCCCAAGAAACTAACTAATTCATCATAAACAATATTGATTAAATGTTCCTTTTTTGTCAATCCGCCAGGCGTTTCCTCATTCTTTATCCTATCCTTAATCCCTTTAGTAAGATCAAACACTAGGCTAACATTAACATCTGCTTGTAATAAAGCCCTTTGAATATCCTTAACAAGCTCATTTATCAGTTTTTCATCCACAAAAACAGAGCTTGCTATCTTCTGCAATGTATTTTTCAGTGAATCTGACAGCTTTTCTAGTACCATACAGCTAAGATAAGAAAAACTCTATATAAATATTTGGAAATTAGTTACTTAAAGGCATGATTTTTAATTAAATTATATTCCATAACGCTCACTTTTATATATCTATTTCGTCACTAAATCTAATTGTCACTTGCGAGTACGTAAAACCGAAACCTTTAAATAGTAGTTTACCCAAAAGTAGCTATATAGCCGTTAGAATATATTCCTTCTAGGGGTATTTTAAAACAAGATACCTTAGAAGATGTTATAGCAAAGGACACAACAAGTATTTGAACATAAATGTGCCTTTGCTTATTACGAACGGACAACAAATGTTCAAAAATTATTGTCCGTAAGTATATCTAAACCGGGGGGTGTTGGAGAAGTAATTCTCCGATTCGGTTAAAAGAGGTAGAGATACCAGTCTACAAAAATGGCAATAACTCAGAAGAAAATAACTGAAGTGGTAAAGGAAATCGCAGGAGATACCGGAGTTAAGATAATTGATTTTCTAAAAAACAAGAAGAATATCTCTGAATTCATTATTGCCGAAAAGACAAAATTAGATATGCAGACTACAAGACATATCCTTTACAGACTTAATAATAACAATATCACAACTTATATCAGAAAAAAAGATAGAAAAAAGGGCTGGTACATCAGTTATTGGACATTTAACAGGAAAATGATTAAAGACGTCATACTAAAACTAAAAAATGAGAGGATTGATAGGCTGCAAGAACAGCTAAAAAAAGAAGAAGCAAACAAGAACAACTTCTATATCTGTTCAAAAGCATGCGCAAGGCTCGATTTCGACCAAGCAACCGAATTTAGCTTCAAATGCCCTGAATGTGGCTCATTACTTAATCTTCAGGAAAACGCCAAAACAATCGAAAACATTAGAGAGAAGATCAAAGAGCTTGAATCTGCTTCTTAAAAATTAAAATGAATCCTACACTTAACACAATCAAGAATAGAAGGAGCATTAGGAAATACATAGATAAGAAAATAAGCGAAAAAACAATAAAAGAGTTAGTTGAAGCTGCAAAATTAGCTCCATCCTCACACAATGCTCAGCCTTGGAACTTCACAATAATCAATAATAAAAAGGGAGTAAAAGAATTATCAGACAACATCAAAGCGTGGTTCTCAAACAAAATTAAACTAGGCAAACTAATTGCTTGGGCGGTTCCTCCAGTTAAAAAACAAATAGATGCCGTAAGCAACAGAATCCTCACGGACAAAGACCTTATCTTCTATGAAGCACCACTAGTTGTCCTAATACATGCGAAAAAAGGAAAGTTTACTCTTCAAGACTGTTCATGTGCAGCCCAGAACATGATGTTAGCTGCAAGGTCATTAGAAATAGGTTCGTGCTGGATAGGATATTCAGATATGGCATTAAATTCAAGCAATAAAATAAAAGAAAGTCTAAATATTCCAAAAGAAAACGTGGTTATGGCATCATTAGTTTTCGGTTACCCCTTAAAGTTCCCAGATAACGCATTACCTAGGAAAGATAATTCTGTTGAGTTTGTTAAGTAGATTTCTCCCTCAACCAAGGAATCACTTTGTAAGCAATCAGACCAATAACTATAGTTATAACCCAAAAAGTAGTCTGCTCAACCCGTTTCAACACAAACAAAGTCAAGTTTGCAACTAAAATAACAACCAGAACTATAGAGATAACCTTTATCTTCATTTTAATGTGTAAAAAAAATAAACTCAACCACCCCCGTGGTTGACTTCAACAACTTCTCAACCACCCCCGCTGAGAATACCATTTTAATTGATTTAGTCATATATAAGGCTTTGGTTGGAGAATGTTGACATTTGTATACTGGTAGAATAAAAGATTTCTGAAAGCTTAATTTTAACCCGATTTTTCCTTATTTTCTAAGTATTTTATGTGCAAATAATTGAACAAATTAGATAATAAGTAAATAAACAAAACAGATTGAGTAAATTCATTCAAATTAATTATTTTCAATATAGAAAATAAAGAATGAAACACCGGAAACACCAAAACAACCACAACAATCACAGTTGAATAAAGATAATATATCAACAGATTCCTATCATTAATGTCTTTTTTAATAAAAACTACAGCCAATACAATCAGAATCCCATTAACTATCAATCCTAAAACAGTATTAAACAATAGCGATAACGATCCCAAACTCAATACCAGAATTATCAAAACAATCCATTCGTACATCTTTATTAACATTAGAATCAATTGTATTTTAATAATTTTTGATTAAAATTGACAATATTTTTATAATTATCTCAATAGAATGTACTACAACGGACCTTCTTTAGAAGCTGTGAGTTTTTTGGCAGAGAGTAGAGTAGCTGCTAATCTAGCAAGTGCAGTACTTAAAGATGGCCATTGGCTACCTAATGGCGAAGTTACTGATGGAGAATGGAAAGATAATCCCAACCAATGGGTACACAGATCAGGAGTATATGAACCTGGTACCGCATTCGACCATATTGTCACCATAAGAAGAGCAGGTGATTCCTTAGTTGACGCAGGAGTTCTCCAAGAAGTTGATGCAAGTGATATGCCAGAACACGGCTCTCAAGGTAGATCAGGTTATGCTATTGTTGGAGATTGGACCGCCATGGGAGGAGTAAGTGAAGGCAAAGCCGACCTTTCAACAGCACTAGCAATATCAAAGCTTAGAGATAGAGCATACCTTACCGCCAACATTGGTAGAGCAGTTTCTCTTGAAGATAGTCAAGGAGATTACATAGAAAGAGGTGCATTAGGGCATGATAGTGAAGATTTAATCCATATTAGTCTCTGTCCCTATGAAGGTTCTGATGTTGAGCATCTTCAAATTCAAGAAGTTAGATTCAGGCCCGAGCATGTTATAGGATCAGAATATGGAGTTGTCTCTTTGTTTGGTGAATCATCAAGGGGGACTATTTCTGAAGGCACCGAATTTGGTGATCGTATTAACAGATTAGTTGAACTAGAATTAGTTACAGAAGCATTATTGGGTGTAGACTGTGTTGTTAGAGGATTGACCGACCGTCTTCGTAGAGCTGGTAAATTAGAATAAAAATGCGGAGAGGAGGGTTCGAACCCCCGTAGGCACTAAGCCAATAGGTTTCTAAGCAAAACTGCCCCTAAGCCTATCCCGTTTGGCCGCTCCGGCATCTCCGCATATAAAGAATTAAATCTAAAATGTTTTAAAAATCTATCGGAAAAGAATTACTTCTTCTGCCAAGCATAACTTCTCAACTTAGAACTCTTACCATAACCACAAGACGAACAAACCTTTTTCCTAGCATGGTATGTCCGCTTCCCGCACCGTCTGCAAAATATCATATTCTTCTTGCCAGACTTTTTACCCATAGAAGCAGTTCCTTTTGACATTTTTTCAACCTTAAGCCGGAGAAATAATGGTTATTGTATCTCCTCTGATAAATACAACTCCTAACTTCCGCTTAACTTCTCCATCAACCCTCTCTTCGGCCTCTTCGAGAACTACATTAATGTGAATATCAAATGCTTTTAGCTTTCCTAAGTATTGTCTACCGTTCTTCAACTCTACAATTACTCTCTTGTCTCTTGCTTTGTTTAATGCGTCTAATGGTCTTGAAACTTCCATGTTAAATTCACCAATAAATTAAAACCTAAGACCTTATATAAATCTTTTGGAATTACGAAGCAATTCAATAAAGAGTAAATCTTTTCTTTCGCCTAATAGAATTGTTGTCATATCCAAAATCAAATCAAAAAATTTTCAATCAAAACCTTTATATACTTTACAGACTTGCTATATGAAGTGGGTGGTAACATTATGACAAAGAAAACTAATAATCCGATTCCTCAAACAGACAACACATTACCTCAACCAGTTCAAAAACTTCCTAAAGATGTTCAAGCTAAACTAAAAGCAATCAAACAAAAGTTAGATAAATTACAAAAAAAAATTCTAGAAAAGTTCGATGAATACATTGTAGGTATTTCACTCCTCCCACCACCAAAACCAGTTGAAGGAAAAAAAATAGACAAAGACAAAATAGAAGTCTTAATTCTTGTTGACGATTCAGACAGCAAAAAGATGGCAAAGTTTGAATTAAAGAAGAAACTCTCAGCAATAATAGAAAGCTTAGCTCAAGAAATTGACAAAAACATTTTCCCAAAAGTTATCATCTTATCGGAACTTTGGCAGAACTGCTACGACGCAAAGTATGACCTCCTACAACTTGTTGCTTTGTCAGCACCAATCTACGACAAAGGAATGCTTCAAGCAATCAAAATCGCAGAACTCCATAAAAACATGGTTCTGAAAAAATTCGAAAGATACATTGTTTCATACGTTCTAGCAGGTTCATTAACCCAAGGTAGGGCAACAAAAACTTCTGACATCGATGTATGGATCGTTATTGATGACACTGATGTAAAGAAGATGACTCGTGCAGAGTTAAAAGACAAACTAAGAGCAATAATCATAGGCATGGGTATTGAAGCTGGAGAGATGACAAAAGTAAAGAACAAACTAAACATCCAAGTATACATCCTAACCGATTTCTGGGACAGCCTAAAAGAAGCAAATCCAATTATATTCACACTACTAAGAGATGGAGTTCCATTCTACGACAGAGGAATGTTCATGCCTTGGAAACAACTTCTAAGAATCGGAAAGATCAAACCATCACCAGAAGCAATTGACATGTTCATGAACTCTGGAGAGCAGATGTTAAAGAGAGTTGAATTAAAACTAAAAGATATTGGTATGGAAGATATCTATTATGCTCTTCTTACACCTTCACAAGCAGCTTTGATGATGCACGGAATTCCGCCGCCAGCACCAAGTGAAACAGCTGAATTGATGAGGGACATTTTCGTAAAGAAAGAAAAACTTTTAGAAGAAAAGTTTGTGAAGATCCTAGAAGACAACATCGTCCTAAGGAAAGAAATTGAACACGGAACAAAGAAAGGAATAACCGGAAAGGATGTCGATGAATTATTAAGAGATGCTAAAAAATACTTAAAAAGAGTCAACAGATTGTTCTCCCAAATTGAAAAGATGAGAGGAGAAAAAGACATGATCAATATCTATGATACTGTTATCACAATAATAAGAGATGTTCTTAAGATGGAAGGCATTGAAAAAGTCTCAGATATTGAAATAATCAAAATCTTTGAAGACGAACTAATCTCACAAGGAAAAGTTCCAGCAAAATTCCTAAGAATACTAAACGACATAATAAAAGCAAAGAAAGACTATGATGAAAAGAAACTTACCAAACCAGAGGTAGATAAAGTAAAGAAAGACTCAAGTATATTAATCAAATTCTTAGTAGAATACATGCAAAGAAAGAGAGGAAGAGAACTCGAAAGGGCCAAAATCAGAATAAAACATGGCAATAGATACGGAGAAGTGATCCTATTAGATGATGAAGCCTACATAATCCATGATATAGACCATGAAGAAAAAGAACTATCAAAAGCAAAGATAAAACCAGACGGCTCATTAGGCACCGTACAAACAGCAAATTTAGAAGAACTTGAAAAAGCAATAGCAAAGACTGACATTCCAGCAAAATCATTTATCAAAGAACCAATTTTCGAGGATCTTAAAAGAGTATTTGGTAAAGATGTGGAAATTCTAATAAACAAATAAAATGAAAACTGGGATAAAAGTCGCGGACGCAATGACCGTAAACCCAATTTATGTTGACTCTACAACTAACTTAGAAGAATGCTCAAAAATAATGTCCAACAATCACGTTGGTTCTCTATTAGTTAAGGATAACTCCATCCTAACCGGGGTCATAACAGAACAAGACATAGTAAGAAAGGTAGTTGCAGTAGGCCAAGACGCAAGAGAAACAATCGTATCTAATATTATGATAAAAGAGATGACTACCATCTCACCAGAAAAAGACATCTACGACGCATTAGTCTTGATGAAAAAACTAAACATCAGACAGATTCCAGTAATGGATAAGGATAAATTATCAGGATTACTAACTCTAAAAGATATTCTAAAGATCGAACCACAGTTATTTGAAGTCATTGTAGAAAAATTCGAACTAAGAGAAGAATCAAGAAAACCAATCAACAGACATATTCCATCTGAGGGTGTCTGTCAGGCTTGCGGAGAATACGCTCAAAAAGTATTCCAAATAGATGATTCTTTATTATGTAAAAGCTGCAAAACAGAACAGGAAGATTAGATTCCCATAATCAACCAGTAACCACCCATTAGTCAATAATAATAGAAAGGTTTATAAACTAATCCATATCATCAAAACTTAAAGATATAAACTGTTCATAAGAAAAAGCACTGTATCATAATCAAAAAGTACATCTGACTTTTTCTTAAGTTGTATATTAACTACGAGGTAGAAAATCATGAAAGAATTTGAAAAACTAGGTATTATAGGACCTATACTAAAATCATTAGAAGAACAAAAATTTGAAAAGCCAAGCGAGATTCAGGAAAAAGCTATTCCAGTAATCCTAAAAGGTAAGGACGTAATAGCAGGCTCTGCAACAGGATCTGGAAAGACATTAGCTTTCGGTTCAGGGATTATTCAGAATACAAAAAAGGGAGATGGAATTAAAGCTCTAATCCTAACACCAACAAGAGAACTAGCAGAACAAGTTGCAAATGCATTAAAGAAATTCTCAAAATACAATCCATTAAACATAACTCCTATTTACGGCGGAGTTTCAATTAGTCCGCAGATGGACGATTTAAGGAAAGCAGATATTGTTGTAGGAACACCAGGAAGAATCCTAGACCACCTAGAGCGAAGAACACTTAATCTAAAAAAAGTCAACACATTAGTACTAGACGAAGCAGATAGAATGCTTGACATGGGATTTATTGAAGATGTTGAAAGAATCATAAGTCAATGTGGTAAAGAACGTCAAACACTTTTGTTCTCAGCAACAATCTCAAACGATATTACTTATCT
>Ga0187827_10002794_pt1 | contig 23386 bp, 20 predicted proteins | sample ETNtaG_39_FD_167969 | JGI IMG/M metagenome (GOLD analysis project Ga0187827, IMG submission 167969) | Marine microbial and viral communities from oxygen minimum zone, Eastern Pacific Ocean - ETNP2014_SV_150_PacBio MetaG (Illumina Assembly) | ecosystem: Environmental > Aquatic > Marine > Hypoxic... | reverse complement strand
CATCGTCTCATCGAGCGGCTTGCGGGCCTTGCTGGCAATCTGGACGATCTCGACCATGGTGAAGGCTTTGACGTGCACGCCGGGCCGTGTCTCCTTCACCACTCGGATGATGTCCTTGTAGTACTGGTAATCGAGCCTTGGGTTGATGCCCGCGACCATATGGATTTCGCTGGCCGGAAAATCCATGAACTCCGCAACTTTCTGCTGCACGTCGTCCACGCTCATGGTGTATGCGTCTTCGTCGCGGGGCAGCGCGTAGAACGAACAGAATTTGCAGAACTTGTTACAAACGTTGGTGTAATTGATGTGCTGATTGCGGACGTAATAGCATAGGTTGCCGTTCTTGCGTTCCCTCACGATGTTTGCGAGCGCGCCCACAAGATTGAGGTCAGGACACTGGTAAAGACGCATGCCGTCGTTCCACTCGAGGCGCACATTTCTGAGTACCTTGTCGTAGATATCCATCAATCCAAATCTGGTCAGCCGTGCTTCCTGTACTCTGTTCAGCATGGAGTCCAAACCGCGTTTTATCAGTTAGATTAACGCCACCGAATCCCGAGCGCGGGGATTATTGCGGGTGTGCTGGAAATGGCAATCGTGGTGCTTTCAGCGCCTGGTGGGTTGCGGGTTCTGCCTTCACACTGTTAGTTGTGCTCTGCATCGGGCTATTCTTCGGAACTGACAGAACGGACGGGAATGATGAGTGACGAGCTATTCAATCTTGAAAACGAAACGGCAGTAGTTATCGGTGGCACGGGGATTCTTGGCGGAGCGATTGCCGAGGGATTGGCCGGCTCCGGCGCAAAAGTAGCGGTCGTGGGCCGCAGCGAAGAGCGCGGGAATGAACGAGTGCGCGCCATCGAAGCGAACGGTGGCACGGCGATGTTTCACGTGGGTGATGTAACCAGCGTTGAGTCTCTGACCGCGGCCCGTGACGGGATCAACGAGCAACTGGGCACGGCCAGCGTGCTGGTGAATTCTGCCGGAGGCAATCGTCCCGATGCCACGCTGCCTCCTGGCAGTGATTTCTGCAAACTTCCCCTTGAAGCGTGGCAGGGGGTGTTCGATCTCAATCTGGTCGGCGGCACCCTGCTGCCTTGCCAGATTTTCGGCGAGACCATGGTCGAGGCCGGACGAGGAAGCATCATCAACATAGCCTCAATGTCGGGGATGATTCCCTTATCGCGAGTGGTGGCGTACTCCGCGGCCAAAGCAGCGGTGATCAACCTGACGAAATTCCTCGCGCGGGAGTGGGCCACCCGCGGGGTTCGGGTGAATGCGATCAGCCCTGGCTTTTTCCCCGGGGAGCAGAATCGTGCGCTGCTGTTCAACGAAGACGGCTCGTATACGGAGCGTGGCAACCAGATCATATCCCACACACCTATGGAGCGATTCGGCGAGCCGCGAGAACTCCAGGGCATCGCCGTCTGGCTGGCTTCAGAGAGAGCTGCTTCGTTTGTTACCGGCCAGAATATCGTGGTCGATGGCGGGTTCGGATCCGTAACGATCTGAGTGGGGGAGGGGAGGGGAAAGGCAAAGCCAGCCTCACCTTGTCCCATCAGGCTCCTGTTCCCTGGCTCTTTGAAAAGAATCTGGGCCCACTAACAGGCTACTCCATCTTTGTTGCGCCTTCTGGCAGCGGCGTTTCTTCGGGACTCAGCATCCCGCCGTCGGGCAGCACTTTCATCCAGATGTCTTTTGTCTTAACTACCATGGCCGGGCCGCGATGGAGTTGGATGCCGATCAGGCCTTCGAGCGCACGTTTCTCCGGATCGTGATCGTAGATCTCGCAGGCTATCTCATCATCGAGTTTCTGGATGAGATGGTTGCCGTTGGCGATCACGCTGAACTTATGCCACTCATCGTTTCGGACTTCTTCCGCAGGAGTGCGGTCGGCAATAAGATACTTGTCACCGTTCTGGGCCAGCAGGACATCCTGTCCCCTGAAGGCAACGATGCCGCGACCGCGCTCTTCGTAGAGCTGGCAGTTGTATGGTGGATTCGGATGGACGTCGCACTGATATCCGCTCATGCCAAACGGTCCCACTTCCTCCGTCAGTTCCTTACTTCGATACTGGATTCCGGAATTGTTGCCGTCCTGCCAGAAGGTCATGTGCAGTTCGAAATTCTTCGGTTCGCCTCCACGCCAGATGAGGAATTTGTTGTGCGGAATGTCCTCGCCGTCTCCGAACTGCCCGACGATGGCGCCGTCCTCTACGCTCCAGAGCCCTTCGTCGCCATCCCAGCCGGAAAGATCTTCGCCGTTGAAGAGAGAGACGAATCCAGAGGCGGCAGCCGCTTCTTCAAGGGTCGTCACAAATGGTCCACTCAGTTCTGATGACATGCTCGTATTCCTTTCAGGAAAGTTGGGGGAGTTGAGGAGCGGCGGATGCTATCAATTTCGTTGGCAGGTTTGAAACAGTTTTCTCTGTGACTGAGACCGGAACGGCTCTCTTACTCAGCCCCTGCAAAAAAGTGCCAGGACTCGTCGAAGACGCCTGAGGCTGATGGGTTTCGAGACGACCAGGTCTACACACTGTGGGCGTTCGCCCTTTGCCCTCATCGCCATTCCTAATGCGGTGAGCATGATGTTGTACCCCAACAGAGATTTATTCGTGAAAGTCTGCGCGGTGTGCGTGTACTTTTCTTCCACACGGTTGGAAGGTCGCCCGGCCGAGGCAAAAGAATGGCTTTTCATCCGGGGGGATGGTGACCCACTCTTTGGAGTGCGGTAACTTGGACGACAGCGCAAGATTCTACTTGAACCGATTGTGATAGAAGCGGTTAGTTATAGTTAGGCGCTGAGGTTTCAGGGGCAAAGCCCCGGGCCGTTTGCCTAGCCCAGCCCAACAGGCTGGGTTTTCGGGCAGATCATCCTTAGGGGCGAAGCCCCGGTCATTTGCCCCAATGAATGGCCTCCTTATAAATGGCCGGGGCGTTGCCCCTTTTCAAATCTTTGTACTATTCACCCAGCCCGTTGGGCTGGGCTAGGCAAACAGCCCGGGGCTTCGCCCCTGAAATCCGTCAAAACATCTCCGTCTTGGACTACCAGGCTCAGTGGCTGAGAATAGTCGGTGACCCCGACTCCACCCTGGCCATTCTGTCTTTTTCTCAGAAGGATAAACGATTACTATTGGAACCAGACCGGAATGCGTTGACTCATTGCTGCCATCCTGAAGCTGTTCGAAACAGATGAAGATCATGACCACTCGGAAACTTCTGCCGCTTCTTTTTGCCCTGAACGCGTGTCTGCTGGCCGAGAAAGCCGCGCAGACTGTCTATAAGACTGAATCGAACATCACTTATTGCGAAGTGGACGGCAAGAAGCTCATTTTGAACGCGTTCCTCCCGCAGGGGATCGATAAGCCTGCTCCCGCAATGGTTCACATCCACGGCGGCTGGTGGAGCGGGGGAGGGCCGATGAGGCGTTTTGGCGGAGGGCGCTTCGCTCCATTTACGACACGCAAGATCGCCGTGTTTTCCATTCGGTATCGGCTCGGCAAGCAGGGCGGTTTTCCGGAGAACATTCGTGATTGCCGCAATGCTGTGCGCTTTGTTCGAAAGAATGCGAAGCGGTTCAACATCGATCCAGATCGCATCGGTTGCTTCGGCGGATCGGCAGGTGGGCACTTGAGCATGATGGTCGGCATGGCGCCCGAGGATTTCAAAGATGGCGGTCCGATGGCGGGACTCGAAGGAATTTCTCCTAAGGTGAGCAGCGCATTCGCCTGGGTCGGCCCGACAGATTTCATTCGTCAATGGAATGAATCCGTACCGGGCAAACCAAACAACGCCCAGCCGTACCATCGCGTTCTTTTCAAAGGGCGTATTCCCGACACTGAAGAAAACAAAGCGCACTACCTTTACATGTCACCGATGGGGCACGTGCGCAAGGAAATCCCTCCTATGCTGGTCTGCGACGGCGAAAAAGATCCTATCGTTCCGAATCAGCCGGGTCTGACATTGACGGAGGCCCTCAAAAAAGTGGGCGCCGATGCGACTTACTGGCTCACCAGGAATGGCGGTCACGGTTTTCCTGGCGGAAAGGGATTTCCTGAGCTGCTTGGTGATTTTCTTTCGCGGACTCTGGATATCGAGTGAGACTGTTAACAGCGGCTGATGATGAACTGTCCAAACATCCTCCTGATACATTCTGACCAGCATCGATACGACTGTGTTGGCGGGCATGGTCATCCACTGTTGAAGACGCCAGCAATGGATCGGCTCGCGGCCGAGGGGGTCGACTGCACCCATTCGTTCTGCCCGATCCCGCTTTGTGTGCCTGCGAGGGCATCGCTCATGAGCGGGCAGTATCCGACCGGGCATCTGGGCATCGCCAACTTTGATACCGAAGCGCCCCGGCCCTTCAATGATGATGTGCCACTGTTCAGCCATCTGTTAAACGAAGCAGGCTACAACCTTGGTTACGTGGGCAAGTGGCATCTCCATCCGACGAAAGATGCACGGGATTACGGTTTCCATGAATATGTTGGCGCCGGGCAATACGGCAAGTGGCGGAGAGAGCAGGGCCTGGAACCGATGCCTCGTGAAAATGCATGGCTCGGCGAACTCGATCCGCACATCGAACCGGACCAGTCAAGGCTGGGATGGGGCGCAAGCAACACAATCGATCTCCTCGAAAACTTCGCGTCCAGTGATTCTCCATTTTTCCTTCGATGGGATCCGCCGGAGCCGCATCTGCCGAATGTGGTGCCCGAGCCTTACCACTCTTTGTATCCACCATCCGAGATCGAGCCTTGGCCAAGCTTTCCTGACAGTCTCGAAGGCAAGCCCTACATTCAGAGGCAGCAGCTCCGCACGTGGGGGCTCGAAGGCTGGTCCTGGGAACAGTGGGCGCCGGTAGTGAGTCGTTACCTCGGCGACATCAGCCTGCTGGATGCACAGATTGGCCGTATTCTCGATGCCCTCGAACGTCTCGGTCTGAAGGAGAACACTCTCGTCATCTATACCACCGACCACGGTGACATGTGCGGTGCCCACGGAATGATCGACAAACATTTCATCATGTACGACGATGTCGTTCGCGTGCCGATGATCGCGCTCTGGCCGGGGCAATTGCCCGCCGGTTCTTCATGCGATGCGTTCATCGCGTCAGCCGTCGATCTCGCGGCGACCTTTTGCGATGTCGCAGGCGCACCCATCCCCAAGACTTTTCAGGGCCAATCTCTCATTCCGGTCCTGCGCGGTGAGACCGATGGCGGTCGCGACGACATCTTCAGCATGTATCACGGCAACCAGTTCGGACTTTTCAGTCAACGCATGGTCCGCACCCGCCGCTGGAAATACGTCTGGAACGCGACCGCTGAGGATGAGCTGTACGACCTGGAAAACGACCCGGGTGAATTAAGGAACCTCGCTACTGATTCCGCCCAATCAGAGGTCCTCACCGATCTTCGCCACCGCCTCATCCGCTGGATGGAAGAAACGAATGACCTCCTGCTGAATCGCTGGACAAGACCCCAGATTGAGGAGGGCCGGTCGATTTAAGAAAGCAGGATTCACGGATTCAGGATTCATGGATTCACCATTCACCACTCACCATTCACTTCCGCCATTTACCATTCACGATTCACGATTCACCATTCACCATTCACCTCCTCCACACATGCCTCCAGAAGTTTACAGATTTCTCCATCTCGCCGGCGTCCTGGTTGTCTTCCTTTGCACGGGAGGGCTCGTCATTCCCACTATGATGGGGCCGAGCGAAAACGACAGGGGCGGACGCAGGCTAGCAACGGTCTGTCTCGGCATTGCGATGTTCATCGTGCTTGTCACCGGCTTCGGTCTGATCGCCAGGCTTCAGTATGGTTTTCAGGGCTGGGTGATCGCGAAGATGATAATCTGGTTCCTCATTGGCTGGCTGCTGATCTTCATCAGGCGCAGGCCGCGGTTGGGAAAGCAAGTCTGGTTCGTGATGATCGCCCTTGCTGCGGTCGCGGCTTACATTGCCGGTTTCAAGCCCTTCTGATTCCCTTGGGACTTGGTGGCGCAGATTTCAGCCTGCTATCGCGCAAACGAAGTTCCCCTTCGCAGGTTACCGACCTTCGCCACTTCTGAACCCCTCACACAAACTTCATCGTCTTCGGCTCGCGCTCCATCTTGGAGCACACGTAAGGACGAATCAGGCGCTTAATGTCCTTCGTGACACCCGGCGACAGCCTGATTGACCGGCCGTCGCTGATCCTTCGTTTTTGCAGCGCTGTGAGGCTGGCAATAGCTCCCTTTGAAGTCAGGGTCACTCGGTCGGGCATCCGGGCCGCACAACGTTCGCAGGTGATGCCGCCTTCGCTCATGCTGAAGTAGATACGCCGGCCTTGCGGCTTCTGCCAGCACGTGACGCACGATTCCAATTCAGGTCGAAAGCCGACCTCGCCAAGGAACTTGATCTCGAACTGAAACAGGACGCGGGGCACATCGTTCGCCTGTTCCAGTTCTCGAAGCGTGTTGATGATGAGGTTGAATGCGTCCGGATGTGGCTCGTCTTCGCGCGTCATGCCTCGAACGATGTCGGCCATATAATGCGCGGCATACATGCGTTCCTGTGACTCTCGCAGGCCGGCGAAAGAATTCTTGATCTTCGATTCAGAGATCGTGTGGAGCGTGCTTCGCGTGTGCCGGTAAAAAGTGATCTCGTTGTAGTTAAGCCGGTCAAATGTGCCGAGGAAAGGGCTCTTGGGCCGACGTGCTCCTTTAGCCATGCCGGAAAGGAGGCCAAACTTGCTTGTAAAGAGCGTGACGATCAAGCTGGTGTTGCTGTAATCGATCTGGTTGAGAATTACTGCATCAGTGGTCGGGATGGCCATGGCAATGTCTGGCTACGATTCGTTCCTGCTGCTGCGTCATTTCGTCCGCGTCTGCGTCGGTCTGATCATCATATCCGAGCAGGTGCAGGATGCCGTGTACGCAGTATCGAAAAGTCTCTTCCTGTATCGGCAGTCCACGGGCCCGGGCCTCCTGACGGGCCATCTCAACTGAGATCACGAGCTCCCCAAACTGGTTCTCAGGATTGGGAGCGCCCTCTTCAGCCAGCAGAAAAGAAATGACATCGGTAGGCCCCTCGTGCTGGAGGAATTGTTCGTTCACTTCCGCAATCGCCGCATTATCGACCAGAGCCAGGCTGAGCGTGCCCTCGATGGCTTTCTCGAACTCCTGCGTAAGCCAGGATTCTAATCGGGCGAAATCGATATCTGAGCAGTCGGTGTTTTGAGCGATTTCCAGTTGCATGGGCCTGGGAATGGAATGTTGGAGTCTGGATGATTTAACGATGTCGGAAGTCTTGCTACCAATTCTTTATATGATGTCTTCACACTTTTCATACCTGGCACCTTTAGAGAAAGACACATGGCAAAGCAACGCAAGGTCCGCTGCGCGGTGATCGGCCTGGGCATGGGACGGCATCACGCACAGAATTACTCCGCATGCCCTGACTCCGAACTCTACGCGCTTTGTGACATCGATGAGAAGCGCCTCAAGCCTCTCGCTGAGGAAATGGGCGTGAAGAAAACTTACTCGAGTGCAGAAGATCTGGCTGCCGACAGAAAAGTGGATGCGGTCTCCGTGGCGCTGCCGAATTTTCTCCATGCGCCAATCAGCATCATGATGCTCGAGGCGGGCAAGCACGTGATGTGCGAGAAGCCGATGGCAACCACGGTTGAAGAAGCGGAGGCCATGCAGGCGGCGGCGCGCAAATCCGGCCGCAAATTCATGATGCACTTCAACACCCGGTTCACTCCGGCATCTCTGTATATCAAGAGCCTGGTAAAGAAGGGGCTGGTGGGCGATGTCTATCACGCACGGACCATCTGGCATCGCCGGCAGGGCATACCTGGAGTGGGCGGCTGGTTTACCATCAAAGAAAAGTCAGGAGGCGGGCCTTTGATCGATATTGGTGTTCACCGCATCGACCTGGCGCTCTGGTTAATGGGGCATCCGCGACCGGTCGCAGTGAGCGGAGCGACCTTTGCCAAGTTTGGGCCCAAGCTCCCTGGCGATGCAGGCAAGGTATTCTCCGTTGAGGATTTCGCCTCCGGCTACGTCCGTTTCGATAACGGGGCGACCCTGTCCATCGAGACCAGTTGGGCATCATTCTGCGAACGCCGCGAGGACATGAGCACAATCATTTTTGGAGACAAGGGCGGGGCCGAGCACGGGAACCTTGGAGAAGGTTACGAGATGGGCGTAAAGCTGATTCATACCGTCAAAGGCCAGCAGAAGGTGGAGATCTTCAAAACAATGCCGCCACCCAAAGAAAACGCTCAGTCGCATTTCGTTCATTGCATTCAAAAGAACCGAACACCCATGGCTTCAGCGAAACACGGCGTCTTCGTACAGAAGATTCTGAATGGTCTGTACGAATCCGCGGAGACCGGTCGCGAGGCAAGGATGTAATGGTTCTGGTGCGTGTTTAAGCGTTCCTGCACAGGAACGAGTAACCTTGTAGACCAAGACGAAAGTGAATTCATGGATTTCAAGGGCAAGGCCTGGGCTCACCCACAGCTCTTTACACCGAAGGTGTTACGCCTTACAGCCCAAGGTTCGCGAGCCTCGGCGAGTTACCTTGGGTCACTGCGCCCGGAGTAATTCTTACCCCGAAGGGGTTACGGCCATATGTTGTTTGTATGCGACCACAGATTATATGGGCGCAACCCCTTCGGGGTAGAAGAGACTCCGCCTGAGAACCCAGGGTAGCTCGCCGAGGCTCGCGAACCCTGGGCTGTAAGGCGTAATGCCTTCGGCATAAAGAAGGATCTGAGTAAAACCCAGGCTAACGCGCTGGGCAGGCAGGCGACCGGGACTTTGCCCCGGAAATCCGCAGAATCGCCTCCGTCTTGGCCTTTTTGTCTCCTTCCTGTCAGTCGGATTTGCCGCGGAAAAATCGTGAGGACCTTTTAGCCTGGTGTGGATATTGATAGTCATCATCATCGGTGTGTTTGCAGGAGGGCTGCTGTTTTACGATGCGTTTCGCGCATCCCGTGTTAAGGCCAATATCGAAGAGTATGAGAAACAGATTGATTTTGATTCGAACGGTTACGTGAACGGGCGGCAGGGCTTTTTGCGGATGGGCGGCGAGCCGGTCGTCCTGCTGATCCATGGGTTTCGAGGCTCTCCCGCTGTCTTCGAAGAGCTCGGCGAATTGCTCACCCAACGAGATTGTTCTGTTCAGGCGATGCTGTTGCCGGGGCACGGACGGACAGTCGAAGAACTTGCTGCCTCGCGTTGGCAGAACTGGACCTCTTCGGTCGAATCGACGCACCTCAAACTGAAAGAGAGGCACAAGAAAATATTCGTAGTTGGCTTTTCACTCGGTGGACTGCTTGCCCTGAATCTCGCCTCACGAACGACAATAGATGGTGTTATCGCCATCTCCCCATTTCTGCAGCTCAATCCGGATGCGTCAGGCGGTCTTAGCCCTCAGGCCAGATTGAAGCTCGCCCGATTCCTGCCTTTCACCAAAATCGTTGAGCTGCACAGAGAGCCGAACATTCTCGATGATGCCCTGCGTGCTGAGGTGGCCATCAGCCACTTTTATCCGGTGAAAACGATGCAGAGCATGATCGATTTCACAAAGGACATCGCCGATTCGCTGAACAGCATTCAATGTCCGCTGCTCATCCAGCAAAGCAAACACGACAGCGTTGTCTGCAGTGCAAGCGTGGAGCAGCTTTATGAGAACATTTCGAGCGAAGACAAGCGTCTGACCCTGTACGAAGACTCAGCTCACGAGCTCCTGCTCGACCGCGAGAGACGAGCAGTGATGGATGAAGTGGTAGACTTCATCAAAGAAAGAGCTGGTTAGGCCAGAGTTTTCAATCCGGCGCATCCGTGAACGGCGAATTCTCGAATCTGCAGTGTTCCTCTACAACTCGAGGATCTTCCTGATCGCGGAGCAGGGACATGAGCTTTTGAGAAAGCTCGGCCCGGGCTCCTTCATATTCCGGCTGGGCGATCACGTTGTTCATGTAGTGCGGATCTTCTCGCAGGTCGTAGAGCTCTTCTGCAGGGAACTTGCCGAACCCCATCTCGAAAAGATCTCGCACACGCTCCTCACCCCGGTGATGGACCATCCAGGCTTTCGTCGGGCTGGCGTCGAGATCTGCATAGCAGATGCGGGTATTCCAGCACAGGTCTTCGTATGAAGGTGGCTCGGCGGTGGGATCGTCGAGCCCTTTGGGATCACCCATGGGCCAGCGATCGGGGGAGAAGTTTCGGATGTAGAGGAAATCACGGGTGCGGACCGCACGCTGAGGATATGGCAAGTTGCCTTCACGGGCTGTGGCTACGTGGCGTTCGCGGCCGGTTACGACAAAGGTGCGTTCCGGATCGACCTGTCCGGACTCCGGCGACTCGAGCACGTCGATCAGACCGTTGCCGCTCATGCATTCCGGCGGCTCGATGCCAGCGGCCTGAAGGAAAGTGGGGCCGAGATCCATCAGGTTGACGAAATCATCCACCGCTCGGCCCGCTGAAATGTGTCCCGGCCATCGGGCCGCCAGTGCGACTTCGCAGCCAATGTCGTAGAGATTGCATTTTGCCCGGGGGAAACCGGGGATGCCGTGATCGCCACTGACCACGATGAGCGTGTTATCCAGCTCGCCGATTTCTTCGAGCTTCTGCATCAGCAGGCCAAGCCCCGCATCGACGGCAAGGCATTCGCCGAGGTAATCGGCCACGTCTTCGCGGACTTCGTGAACGTCCGGCAGAAAGGCCGGCAGCTTTCCTTTCAGGTCATCCGGGTCGAGTCCCCAGAGCTTCTTGCCTGATCCACGTTCCCATGTGCGATGGGTGTTGGTCGGTCCCCACCAGTAACAGAATGGTTTGCCGTCCTCGCGCGCTTCAAGAAAGGCATCGAAATTCTGTCGCACCTCGTCATACAGGGTCTCCTTTGCGGCCTCGACGCCCATCTCTTCGGCGCGTTCAGTTGCCGCGTGAGAAAAGCGACCGAACGCCGCGCCTGCTGGCGCGTATCTCGTGCGATCCCCGCCGTAAGGCTCGTCGCGTGGCGTTCCGGGTGACCATACTTTATAGGTGTAGCCGATATGGTAACCGTTCTCTTCAAGGATGAGCGGGAACGTCGGAATCGATGAATCCCAAACCGCGCCCTGAAGGATTGCGGCGCGGCCTGTCTGCCAGAAGTAGCGTCCCGAGAGGATGGAACTTCGGCATGGAGTGCATGAAGGCGCAGGCACAAAGCCGTTGGTGAAGAGCGCACCTTCTCCTGCGACACGATCGAAGTTAGGTGTGTTCAGAAGAGCGCTGGGTGTGCTGTCGCCTTCGACGCTTTGGTATGCGCTGGCATAACGTCCCCAGTCGTCAGCGAAAGCGAAGAGGATGTTTGGTTTGTCAGTCATGGTTTTCCGTTCCGAGGTTTACAGGATTCAGTCCTTTGCTCTGTTGAGTTCGTTATAAGAGTTCAGGCACGGTTCTGGCAAGAGGTCAGAATGCGGAAGAGCCAGTGCTGAATAAACTGAAACACAGGCGGTAACTTCAGACAGATGCCAGATCGAACCCATGACCACAGCCATCCGACAGCAGCTCGCAGAACTGCCTGATGCGCCCGGCGTTTACATGATGAAAGACGGCCGGAGCGAGGTGATCTATGTGGGCAAGGCAAAAAGCCTGAGGCCGCGGGTGCGATCCTATTTTCAGGAGAGCAGCTCCGACACGCGGGAGTTTGTCCGGCATCTCGTGCCCAGGGTGGAACGCATCGATCACGTGGTAACGAGCAACGAAAAGGAAGCGCTCATTCTCGAAAACAACCTGATCAAGCAGTTCAAGCCCAGATTCAATATCAACCTCAAGGACGACAAGCAGTATGTGAGCATCAAGATCAATATGTCGAATCCGTTCCCCCGTCCGCTGGTCGTGCGGAAGCGGAAAGACGATCGGCAGGAGAAGGATATCCTGCTCTTTGGGCCTTACTCGTCGGCATCGAAGGTGCGCTCTACACTCAGGTATCTCAATCGCCTGTTCCCGCTGCGGGAATGTTCGGATTACGTGCTTAACCATCGCTCCCGGCCCTGCCCCCTCTATGAAATGCGGAGATGCGATGCGCCCTGTGTCGATAAGGTCAGCTCGGAAGATTACAAATCCATGGTCGATGAAGTGGTCATGGTGCTCAAAGGGAAGGACGATGAAGTTATCACTCTTTTGACTGAAAAGATGATCTCGGCATCTCAGGAGTTGCGGTTCGAGGATGCGGGCCGCTACCGCGATCAGATTCAGGCGATTCAGCACATTGCAGAACGGCAGAGCATCGAGTCATCCGATTTCGTGGACCGGGATGTTTTTCATTTTTACGCGCAGGGCGAGTTCGTCGAGATTCAAGCGATGTTTGTGCGCAGGGGGCGATTGGAGGATCTGACCAGCTACAGTTTCCGGCCGCAGGACCGCTCGCCGGAGGATGTCTTCCGCTCGTTCGTCAATCTATTCTATTCCGAAGCCAGGATGATCCCGTCCGAGATCCTGCTGCCGATTGAAAGTGAAGATGCTGGACCTCTGGCCGAATACCTGACTGAACAGAAGGGCCGGAAAGTGCAGTTGCTCATCCCGCAGCGCGGTCACAAGAAACGTCTGGTAAATCTGGCCAAAGTAAACGCGGAGAATTCGTTCAAGCTCCGTCACGGTTCGCCTGAAATAAACAGGCAGATTCTCAGTTCGCTGCAAAATGACATTGGCCTCAAGAACCTGCCGGAACACATCGAGTGTTTCGACATTTCAAATATCGGAGGCGAGCTCGCGGTCGGTTCGATGGTCACTTTCAAATCGTGCGCGCCGGAGAAGAAGAACTATCGCCACTACAAGATCAGGACCGTTCACCAATCAGATGACTTTGCCATGATGTACGAGGTCCTCAGCAGGCGATACAGCAGGGCTCTGGAAGAGAGCGATCTGCCCAACCTGACCATCATCGATGGCGGGAAGGGCCAGCTCTCGGTCGCGGTGCGCGTGTTCGAGGAGCTTGGAATTAACGGTGTTGACCTGATCGGTCTCGCGAAGAGCCGGCGCCGCCAGCGCGGCGATCAGACCATCATTACGGACGAAAGGGTGTTCAAACCGAACTGGTCCGAGCCCATTGTGCTGCCCCAGGACAGCGCGCATCTGCGCTACCTTGCACGTATTCGTGACGAGGCCCATCGCTTCGCGATCACTTACCACCGAAAACTTCGCGAGTCTGTCTATAAGAAACGTGGACTCACAGCTATCCCAGGCGTCGGAGATGTCATCCGAAAACGACTGATCAGAACGTTCGGGCATGTGTCTGCGGTGAGGCAGGCCAGCATCGAAGAACTGGAAGGTGTGCAAGGGGTGTCGCCGACGCTGGCGCGGAAGATATATGAGCATTTCCATCCGGAGTGATGAGGCGTCGATCGAGATGTGGATGGTGGAATGGTGGTCTGTTGACGCGCTGGCAGCATTATTGGTTCTGTCTTCTGGCCCGTAGCTGTCTCCAACTCCCTAGAATTTAACGATTGTGTCAAGTTTCCCGGGACAGATTCTGGGCACGCCGCCCTGGAGGGCAGCGCTACGATGGGCTGCTCGACGGTTGAGGCGAAGCTTCGCTCATCCGCCAGGGCGGAGTCGTTCTGACGGATTTCAGGGGCGAAGCCCCGGCTGTTTGCCTAGCCCAGCCCAACGGGCTGGGTGAATGGCACAGAGATTTGACAAGGGGCAACGCCCCGGCCATTTATAAGGAGGCCATTCATTGGGGCAAATGACCGGGGCGTTGCCCCTAAGGATGATCTGCCCGAAAACCCAGCCCGTTGGACTGGGCTAGGCAAACGGCCCGTGGCTTCGCCCCTGAAAACTGTCATTCAAATCCGTGAGATTGCCCTCGTCTCGGCCTACAGGACTACGTCTTCACCTTCGCAGGCTCAATGGCCAGGGAGGCCATCAGCGCGCACAGACCCATGAGGACTGCAAAGGCGATCAGCGGAATCTGGAAGGTACCAGACCAATCCTTCGCCGCGCCCATCACGAAGGGACCCACCGCGCTGCCCGCCACCGCTGCCCGCCAGGAACGCCCGCAGATGCTCCCGAGATGATCGCGGCCGAAGTAGCGTACCCAGATCACCGCATTCACGGTCGAGAGTATTCCCTGGCCGCCCCCGAAGAGGATTGCGTAACACATGATGTGAGTTTTCGATTCTGCAGACCACATGATCAGGCTTCCACATGTCATCGCGCCGAGTGCCAGACACATCAGAAAGTTCAGGGGGACTCTGTTTACCAGGATGCCTCCAACGAATAGAGAGAGCGCGCTGCTGAATGCGTAAATGGTGAACATCCAGTTCAGTACGTCTGCTTCGAATCCCTTGCTGTTAAGAAGTGGCGCGGCGCAGAAAATGATTGCCGTGGCCACCATTCCCCACACCCCGTTTAAAGAGACGAGGATCCAGTAAGAACGTTCTTTTCGGGCCTCGTTCATGGAAAAGCTATGCTCCTGTGATTCAGCAATCGCTTCGTTTGCGCAAGGCCGTTCGCCATCCTGAATGTCGCCGATGTCTTCTGGCCTGTTCTTGAATACCGTCGCGAGTATCGGCAGCATGATTACCCAGACGAGCATTCCGAGAGCCACGAAAGCTCTCCTCCAGCCGAGCTCAAGGATCAGATACTGGTTGAAGTAGGGAACGATCAGAAGACTGAGCGGAAAAGCCTGGTTCTTGATGCCGGTGGCCAATCCGAGTTTAAGGCGAAACCACATGGGAAGAATGTTGGCCGCGCACAAAGACAGCGAGGCCTGCCCAAGCATCCGCAGAAATAGAAACCCCAGAAAGAGCGTAAAAAGTCCTGACACCTGCGAAGCGAACTGGCAGGCGATGCCCAGCAGGACCACCACCACCGTCATCGTCCAGCGAATGCCGCGACGATCGATCAAGCCGCCGACGAATCAAAGTGGTACGCAGCCCAGAAGGGTGCCGCACATGTAGGCACCGGTGATCTGCGAATTGCTGAGACTCAGACCCGTTTCAAAAGACAGATAGAAATGGGTGAGGCCATACGATTGCCCGGGCCCCGTACAGATCTGCGCGATGAATGCCACGGGCAGCATGAGCCATCCGTAGAAGAAGCGTCTGTTTGATGATGCCTTGATGTCAGCGGACGCCGTCATGGCGCGAGGTCGGAAAAAGGAGAGTGCTGCCTCGAAGGAGAGCCGCGGTTTAACCTGTCTGCGAAATTTCGCCACCAGCGGCACGGGGTTGCAGGCACTCCGTGGCACATGATCCGTTGAAAAAACGTAGAGTTGTCTTATGTGCTAACTGCCGCGATTTACCCTTCGGAGATAGCTGTTGACCTTGGCGCGATCCCTTGGCTCCGTGCAGCCGCGCAGGGCCTTCTCAAGACTCTCTTTTGCCTCTTCCCGAGCCGTTGCAGATTTCGGGTTGCTGTTGAGGCAGGCCACACCGTAATAGTAGTGCACTTCCCAATGACCAGAACTGCGGCGTGCCTTGTCGAAAACCCGCTTGGCTTCCGCGTAGTTGCCCGCGTTCAAAAGGCTCGATCCGTAATTCTTCGCGTTGTCCCAGACGTTTGGGAATTTCTCATAGAGCTTGGCGTACAAGGCAGTGATCTTATCCGCCCGTCCCGCCTGCTGATAAAAGCCGATGAGCCGTTTTTGGTTTTCCTGGTTCGGGAAACGTTCGACCACCCGCTCGAGCATTTCCTCGAGCATCGTCCGGAATTTAGCGACGTCGTTGTAATCGCCATAGTCATAGTGATCGACGCGGTAGGCTTTCTGCACTTCCTGGTCGAGTCGCCGTGAATAATCACTGGTGTCGGCGCCTTCATTCACCGCGACGTATGCGCTTTCAAGTGATTCGATCGCCCTGTCGAAACGTCCGGCAAGAATGTGAAGGTGTGCCAGATCTGAAAGCGCAGAAGCATCGTTAGGCTCTCGTGAAAGATGGTCTTCGTAAAACTGCACCATCTCCTCCTTCAATTCGAAGCTTGTCCGGGTCAACTCGGTAGAGGAGACCATGATCTTTTCCTGGATGCTCAGGTGCTCGGTAAGAACAAGTCGCAAAACGTGTTCACCCATTTCCAGGTTCTTCAGAGTCTTCGGGGCTTTGCCCTGATATTCGCCATCGAGATAGATCTCCGCACCAGGGGGCTTGCTGGCTACCTCCAGATCACCGGTGGGCAGTGGTGGCAGTGCAGCGTTAATTGCGTGGGACTTCATTCCCAGATCCACCGTCTCTTTGAAAATCTCAAAACCGTGTTTCTGTACCTTCACCAGATGCATTCCACGTTCGAGCTCAATGCCCTCAACTGGCGTCTGCCCGGCATACTCACCATCTATAAACACCATCGCTGAGACGGGGTTTGAATGCACACTTACAGTGCTCTTGCCCGCCAGCCATGTAGAACCGATCGACCATGCAGCGAGGATGACGGATGCGGTTGCGGCTATTGGCATCAACCTGGTAACGAATTGGCTGCCCAGGATCGCTGGAATGATCTTGAGCGCTTTGAACGGCAGCGTCAGTGGCAGCAGCAACAACAGGAGCCCTCGCACCGGGGCAGGTTTGCCATCGAACAGGATCTCAAAATGTGAAGACCCGGCCTTGAATCGATCACCATGAGAAAGATGCCGCCTCGCGATGGAACGTCCGTTCAGATAAGTGCCGTTTAAACTGTTGAGATCAACCAGCAGGATGCCGTCACCATCGTGTTCGACCTTGCAGTGACAGCGGGAAGATTTTTCATCGAGGATGCTGATGCCGTTATCGAGGCTGCGGCCGATGGTCAGCGAGTCTCCCTGATTGACAGTGAAGACCTGGCCGGCTTCTCTTCCTGCGATGATTTTGATTTCAGCCTTCATGGTTGATCTAATTGAAAGATGACATCGTGATTATATGGCGAGTAATCCCCTCATCAAAGGATCAATGCATCATGGGGATCAAAGTCAGCCAAACTTGAATCTGGTCATATGCATTCTAGAATCATTTCGTTGCCGAAAGGACTGGTCTTACGATTGATGACACCCTGACGCTGCGGCACATCCTCCCCATTCGCCCCCCGACACTGATGACCGACGAAGAAAGAGAAGAGGTCGAGTTCGAAGTCGAATTCCTTGAAGGCGTGGTCAAGCGTTCGCCCGAATTCCAGGAGCCTCTGATGGCGCTTGGATACGCGTACACACAGCTCAAACAATACAGGAAGGGATTGGAAATTGATCGGCGACTCCTCGAGCTCCGTCCTTACGACAAGATCGTCTACTACAACCTTGCCTGCTCTCTTTCATTACTCCGGGATATCGATGCTTCTTTTGACGCTCTCGAAAAGGCGGTCGATCTGGGATATGCAAATTTCGACGACATGCTGCAGGATCCAGATTTGGAGAATGTGAGGAAGGACCCGCGTTTTCCGCAGATCATTCTAAGCCGGATTAAGCCATAGTGGCGCTGATGCTCCGCGGCGGATTTGATGTCTCGTCGCTGAGTGCGGAGACCACGGTGAAGCATCATTTCCGCAGCGCGATTTCTTCCACACCTTCAGGCGGCTGGCGTTTCAGAAGCTCCGACAGTTGAAAAGCCCGGTAAGGCTGATTGGCCGCGGGTTGCCGATCTTCGCCGGCAAGCGAAAACCAGAAGCGCGTCGATTTCGGTTCGAAAAGAACGTTGTGGAGGTTCTGCCGCTTCATGGCCACAGGACAGCTCATGAGTTTGAGTGCCGACTTTTCATCGAATACGCCGTGGCCGCTTTTTACCCATTTGACGAGTTTCTTGTAGCGGCGGTCGGCGGACATGATGACGCAGTCTTGAATGGGGCTGGGGAGCATTGGGTGGAATTCTCCCGGTTTCAAGACAGCGAATTTGTTTGCCGACGCTTCCATACCGACCGCATCATTGTTCTTTCCGTCGGCTACCACGTAGTAGTACTCACAGGTGCGGGGGCTGTCTTTGAAAATGGCGACAGCGTCATCCACTGATTTTGATTCTTCGAGAGCCCGGCGGACCAGTGCAGCCATCGGCACACCGTTCCAGAGACCAAGGCCGCGCCCTCCCATCTCACCGATTGAAATGTGCTCTGCGTTCATTCCAGTAACAGAGCCGACGAATCCTGCGAACGAGACATTCACGAAAGGAATCTTGCCGTCCGGTTCAGCCACGATGAGGACCCCATGCTTCTGAAGGCCCCAATCTGTTGCGTAATCCAGCACTCTGCCGTGATAGAGCGTTCCGTCTTTCGTGGCTGAGTTCATGATGGCAAAACCGCTGCAGTGGAACAGTTCCGGAATGAAGTTCATTCGGAACGCGAGTTCTTCACTGATTCCGGCACCGTCAGCCAGGCCCTGAATCTCTTCCGTATAGGCTGAGGGCAGGTACTTTTTCTGGATCTCAACAATCAGTGAAATGACATTGGTCGGGGTGAACTCGTATCCAAATTGTGACAGCCTGATCTTCTTTGAGAGTTCGTGCAGGTTTTTGAAAGAGGCCTTGACGTCTTCTTCCAAGAGTGCGCCATGCTGAAAGCCCATTTCATAGGGTGTCCCTTTCAAATGCAGGACAGTGCAACCATTCACGGTTTCAACAAAGCCTTTGCCGCAGCGTCTGCCTTCACTCTGTGCGGGGACCTGGCTCGCGGCAAAGATGGCGAGGACCAGAATGGCCGCTCTGAAAGCTGTCGATGGATTCTTCATAGGACCATTCGTGGTTGGTTGGGGAATTCGGGATTCAAGAGGATTCAGGATTCAGGATTCAAGATCCAGAAATCAGGATTCAAGGGGATCAAGATTCAGAACTGAAACTGAATCCCTCTGAATCCTGAATCGTGAATCCCTCTGAATCCCTTTGAATCCTGAATCCCAAACACTCACCCCATTTTACCCCATACCCGGACACTAAAGTAAAAAGGCCGCTCGGGTGTTGCGCCCGGGCGGCCTTCGTTTCGCTCTCCGTTATCGAACTACAGTTTTGCCCGAATCAACTCTTTAGCTTCCTCCGGTTCTGGAAAGCGGTCTTCCTTGAGCTTACTGAAGAGGAGGTCATCGTCTGCTTTGATTTCAAAGCATCCTCCTCCACCGGGAATCAGCGTGAGCGATTCAAAGCCCTGCTTGAACTCGACCATAAGTGCTTCTGCCATACTGGCAGCTTTAGGTGCATAGTTTCACTGCATGCAGTATTCGATACTGAGTTTCATGAGATATCCTCCTGAAATAATGAAAGGGTGATTGAATGATGCAAGAATATAAGAAGCGGCTGAATCTGCACCTGCGTTTATTCGCGCAAAACATATGTTAAATTAAGGCGAGAATTACAGGCATCAATGAGCCATCGGAAGAAAGAGAGAGGTCGCCATGCCAGCAATGGAGATGCATAAAACGCACATCACCCGTGCCGATCCCCGCAAGCTTGGGGAGATCATCGCCCAGTATACGAAGGTCACTAATTCCCAGATAAAGCAGGCGATCGAGAATTCTCTTGAATCCGGTCTTCAGTTAGGCGAGCAGCTAGTAACAGATGGCTCCATCAGCGAGGAAGAGCTCGCGAAATGTCTGAGCGTTCAGTGGGGGCTGCCGTTCGTCGATCTTCGCCATTCCAAGATCTCCATGACCGTTGTGGAACTTGTCGAGGCCGGCTACCAGCGAAAGTCCGGCATTCTGCTGCTTCAGCTCAAGGGCGGCATTCTGGCCTGCGGCATACTCGATCCTCTGAAAGTCGATGTGCTCGATGAAGTGCGGCTGATCACGGGCTATGACATTCGTCCGATGGTCGTATCAAAAGGAGCGCTTGAAGAGAAATACAAGGAGATCTGGGGCCTTGGGATGGAGGAGGACGAAGAGAACATCATCGAGAAGCAATCTGATGACGATGTGCAGGACGTCCTCCACAAAGCCGAGGAAATGGGGATCGTCGTCGAAGACAAACGGGAAGATGACATTCACCAGATCAGCAACCAGGCAACGGGCGTTGATGACATGCCTGTAATCAAGCTGGTGAACTCCATCCTTTCTGAAGGCATCCGACGGGGTTCGAGTGACATTCATCTACAGCCAGAAAAAGACAGGCTGCAGGTCCGTTATCGAGTGGATGGAATTCTCCAGGATGGAACTCATGTTCCCCGCGGCCTCATGAGGGTTGTCACTGCTCGCATTAAGGTGATGGCCGGGCTGGATTTCTCCAACAGGATGAGTCCCCAGGACGGGCGTATGTCCGTGAAAATCGGTAAACGTGGTTTCGAATGTCGTGTGTCTGTATTGCCATCAGTGGGCGGGTCGAAAGTCGTGATGCGTATTGCCGAACAGTCTGATGAGATTGTGACGCTCGATGAGCTCGGCTTTGACAAGAACAATGAGGACCGCATCCGAGGAGCCATCAAGCGGCCGTACGGAATGGTTTTAATCACTGGTCCCACAGGATCGGGAAAATCAACGACGCTTTACGCGTGTCTCAATGAGGTCAACACCCCGGCGCACAATATCCTGACGGTGGAGGACCCCGTGGAAACGCAGGTCGAAGGCGTCACCCAGGCTGAGATTAATGAGCGCGGTGGACTGTCATTTTCCGCCTGCCTTCGAGCGGCTCTTCGCCAGGAACCGGACATTATCATGGTGGGTGAAATTCGCGATACTGAGACAGCGAAAATCGCGATTGAGGCATCCCTCACGGGCCACCTCGTGCTGAGTACGTTGCACACCAATGATGCCCCCAGCGCGGTCACCCGTCTGATCGATATGGACGTCCAGCCATTTCTGGTTGCTTCGTCACTGGTTGGGGTACAGGCCCAACGCCTTGTCCGCCGCGTCTGCAGCGAATGCTGCCAGGACTACAATGCTACCGTGGCGGAGCTCGAAGGACTGACGGTGGACATGAACGGCCAGGAGACTGTTGTTATCAAACGGCCCGGCGGATGCGAAACCTGTAACCAGACGGGTTATAAAGGCCGGGTTGGTATCTTCGAAGTGCTGGTAGTGACAGATGCACTCAAGCTACTGGTACTGAAGCAAGAATCAGACTCAGCGATTCGAGACCTCGCCCGAGAGGAGGGGATGATGACCCTGGTGGATGACGTTTCCCAGAAGTTGATGGCGCAGTTGACCACCCTCGAAGAAGCACAGCGCGTGGTCTTCTTCTGATTTCTCTTAACAACGACCGGGCTAACAGACGGGGTTCTGGAATGACCTCTGACACCTCGCACTTAACGCCTGAGGCTACCAGGACAAGGCTCACGCTTCTGATGGAGGCCACCGTCGGCGGGACCCGGGAGCACCTGCGGCAACTGACCCACAACATCGATCAGTCAAAGTTTCAGATCACGGTCATCTGCTCCAACCTGCGCACGAGCGACTTCGACAAAGACATCGAAGCCATGAAAGCAAGCGGGATCGAAGTGGTCATCCTTCCAATGCGGAGGGAGATTTCCCTGTCAACAGATCTTTCTCAACTGTTCTGGCTTGTTCGGTATTTTCTCGCTCACCCCTGCGATGTTCTGCACACGCACTGCTCAAAGGCTGGCTTCCTTGGACGCATAGCTGCGGCCATAGCGAGCGTGCCCAAGGTTATTCATACACCTCACACGCTTGCCTTCCAGGCGCAGGGCTGTTCCTTATTTCAGAATTGGCTGTATCGCATTATGGAATGTGTCTCCGGCGAGTACACAGACATGCTGATCGCACTCTCTGAAAGGCAGGAAGAGAGATTTGTTGCGGAAGGACTCAAACACGAAAGCCGAATCGAAGTCATTCTGAACGGCGTCGAGATTCCGCAGCTCAGTTTGGAACAGTCGGCCAGACTGCGTGCCGGTCTGGCGCTCTCTGAGACAGACAAAGTCGTCGGCTTCGTTGGCCGCCTTACCGAACAGAAAGGTCTGCGTGAGCTGGTGCAGGTCGCCAGTCATGTCTGCGCGGCAGATCCGGACGTCACGTTCCTCCTGCTCGGGGAAGGGGACGAACGCATCAGATTGCAGACGCAATTGCAGGAGCTCGGCCTCGACGAGCGAGTGCGTCTGCTCGGGCATCGAACTGACGTCATGCCCTTCTATGCAATGTTCGATCTTCTTCTGATGACTTCGCACTACGAAGGTCTGCCTTACGCAGTGCTGGAATCCATGTCTGCAGCGACGCCGGTCATCGCCTTTGACTTGCCAGAGCTGCAGCCGGCGATTATCGATGGAGTTACCGGCATGCTGGTCCCGTTCGGGGACTGCTCGAGGGCCGCAGCCGCCGTGCTGCATCTTTTGAACGACGAAGAAACAAGGCAGGCGATGGGTTCACAAGCGCGGGAGCTCATTCAGGAGAGTTTCTCCACAGTTGCCTGCGTGGCCGCGCACGAAGAGATCTACCGTGGCTGAATTCAGGGGTCCTTGGAGCGGCTCGCAACGAAACATGTCGCAGCATCACTCCGGGCAGTCACCCAAGTCCGGCACCTCCATCAGTTCCCCTCCTTTTACCGCGGATTCGTGGGCAATGATGCCTGGTACTGCGTATCGAGCGGCATCCCAGACGTGGTTCATTTCCGGTTGCCTTCCTTCATCGCATGCGCGCACGAAGTCATCGACCAGGAATTGGTGAGAACCTGCGTGGCCGTTGGGAAGTCCAATGAACTCCTTCGGCAGCCTTTGCACAGGATGTACCGCGCTCGCATGAAGGTGCGTCCCATCTTTCGCAGTTACAGCGTCCATGGCCTCCTTCTCCCGATTGGCTGGAGCGCCCTTGCATGCCAGCAGCTCGTCGAGTCTCTCACTTTCCTGCCGGTTCTTATTCAACCAGATGGCACCAGCGGCGTTGTGCTCGAAGCTTCCGTCAGTTCCCCATAAAGCCATCCGCACAGTACCTGGATGACCAACACGTCTGAACTCATTAATACGACATGAACTCCCATCCGACATTCTGAAGAGCGCCGACTCATTGCTGAATTCGTTTTGCCACTCGTTTACGTCTTTCAGATAGATACCATCGTCCCCAGTATCCGTGAAGCCCTGGCAGGATACGTGAGTCATCTGCGCACCGGTCACCGAAATGATCTGGCTCGTTGAATGAGTTGGGTAATGCATCGGCGGCCCACCCGCGAAACGCTTCCAATTGTCACCGCCTCGCCACTTCATTACGTCGTACAGCCCGTGATCCCAGTCGTGGTAGTATTCTGCTTCCGCATATACGGCGTGCCCGAAATCGCCTTTTCTGAATCTGTCCCGGCAATAGAGCACGCCCGGATAGTAGGTGCTCGTCTCGCCAATCATGTAGATGCCGCGGGTCTCCTCGACGGTCTTCACAAGCGTTTCAATTTCTTCATATGTAATACCGGTAGGGACTGCCGAGTAAACGTGCTTGCCTGCCCGCAGAGCAGCGATCGCCTGGGGTGCATGCAGCCAGTTCTGCGTGATGATCACGGCCGCGTCCACCTCTGTTTCGCAGAGATCATCAAGT
>Ga0187827_10002791_pt1 | contig 23412 bp, 24 predicted proteins | sample ETNtaG_39_FD_167969 | JGI IMG/M metagenome (GOLD analysis project Ga0187827, IMG submission 167969) | Marine microbial and viral communities from oxygen minimum zone, Eastern Pacific Ocean - ETNP2014_SV_150_PacBio MetaG (Illumina Assembly) | ecosystem: Environmental > Aquatic > Marine > Hypoxic... | reverse complement strand
GAAGACCTTGCATGATGCGTAATGCGAGCAGTTGCAGTGCGCTCTCTACAAATCCCATTAGAGCCACTGTCACAATGAAAACTAACAGCGCTTTTTGGATCATCAATTTGTATCCGTAGCGGTCAGCCAACATACCCCATAGAGGAGCCACTACGGCTGACAGGAGTGGGCTAGCAGTAAAAATTACACCCGACCACAAAGCCACTTCTCCAATATCAGCTACTCCCAATTCTTGCACATACAAGGGTAGAAATGGCAAAAAGAGACCAAACCCTGCAGTGGTGACAAAGCTTGCAGTGGCAAGGATGTATATCTCTCTTTTCTGGGAAGAGGATTGGGGCGTGTGTGAAATGGGATCTACCGTGTCATGCCAACCTTCATCGCAAGCATTCGGCTTCTTGATCTGTTATCCAGAAAAGACCGAGTCCCGATGAAAACCAGGGTTCTTTGTCAGTGTTCGTGTTAATGGGACGTTACCAGGCGTGACAAACCAACAGCAGAGCTTAGATTCTCCAAACTATAGACCTGATCGACAAATTGCTTCGCTTGGGTCAAACCAATAGTAGGGCCCGCGAGCTTGTGAAACTTGGCAATGATTTCCTCATTACTCATTGGATTCTCACATGCCCCCTTCGGGATTGTCACACGAGAACTATATGAATGTCCATCACCAAGTTCTACCTCAATCCCAGGTGGATCTCGTCCGGAGAGATTGGGATCTAGAACTATTTCAATACGCTGCATTAGCTCAATGACGTTAGAATCAGAGATCCGCTCAGGCGTGTATTGGTCAATGAAAGCATCGCCATAAAGCAGCAAAACAGCGATCCCGTATGGAATACTCAGTTGGGCATCAAGCATAGTTGTGATGTTTTTCTTGGCAAATTGTCGCTGCGTATGTCGTGTACCCCGGACAAAGATTTTCTTGATTTGCTCTGTTCTAATGTCATATCGCTCTTGGATGTCAGAGATTGCGTCGAGAGAGCTGTGCACCCCACGACAACTTGCATAGGCTTTGAAACCTGTTTGCAGGATGCGGAAATCTTCTCCCAAGTCTCGGGTTGCCTCTGAAAGATCATAATCATCCAGCATATAAGTTGTACAGAACCCTCCCCATTGTGCTTCCAAGATCTCCCCAGGGCCTGTAAATCCATGCTTGGCAAGGAACCCGGCAATAATGCCCGTTTCTGCAGCCTTGCCGGGGTGAAATCTCTTACTCATTGCACCATCGTTAATGAAAGCCCACAAACCGCCGGTATAGGAGCCGGCCAAACCTAGTGCCCAAGTCAATTGATCTGGCTTCAAATTCATCAGCACGCCAGCAGCCGCTGCTGCCCCAAAACTCCCACATGTCCCTGTTGAGTGCCACCCTCGGTCATTGTGTGGACCGTGGCCCCCGGCGGTTGCCAATATTCGCGCGGCAACCTCGTAGCCCGCTACAATTGCAATAATCATTGCCTCACCAGTTACTTGTAGGCTCTCCGCAAGGGCAAACACTGTCGGAATGATCACAGCCCCCGAGTGGCCGCACCCTCCAAAATCATCCAGTTCACGAGCATGAGCGGCCGTTCCATTTACAAGGGCCGCGCCTGTGGGGGACAATGTTTTATTTGTCCCCCAGATTGATGCGTCATTTCCCCGGGCAAATTCCATCACACCTTCAATGATTGCCTGTCCAGCCTCAGTTTGGGTCCCATAAATCCCCGCTCCCACAGTATCCAATAATGCATTTTTTGCTACCGCTAGGACCTCCGACGGTATGTGCTCAAATTTAAGCTGGTAAATGAACTCGGCTAGAATTTCGGTCGAAGATTTCAGTTTCTGTGGTCCGCGCATGTGTCCTCTTTCCCATTCGCATCTTGTGGCCTACGTATTGCTGAAAGCCTCATCCCTGCTTCCATCTTGCATGGCTTTACAGATCTGGTCGTGGCAGATTGCAACAGAACACTTGGTTGAGATTGTCTAGCTGGTGTGTTTTCTGAGTTTGATGCGTAGATATTAGTCTTATTTCCTGTGTTCAATTTACGACTCTCTTATTCTATTCTTTGTGATGCTTCGTAGCAAACCCCTAGCCCACTGTTCTAATCCTCCACATGAAATCCTCTATAGGGGGAGAATTCCACTTTCGATTGATTTTGTTGCAGGGGATGGCTCCCCGCAGATTATCCGAACAAAAGCTGTATCACGTATGAATAGAGCATATGAATAAATTCGAGCGTGACAAACGTTGTTTATACTATTTTCAGTGCAAGAACATCTAAGTAAAGTCCACAACCGAAAAATGATGGTTGGTTAAGACGGCAATGAACTTAAAAGAGCGGACGTCTAATGTAATTGTTGGAACAATAAAACTTTCGCTAGGCCATCAATCAGGAAGTCAAGATATGGAAATTTCTCAGGTACAAAACCTCCATCGATGAAGACTTAATGCTGGAGCACATTGCGATCAGGCAACTTGATAGGAATACGATCGGTCTGCAAATACCCGGATAAGATAGAGTCTTCGAGCAAGGGTATAAGTCTAGTGCCCGCCATTCGTTTGGTCACAGCGGGCACTAGTAATGAGCCACCATCAAGTATGGTCAGTTCACGGAAATTTGGAAAAGATACCGCGCCAGTTCCTTATTCCATCCTTATGACCTACTCTCGATCTAGTCAGAACATCCGACATACATCTCTTCAACACGCTGCGAGAAGGCATCATCAGTTGGATAGTGGAGAAGTCCATCATCGTCCCAAGTGTAGCCAGCATCAGCGAGAATACTCCGAGCTTTGTCCAAGTCGTACTCTATGACAGGAAGGTTGGGGTTATATGCAGAGTGACTGGGAGCGAAAGTAGAGTTATTGCTTCCAGGAACGCCCGCACCCTGCCACACTACGTTTATGATGTAGTCTTTGTCGATGGCATGCGCGAGCGCTCGGCGCGCTTCGACATCCCGGAATGGATCATGGGTCATCAACGGTACCAGGTACTCAACCCTAAATGTTGGTACCTGAGACACTGTGATGTGTGAGAACTCCTCTAAGCTTTCCGCCTGCAAAGGAGTCAACGCTACATCGAGGAAATCTAATTCCTGTGTCGTTAACATCCCCAATAGCCCATCCACGCTGGGAATGACCAGGAACAAAAGCTCGTCAACATATGGGGGGCTGAAGTGCTCTGTGTGTGCAAGGAGTGAGAGTTCAACATCCTTCTGGTAATGACCAAATTTAAATTGACCACTACCGATAGGATGGACGACCTCGGCTTCGCCAGGCGCGACACCACCCTGTTCTGCCACAAGGTTCTCCCACCATTGCTGTGAAAGGATTGGTTGTGAGACAAGAATCACGGTCTCAAACGGGGCAAACGCGCTTGACAATTTCACATCCACCGTTAGATCATCAACAACCTCAACGACATCAACCACTTTCCAAACAAATGAGAGTTGGGCAGCTCCATGTTCTTTAGTGTAGTTGAACGAAAATGCTACATCCTCTGCTGTGACGGGCGTGCCATCGTGGAAGGTCATTCCATCTCTAATATGTAAGCGCCATGTGTTGTCTCCGCTATATTCCCAAGACTCTGCAGCCCACGGAATTACGTTGAAATCCACATCCATTCGCGCAAGGGTGTCAAAGACATAGTATCCCTCCACGAACCATGCGTAATTCATGTAGTTCAAAGACCGTGGAGCGTCGCTTGTTCGGCCAATTCTAACTTGTGTCTTGTCGGTTGCAGGTTTGATATTTCCAAATTGGCCCGGCCACTGAAATCCAGCCGCTCCATTGAAGGGCCAGTGCTCAACATCGTCCCAAGCATCGCTGTTATAAGCATCAATACGATCGGGATGACCGAGAATGTTCCGGGAGTAGTTGCCATGGTACAACTCCTGGGATTGAGCTATCAAGCTCTGACGCACTTCCTCATCCAGTTCCGCTTGCTGAGTATCGGCAAGGATGTCGTAATTTTCGCATACAAAATCTCCATAATTTTGCCCTTTCGACTCGGCGCCTGCTTCACTGGAATGTCCGTGTTTTAGAACCCACTCGTATGGATCCAACCTTTGCGGGCGAGCCGAGTTATACCAGCGAATGATGTTCCCGTACTCGCGCGACTTTGAAAGGGTGCGCATTTCACTCTTAGAGTAACCATTGAGGTCGACCCGGAATCCCAGTGACTCCAAATCTTCAGTAATTTTGCGAGTTTCCTCCGCAGCCAAAGTTTGTCCGGTGTCAAAAGCAATTGCAACCTTATCAACGAAATCGCCCAACCAGACTTCAACTTCCTTCTCGACTATCTTCTCGACTATCTTCTCGACTTCAACTTCCTTTTCGACGACTTTTTCAACTTCAACGACTTTTTCGACTTCAACTTCCTCGCGCACCACCTGGGTGACCACGATTTCTTTTTCGACCTCGACCACCTGCGGTTGGCAGGCTGCCAGCGCCAGACTGGCAATAATCAACAGGCCTAAGATCGTCTCGAAACGTTTGTTGTTAAACATGTTATCTACTCCTATTTTTAGGGTGCCATTCTGAATGTCACACTTCTCCAACAGCGTTTGGTGGACAAACCACCTTGAACCATGTTAATTTACTGACAAATACTTTTCATCGCCTCCTTCGTTTGATTCTGATCAATCACTTACAACCTCGAACTATTCATCACACGTATTCCAGACTATTGGCCCTAAATTTCATTGGATAGGGTTAGATAATGTCAACAAACATCTTGAGTGCAGCAAAGTCAGATTAATGCCCGTGAACTATAACAACTCCTAGAATACACCTTTTCGGTGAAGACATTTTTACGATGTTATTCGAAAAAATGAAATTGAGTGTGTTCGCCGTTGTCGCACAAAACCATCGTAATCCAATATCCAATATCCAACATCCAACATACCATATTGCACCTGTGGAGTCAATAGGCAATCGCGTCTTTGTCACAAACTTGCAGGGTGATTTTCCATAAGCCGCGAAATTGCACAGCGCTCCCGTCATTTTAGCCATCCTCATATCCAGGACTGGCTGGATACCAGGAGGTCATTCGAGCGGCAATCGTCTGTCTAGTAGCCCCTGGTTCATATGGCGCGGATCTTGAACTTGCCAATCATCTGTTCGGTCAAATTGTTGGTCCAGGTCAGCTCCGCATCCTGGAAAAAAGTGGTGTAGCGTTCCCAATGTTCCACCAAGGTGGCCAGTAAGCGACGCAATTTCTCCAAGGAGATGTCCTTGCAGGCATAGCGTTTGTTGATCGGTAGTTGCTTCTGAAGCGCGTGCTGCACTCCGGAGCAATGGGAGGCGGCGGCAAAGTTACGCAAAGATGCCCGTGAAAAGAGAGATTCCGGCACGGCTGCTCCGAGGCGCGGCAATTACCTGTTAACGGGGTCGCTCAGGTGCGCGTACTGCGGGAAACCCATGGTCGGAAGTAGGTCAAGTAGCGGCGCCGGTAAGCCTTATCGTTACTACATCTGCCAGACCAAACATCGGGCCGCGAGGGCGTGCTCGTCGAAACGGTTATCTGCCAACATGGTTGAGGGGACAGTTATCGATCACATGTTTGAAAATGTGCTCAGTCTCGAGGGATTGCGCTGGCTCGTAGAGCAATATCGTGCGAGGCGAAAGAAGTCTAACGCGCTTGAAGAGCGTATCGAGTCACTTAAAGGCGAGCTCGCCACACATGAGGCGGCAATGGAACGATTGATGGACCTTGCGGAGGCGGGTGGGGGGGGCAATTACTGGCAGTCAGTAAGAGAATGTCTGAGCATGAGCGATCTCGCTCGTTCGTAGAATGAAGCGGATGCTCAACTCAATTCCGACCTCGATGACGCATCGCTGCGCAAACTAGCGAAAAAGTGGAGGCAGGAACTGAAGAAAGGCGACCCTCACAAAGCAAAGCGGGTAATCAAGTTGTTTGTGCGGAAGATCAAAGCGTACAAGCACCAAGGACTGGCTGAATACACGGCTCCTTTGTGGAAAATTACGTGTACACAGTGTACTCCCACAGGGCGGCAGCCGTTATACGCAACACCTGCGGTAACAATAGTGTATGACAAAGCAAGAAAGGGTCAACCTGTTGGGCGAACGGGTCTTGCCGCATTTTCTCTGACCTCTAATTCCAGACCTGCTCCGGCAGTGGCAGACCGGCAAAATCGGCATCGTACAGCGGGCCGTCCGGCTCGATGCCGTGGTCCCGCAGCAGCAGCATAAGCTCCCGCACGTGCTGGGCCGGATGCCAAGTGTGCCGCTCCAGCACGTTGTGTAGAGGCTGTAAGCCATAGTAGGTGTCGATCTCCCGGGCACAGTCCTTATCCTCGAAACCGGCCCACCAGTGGCGCAGCCGTTGCTGCACCTGGCAGCCGTAGGCGACCAGATCGGCAGTGGTGCGGATACGCGGCGGGATGGGTGGTGCCAACATGGCATGGGTCATATAGATGCCCTCTGCTACCACCTCCATCAACGCTTCTACCAACCGGAAGATGTGGTAGCAGAGGTTGCGGATCGGCCGCTTGCGATCCCGCATATCGTCATCCAGCTTGGCTTCCGGAATTTGTGCCACATAGCGCTGTGCCGCGGACATCACTATGTCGAGCTTGTCGATCAGTTCCTGGGGTGACAGGCTGGGCTTCGGGTCGAAAGCCACATCGAGAAATGCGGCTACATCCTTGAGCATCTGGCCGAAGACCCAGTCCTTGCCGCACGACACGATAGGCACCGACTGCGCGCCTAGCGCGTGCAATTGTTCCAAACCGTGCGGATTGCTTTGAATGTCGATCGATTCAAACGGGATGTCATGGGACGAAAGAAACTCTTTCGTGCGCAGACAACTGGGTCAGCCTGGACGCCAAAATACCTTATATGTATCGCTCATGGATATTCCTTGGGACATTATTGACAATGTGGCAGTTGTGCGTACTTACATGCTCCTCAACATGAACAATACCGTGCTCCATCAAGCAATAAATGGACAACGAAATCGCACATTTATACAACGAATTGGACAATGAGAGTGAACTAATGAGGGGTAAACAGGGGGATAACTCTCCCACACATGGCACTGTCTCTACCTCATTGTCGCCCAAGCATGTACAGGAGACATGATAATCTGCATAAACCAGCATGTCAACCATAAATCATCGAAATGTAGACCTACATCCCATTTTTATTATGACAACAGGCCACAAGGTTGTCCTACGGCGTAAACCTTGAGGCCTACGATGGGCGCGGAGGGACTCGAACCCACGACCTCACGGATGTGAACCGTGCGGCGATGCCTACCAACCATAGGCCGCATAATCAGGCTCTCAGGGCAACCTTGCATCCTGGCCATAAACGCAACCGTGCGCCCTACGGTAGGCTCCCAATGTGCTGTTTGTACCATTGCTTTCCGCGCCGAGTGGGCGCCACGTTGCGTGATACCCGTCGAATCTCAGGATACTGATCAGGGTCCACTAGATACCCACCCTTCCGCAATTTCGCAATTGCTCGATGCGCCTGCGCAGCACTGACTAATGCAGGCTTGCGGTTTGCCCGTTTAGAAAGAATTTTGTTCAGATGATCAAATATTTCTTTGACGGTCGGGGAAACTCTAATTATCCACGCGGCGCGATACTCGATTGCGTAGCGCAGTGTTTCAGCTTCCCGCTGAGGTAATACATCCATGTGAACACCTGTTCGCTGCCAATGCAAGATTACAGTATTTGCTGCCCGTCGTCAAGACACGACAGGGAAATTGTTACGGACAGGGGGTTTCACACACGGGGGGATGAGGGCATGGGTAACCCCCCCCCAACCTTCACAGACAGTGGATTGCGCGCGGTAGCGGACAAAAAGCGACAAATCGAGAAACTTTGTGTCGGGCGCTGCTTCCTTTTAGGAAGTTTCCAGGGGCTTGTATAAATTGGCTGTTCAACTGATTGTACCTTCCCTCATTCGTCCTCATACCCATCATTGACATCTAGAGATTGTTCTTGTGAAGAATATTGCTCTCCCCTCATCGCCCGACTGAATGCTTGTCCTAAATTATTTTAAAATTTGTTTCTTCTTTACGAGCTTTATAGAATTCTAGAAGACGTAGCCCCAAAAAGGTTGATATTACACCAAAACAAAATGATATTAATGGTTGATTCATTTAGTATTCCATAATAGATGATGGTTCAACTTAAATTGTCAAGAGGTAGCCCAAGTTCAACAAGTTCACTTATTACTTCATCATATGTTTGTTGCCATTCTGTAGTTGGCCGAATAGTTTGTTGATCATAAACTTCTTCAAATGGTTGCCCAACTAGTTTTTTCTCAAGGTCTGGTTGATATATTTTTAATAAATGCTTGACAATTTTATCCGCATCTTTTCGCGACATACCACTTGCAGCAGTTGCATGGGCAACTTCCCCACAAATTTTTGCGTCTAAACCACTGGCATGCCTTGGACGTGTGCCCGCAGCAGACATGCTCGCCTGGATGAATGATTGTCCTGCTATAGTGGTTGCCACAGTAAAAGCTGCATTTTCATATAACATTGTCTTGGTTCCAGGGCCAGCAGATGGGCGAACAAGCGAAGAAATTATTAAATTGGAATTTCTAGAGAGAGCTTGAGAAGCTGTGGAAAAAGCCCAGAAAATTTCCGGTGTTGTTGTGCATTGTAAAAATGGATGAATTGAACTCAAGCTCATTATAGCAGGCATATAGTTTTGATTTAGTACAATAGCGGCTGCAGTTAGCCCGAGTGCAATTCCTTCAGCGCCTCCTAAATAACCTCCATAAATACAAGCCATAAATGCGTATATTGCCCCACCAATCCGGTGAATATGGGCAAGTTTAGATAATGAATCATAATTTGTTTTGAATTCACTTACTCCTGCTATGTGGTGAAGGTCACTTGGCCGAAATCCTCCCCAAGAAGAAGCCGCTATTTCACCGAGGGCAGTTGGCGAAAGTTCTACTCCAGCAATACACATCCCTGGTCTACCTGCTTGATTTACCACCTGCATGGAAAGTTCGGCTTCTCGCCAACCACCTAAAACTTCCCATGGAGAAGCTGCTTTTGGTGCGCGCCCATGGACAGATTCTAAAGTTGGGTTATCAATTACATCAATAACACCCTCTTGGGCATAACTGAGCATCAACTTAACGAAAAGATCTTCAGGAACTTCAACTCCATATGGTCCACCCAAAATAATCGGCGGTTCATTTGATTCAGGTTTTCGTGATTTGACGGTAACTGAATCAGCACCAGTTCCCAAGACAGCAGTGTTTGGGGTATGGCGTAAGGCATCCTCATATTCTGAGCGTTGCCAGATAATTCGGCGGCTTGTGCTGGTACATAACATGCCTACTTCAACTGCAAAATCTAATCCCGCTTTGAAGAGACGATCGGTAAATGCATCATCATCGATGATAATTTCTTCAGGATTGTATTGGATATCATATTCCTTTATCAATCGCTTAGTAACTTCGGTGATCAATTTTCCCTCAAACTCCTTTTCATCCATCATTGGCCCGGTTTCAGCCCTATCCAGTATTGCGATTAGTCTATTATTATGTTTCATTTTTAGCCTCAATTCGTCCCAATGACGTTTATTAAGATCTGCGAGATTCTAGAAGTTCAACACATTTTTTTTACAGCATCTACTGCATCTTGGCCATACGAATCTACTCCAATAGCATCACTATATTCTTCTGTGATGGGCGCGCCACCAACAATGACGTAATAATCATCGAGAAATCCAAAACCTTCTCTCATTTCAACAATTTCCTTCATATACGGCATTGAGGTTGTCATCAAAGATGATAAGCCTACAATATCAACATTTTCATCTTTTGCACGATCAATAATTGTTCTCGTATCCACATCAACACCTAGGTCAACTATTTCAAATCCATTAACTTATAACATCAAGCTAACCATATTTTTTCCAATGTCGTGCAAATCGCCTTTAACAGATGCTATTAACACTTTGCTTTTATTGTTGACCCTGTTAGAATTTCCTGTTGCTTGAAGACGTGGTTGTATCACTTTTTCATTTAGGATATTAACTGTTTCAGCAGCCTGAATAAGTTCAGGCACAAATATCTCAAGTCGCCCAAATTTGTCACCGACTAATTCCATTACAGGTTAAAAACTGCCTGGAAAAATTCAACGGAATCTAAGCCTTTATCCAATATATCTTATGTTTTTTTCTACAACATGCTCTGATTCTCTCTCAAGCAAAAGCTTTTGATATTCTTCAATCAATTTATTAAAGTCAAATATTTTATCCTCCAATTATTATTTTGTGATACTTCAAATATTAAAACCAAATTTTTCTAGCTCATTTTTCACTTCGTCATAAGTCCCCAGCCATTCGGAAGTTGGCTCAATTGTCTCTAGGTTATATACTTCCTCGAATCTTTTACCAATTGGTTTATTTTGCAAATCTTCAAGGTATAAATCTACCAGCCTGGTAACTATCATGTTTCCTTCCTCGCGGCTCATACCGCCAATTGATCTGGCAATCTCGCCACAAATTTTTGCATCAAGTCCACTCGCATGCATTGCATTAGTACCACATGCTGACATGCTCGCTGCGATCATGGATGCTCCTGAAGTAGCACCTGCAATTGAAATGGCGGCATTTTCCTGCAATATTGTTTTTGTCCCTGGCCCTCCTGCAGGTCCAGCAGTTGCATGAAGCATAAGGTTGGTATTACGCGTCACACCCTGGAAAGCAACACTCAAAGCCCACAATATTTCCGGTGTTGAATTTGTGTTCAAAAACGGGTGTTCAGGTCTGGCGCCATAGGTTGAAGCCATGTAAAGTTGATTCATCAGCAGTGGCCCTGCTACACAAGCAACAGCTACTCCCTCAGCGCCTCCTACAAAACCACCATAAATTGGGTTGTAAAAAGTTTGCATCAATCCCCCAATACGTGTGACGTGCACAACTTTTGAGAGCATATGATAATTGGTTTTGAGTTCCCCTAACATGGCGACATAGTGCCGATCAATTGGACGGAAACCACCATGTGATGCTGCCGAGAGTTGGGCAAGTTCAGTGGATGCTAAACCTACACAACCTAATGAAGTCCCTTGTCTTCCCGAGCGGCCTAATACTTCAAATGCAAGTTCTGCCTCCCTCCATCCAGCAAGAGCCTCCCAGGGAGAATCTGCTTTAATTGGATAGCCATAAGTGGATTCTAAAGTTGGAGCATCTATCCCATCGAATACCCCCTCATTTGCATAACTCAGCATCAAGGGTGGATATAAATGCTCTGGTACAGACACTCCAATTGGCCCCCCTGTAACTGCTATACGAGAGTCTTGCTCAGGTCTACGTGCACTGACCAAAGCAGCGTCTCCCTCTATGCCAAAAGTTACCTCTGAAGGGCAATGGCGAAGTCCATCTTCTAATTCTTCCTTTGTCCATAAAATTCGGCGACTTGTATGTTGGCAGAAAACCCCAACTTCGACTGCCAATTCAAAGCCAGCTTGAAAAACTCGATCTGCAAGGTCATCATCTGAAGGGACTATACAACTTTTATCGTAATTAATTTCATATTTTTCAACAACACGTTTCACTGCTTGGACAACGATCTTGGTGTCAAATTCTTTCTCTTCTATTAATGGTCCCGTTTCAGCTCTATGTAGATTGTCAATTAACCGACCTCTATGTTTCATTGTTATTCTCCAAATCTCTAGGTTTAAATTAGATAGTAATCGGTATCAGTTCTTTGCTACCCAATGTTTTCCATTTGTCTAATGATGTTGTAACTCATGCGTTTCCCTATTTGAATCTGGTTAGTAGTAATAATTGGAATTTCATCATAGTTATATGCCACATTTTCCATTACCAAAACAGGCGTACTAGGATCAAAGTCAGATAATTTTATGCCACAGCCTCTGATTGTGTCGGGCCAAAACGAAGAATGCATATTTTTGATTTTTTGAGCGCATTTATTCTCAAGAAATTCAAGCAATGGTTCGGTAACTTCAGCGTTGTTATTGAGTATTTGTTCAAAGAGATCGCCCAGCACCCATTCAGGAATAAAAGTTTGTGCAATAATTACCAGTTCATCATCAGCTGAAAAATGTTTTTCCGTATGTAATAGCCTGCTATCAATTTTTATTGATAGTAAGTCGCTCATGGCTTCATCGGAATTTATTGTCTCAGTCTTTATTAATCGGAAACCTGCCTTGAAACCTGAATTAGTTATCAAATCTTTCAATACAATTATTTTGTTGATTGGATTTGAAATTTGAGCAAATTTACCAACAAAAGTACCAACACCCCAGCGACGAAATATGAGGCCATCATCTACTAGAGGAGCTCAAGCCCTGCGAACTGTGATTCTGCTTACATCAAATTCTTCCAATAAATCACTCTCTGAAGGAAATTTGGTTCCACGAGGACATACAGAGTTTTTAATACGTTCTCTAAGAATAGCTTGGAGCTGATCATCTACAGGGATGGTTATCCCTTCATTATTGGGTTTAGTGGTTGAATTATTAGGCATATTTTTCTTTTTATTTATCAGGTGCTGATCCTCCATCCACGAGGGTTTCCTTGGGATGGAGGATCTTTTTTAGACAATCGTTAGTCAGATACAGGAGAGGAATAGTTGGGGGCAACCTCAAAGCTGCCATCCAACAATCCTGATGCCAACTCATCAAACTTATCGCTTACCTCTTTGTGAGCCATTCTTGATCGTCTTTATTTTTCTATTGCACCAAAGACCTCAGGTTCTGATAAAAGCCTGGTTGACACGGCGATCGGCTTCTCCCAAAACAGTACGCGGTGCATCCATCTGTGCGATGAGATCTTCGGCCAAGAATTGTGGCCCCCAGCCTATGACATTGTCTTCAACGCGACCGATATGGGTTAAACAATCAATTATGGGTGTGGTCATGTTCAAGCTCCTCAAAACACTTGATAGTTGGTGGACTGGATATTTACCGCAAGTTATTGTCCTTCAGTTTCATCGCTAACCAATTATAAATCAGCAAGCCTTTTCTCTTCCATAGCCTCTAGCACACGTTCTGGAGTAATAGGCAGATCACGTATGCGGACCCCGATAGCATTGGACACAGCGTTCGCAATTGCTGGGCCAATGGCGATGATGGGATCTTCACCTACACCTTTGGCGCCGAAAGGACCACCAGGGTCTGGTTCTTCTTCAAGGATGATGGTTTTGATTGAAGGCATGTCCATAGAAAGGGGCATTTTATAATCCACAAAACTGGGATTAAGCGGCTGTCCTGTTTCCGGATCGAGGATCAAATCTTCCGTGATGGAATGCCCCAGGCCTTGTTGGATACCGCCTTCTATCTGACCTTCGACGCCCTTTTGGTTGATAATTTTACCCACCTCATGGACAGCGACAACTTGCTTCACCTCGATCTGACCCGTTTCCGTGTCCACCTCTACTTCGGCGAAATGAGCGGCAAAGGAGTAAGCAACCTTGGATTCGTGAGTAACCTCGCTGATGATAGCGCTGGCTGGCGTGCCACCGTCACCTTTGACAAGATCCTGGACACTCAGGGCGGGCTTGCCTTGCTCGATGATCTTCCCATTGTGGATGTCGAGGTCGGAAATGGGCGTTTCCAACCTCTCCGCAGCCAGGGTCAGCAACTTTTGCTTCAGCTTTGTGGCTGCCTTTTGAACCGCTTTACCACCAATATGCGTCGTGCGGCTGGCATAGGCACCAATATCATAAGGGGCCACATCGGTATCACCGGCGATCACAATGATATCTTCAAAATATATACCAAGCTCCTCGGCGGCGATTTGGGCCATCGCCGTCAGGGCGCCGGTTCCCAGATCGGCCACACCGGTGAGCAGATTCACGCTGCCATCCTCGTTCATTTTCAGAATTGCTCCGGAAATTTCCTTGATATCCGGATAAGCACCGCTGCTGTGCATTTCCGTGCCCACACCCAGACCGGTGCGGACAAAACCGCTTTTCACTTCTGGTTGCTGCCACTTTGCCGCCCAATTCATTTCCTCCGCTCCGCGTTGCAGGCATTTGGCCAGAGAGTAACCATGCAGCGGGTGGCCAGAAGGGCTAGGGTCTCCTTCACCGACAGCATTCTTCAGGCGAAAGGCCACAGGGTCCATGCCGACTACTTCGGCCATCTCATCCATCTGTACATCCAGGGCGAAGAAACCTTGTACTGCGCCGAAGCCACGATAAGCACCGGCTACCGGTGCATTGGTGTACACGGAGCGTCCTTCCAGCTTCCAATTCTCGGAACATTGATAAAGCGACGTGAGGTTAATAGTACCTACAGCCGTGACACCCGGCCCGTGCGAACCGTAACCACCGCTATCAGAAATGTATGTCCCCTCCCGCGCAGTCAGCGTACCATCCTTCTTTAAGCCATGTTTGAGGCGCACTGTTACCGGATGGCGCGTTCTGGTCGCCAGGAAAGTTTCCTTACGTGAATATTCCATTTTCACCGGACGACCTGTTTTCCTGGCCAGTAGTACACAGACATATTCATGCTGGTACAAATCTTGCTTTGCGCCAAATCCGCCGCCCATGTGTTCGACAATCACCTGAATTTTATGCAAGGGGATGCTGAGTACTTCACTTATGGACTGACGTACGGAGAAAGGGGTCTGGGTTGAACTCCAAATGGTAAGTTTGCCGTTCTGATCAAACTTGCATACACAGACGTTGGGTTCCATGTAGCAGTGGATAGGACGACCTGTGGTATATGTCCCTTCAACAATATGGTCTGCCTTGGCAAACTCAGCAGCGACGTCGCCGCGTTCAACAACTACAGGGGGCATAACCTCATTCTTTTCCGTACCGTGAATATGTGGGGCACCTGGTTTTGTGGCTTCGGTGATATCAAGGACCAAGGGTAGAAGTTCATACTCAATTTCGATTAAGTCCAGTGCCACTTCGGCGATCTCCTCAGAGACCGCGGCGACAGCAGCGATACCATCGCCAACAAAGCGGGCTTTATCTGTGAGAACATTCTGGTCTACAGCAAGGGAGCCGGCACGAGGTGCAGGAAGCCCAGCATGTTTGGCGCGAGGTACGTCTTTAAAGGTCAATACCGCATTAACACCGTCTAAGACTAGTGCCTTAGTGGTGTCAATGCTGACAACCTGGGCATGGGCGTAGGGACTGCGTTTAATACGGCCGTACAATGTGCCAGGCCAGTTGTAATCGGCGCCATACGTCGCCGAACCAGTTACCTTCTCTATGCCATCTATTTTGGTGGGACTGCTGCCTACCACTGCGTAGGTTTTGTGCACAAGTGCTGTCCTCAATTAGTCTTCTGTCACCCAACCATATCAGGATACCGATTGGAATCCTTAGCCATCAACATTGGTCCGCAAAATAGCTTCCACTATTTTGGCAAACCCTGTGCAACGACAAATATTGCCCGCAATAGCAAAACGAACTTCCGCCTCTGTTGGATGAGGATTGCCGTCCAGCAAAGCTTTCGCCGCCATGATCATGCCAGGCGTACAAAAACCACACTGAGCTGCTCCATATTTCAGGAAATTCTTTTGCAGCGGGTGAAGCGCATAACCGTCTTCCATTTTCTGGGCCAAACCTTCAATAGTCTCGATTACCATGCCATCAGCCTCCACCCCCAACACCAGGCATGAATTGACTGGTTGGCCGTTCAAGATAACCGTGCATGCACTACAGTCACCGACGTCACACCCTTTTTTGGTTCCGGTCAAACCCACTTCGTTGCGTAACACGTCGAGAAGACTGCGATAAGGCTCTACAGTCACCTTTTGCATTTCGCCATTTACTGTAAAAGTGACAAGCCGTTTCATGTGAATCGTCCTTCAATTGACCAATCTCGTCTTTAAGAATCCGAGCGAGCTCGGGATAGAGCTAAGGCGATGACACGGCGGGTTTGCACATGGACCATTTTGCGGCGGTGAACAGCGCTGCTACGTACATCACTGATAGGTCGGGACACCTCCATTGCTTTTACTGCCGCTGCTTCGATTAACGCCTCATCGATAACGGTTCCACGCAATGTCGCCTCAGCCTCCCAGGCGCGTATAGGCGTGGGTGCCACAGCACCTAGCACAATGCGAACTTCCCGGCAGAAATCTCCATCTAATGTCAAGGACACACCTACACCTACGGTGGCTAATTCCATCGCTTTACGACGACCATGTTTGATGTAAGCTTTGCCTGTGTGGGGTGGGGGTGGTGGAATGACAATCTCTGTCAGGATTTCATCTTTGGTGATTTGTGTCTGCCTAGGGCCAGTAAAGAACACTTCCATGGGTAATACCCGTTCCCCGCCTGGCCCATACAGCTTCAAGGTAGCTTCATCTGCGATCAAAGGAGGCAGCGTATCAGCCGATGGCGATGCTCGGCAGATATTTCCGGCCACCGTGGCCCGGTTGCGCACCTGGATGGAGCCTAAGTGCCTTGCTGCCTGAGCCAATCCAGCATACTTCTCGAGGACTACTGGCGACGTTTCCACTGCCCTCACTGTGGTTAATGATCCGATAGTCAAACCATCTGTATTGTTGTATGTCAAGGCATCCAGATCGCAGATTTTTTTGATGTTGATGACGTAATCAGGGCGGTGCAAATGTTCCTTGATTTCTACCAAAAGATCCGTGCCACCAGCCATCAAACTAGCTTTACCAGCATATTGTCCCAACAAGGTCACGGCCTCGTCGAGGGTATCCGGTTCAAAGTATTCAAAACGCATCATGAATTTTCACCTACTGTTGATTCAATTCCGCGTTGCCATATCAGCCTGGTGTCCATTGACAATTTCCGCGAGTAGGGCAGGGATGATGCTACTGTCATAACGCATATCGTGTAATAAATCGATGAGACTATCCATGAGAGCGATCATAGCACTGTTGCTGATGACGATGATGATCTAGCGGTGGAATTCTATATCGGCCGTAGCAATGCCATGGGTATCCTCTCAGCCCACTGCCCCAAAGACTACAGGTTCTGATAAAGGTGGTTTTTGCTTATCATCCATCAATTGCAAACAAAGGTTGGCGGCATCATTCCCACTCCAACCATAACCATCTGCATTGATTTCTTTTGTCCAACCAGATGTTACTGGGCCGCCACCAACAATGACAAAATACTGGTCTCGGTTTCCGATGTCATGTAATATTTGGATGACTTCACGTTGAAATGGAAGTGAGGTAGTCAGCAAAGTGGAAATTGCGATAATATTTGCATTTTCTTTCTTTGCAGCATCAATATATTCACTTGGTGGAACGTTGGTACCCAAATCAACCACTTTAAAACCCCTTGCAGTTAATATCGCACCAACAATATTTTTCCCAATGTCGTGGACATCTCCAAATGGCGCACCAATCACTACCGTCCCCTTATTTACAGCTTCTGAATCGTCTTCCTGAATCTTCGGGATGATGATTTCTAATGCCGCTTTAGCCGCGTCACCAGCTAATATCAACTCTGGCAGGAATGCAGCACCACTTGGAAATCTTTCTCCCATTTCATCCAAAGCAATTTTTATTGATTCTTCAATCAGACTAGTGGGATCAGCACCCAATTCTAAACACTCATCAGTAAAACCCCTTGATAAATCTTCTTCCCCATCAAGAATTGAATTACTCAATAATTTCTTTTTTTCTTCAAGTGACATTTTCTATCTCTCAGTTATCAATGTTACAAATGCTACTTATCTGTTTCAAATGGAAAACCAAGTGAAATCGCATCTGCTTTGACTTTTTCATAGATTACTTGCCATTCGTCTGTTGGTGTCATGGTTTCTATGTCATACGCCTCAGTGAATGGTTTGCCAATATTTGGATTAGCGATACGAGGTTCATATCTTGGAAGAATTTCCTTAGCAATTTCATTGACCTTTTTACGGCTCAGCTTGGCTGCATTGTGCGCTACCTCTGCGGTAAAACGGCATTCCAAGGGTGTCAAATAAAGTGCCAATTTACCACCTGCTGGGCGTTGGCCAGTCCCAAAGGCTGTTCCTGAGACTGCAATGGTTCCCACCCCAACTAAACTTTCCAGGAGAAACGTTTCGGTTACAGGGCCGCAAACTTCACTCGCGATCGCGTGAGTTAATAAGTGCGTATTTCTGCTTAACGCCTGATGGGTTACACTCAGAGCCCAGAGACCTTCTCTGTTTACATTGGTCAAGGATCTAATATCGTAAATCTCACCGCCACCAACATGGGTGTGCAAAACAGCATATTGCAGTAAAGAACACGCAATTGCAGATAGTACAGATCCTTCTGGTGGGCCGGACATTCCTCCGATCATTGCTGGTGAACCTCCAAACACAAAACCACCCAGATTGTGAGTATGGATTACCTTATGCAATACTGTATTATTTATTTTTAATTCGGATGGGAACAGGCATAAAGATAAATCAGATGGGCGAAAACCACCGGGTACACCATAGCTTGCAAATTGGCCATATTCAGTCACACTGGTTGTGCAGCCGACTGCTCCCATGCCTGGACGACCAGCTTTTTCACGCAGTTCGCGATTCTTAATGCCATGCAGATAACCTGCCATTGTTTCAAATGGGGTCCCTGACCTTAGTTCACTGCCATATATAGTTACCAATGATGGCCCTTCAATAATATCGACTTCTTGTTCTCGGATGATGCCCTCTGTAATGATTGGCCAAAGGTCTTCAGGAAACATGATTGCCATCGAGGCACCATAGACCATGGGCGTACCATCCTCTGGTTTCCTGGCCCGAATCCAGATGCCATCATCCCCTTCGCCGACAAATATCTCAGAAGGGGCATTTTCTACGGCATCTACTAACTCTCCTTCACTTATTTTTACGATTCGGTTTGTGCTCTCACTATGCATGCCAAGTTCAAGGGCAAGCTCAAAACCAGCTTTATAAAACTCATCTGCCAGAGAATCGTCCCAATTGACCGGATTATCTGCATCAAAACTTTGAGCTAAGTTATATTTCTTTAGCTTTTCACGGATAGCTCTTGGAATACGTTTGACGTCCCAATCCTTGACGGCACAATATTCCCCTGTTATTGTGCGTTCTAGAATTTCAATTAGTTCGGGTCTTGCCATTTTTTAACTCCTGTTTGGGTCGATATAAATATTTCGCGGTTCTTATTCTATATCTTCTAATAACTTTTTTACTAATTCGTGCATATCATCAGAAATCTTGACTTTTTCAGCAGTGAAATTGGAGGGCATGGTAGCGTCAACCAACAGCTTTGCACCGACACCTTTATCAGAAGAAGGGTCTAAATGGTTGCACATTGAATTTTTTATAATATCTACATCTTTATCTGCTTGCATTCGGGTCGCCATGGCCCATAAAACCGCATCTTGGTCAGATGGATCAATATCTTTATCAACCACAACCACGAATTTGACATAATGATCTAAAGCCACAAGTAATTGAGCTGCTTGTTTGGCTTGACCCTCTGAACTTCTATCTATCCGCACGTAGCAGTGATAATGTGTGCCAGATGAGGGATAATGGAAATCCAAATAGAATGGCAGGGCTTCTTTCATGCGTTCATGCACCCAGGCTTCTTTGGCAATCCGACCTAATATTAAATGTTCGGTTGAGTTCCCAGGGATAATGTCAACGAAAATCGCGTCTTTGCGCATCGTAATCGCAGTCACCTCAAGTACATTTTCAGTTGAACGTCCGGTTACATACCCTGTGTATTCACCAAAGGGCCCCTCTGGTTCATGTATATCTGCCAGCAATTTACCCTCGATCACGATCTCAGCATTGGCAGGAACATACACATCAACTGTTTTTCCCTTGCAGATCGGTATCGACTGGTTGAGCAAAGCACCTGCCAGATCATACTCGTCTTCGTCAATGCCCATCTTAGCTGCCCCAGCCAGCATCACTGCCGGGTGCGCCCCAATCACCACAGCGACTTCCAGGTCTTGCCCTTTTATCTCTGCCCGGCGCATATAATCCCATTGATGTTGGCGGCTGTGCAAACTCGCCCCCATTCTATTCGGCCCTTTTGTTTGCAGACGGATATAAGACAAATTTCTGACACCAGTATCAGGGTCTTGAGCTGCCAACATCCCAGAAGTAATATATGCCCTAGCATCTTGCGAAAAATGCCGGGGAATGGGCAATTTTGCTAGATCAATTTTGTCACCTTGTAAAACAATTTCTTGAACCGGACCGCTATCAATAATCTCCGCCTCAATCAGGTTTCTTAGACTTTTAGCAAATTTCTTGTAAAAGTTGTTTGTATCTGTATTGATGCTTTTTGACAAACGGTCACGCGAAGCACAAATATTTGCAACCAGTCTAAAATCATGGTCTTTGATCTTGTCAAAAAAGAGTATCGGGGTTTGGTTTTGCTTATCTAGCTCAAGCGCCAAAGCTGTTGCAGTGTAATCCAAAGGAACTTCTTGAGAAATTTCCAATATCTGCTCCGGTTCAGTATGGCGGACTTGTTCTAAAAAAGACCGCAAGTCAGGTGCTTCTTTTTTCACAATTTTCACTCCAATCGGATTCCTGGTTAGCACCTACTACAAAGGAATTTTGCAAAGGTCAGCTGCGTTCTTCCCAATCATTTGATAGACTTCGTCTTTTGAAGCACCAACGCCCAATGGGGGCGGGAGATGCAGATTGGTCACCAGTCGCAAGGCCTGGCCAAGGGCTGCAGGTGAACAGTCACTTTCGTAAATGATCTTGCCAGCTCCAAGGGCATAATACATTTCAATTAGTTCGGGGGTTTGTACCCAACTTGTCCCTAAATACACATTGTCATGTGTTTTTGCCAATAAAATCGCATCTAAAGCATTACTGGGCACATTGTTTGCGCCTGAGTGGGCACATATGATATGCACATCTTGAAAAGCTTCGGCTACCGGTGCGATCTGTGCCGGGAAAGAGTATGGCGCTTCGCCCATATGGATCATCATCGGTACATCTAATTCACGCGCCAATTCAAACGTGGGGTATATCATTTTCTTGCTGGCTTCGCCAGGATAAGGGCGATATGTTGGAAGAAAATAGTTATGCATGCTGGGATGTAGTTTCAACATCACCACGTTATACTCATCCTTCCATTCTCGAATGGTGTCTAATTGTTCAGTCAGTGGAAATCGGGGATTAATGATCGGGTTTAGGAATATGCGCTCCGGATATTTTTTGATGCTTTCCAGGGCATATTGATGAGATTCTGTGATTGTCCGACGGCCGACAGCAGTTAAACCAATACTGGTCATGACAATCGCTTTTTCTACCCTTTTGATCTCGCCCATGACATCATAGCCACGATCTAAAGTTTCTAATAATTCTTCAACAAAAAAATGTGGTCCCCAGCCCCATACAGGCTCACGATGAGGAATGATGTGACAATGTGGGTCAATGACTGTGTATTTCATATTTATCCTCTATTCACAAGTACAGCTCAGTCAAATTTACGACCAAGCATTTATATTGATTGAACAGTAACCAAATCCAATAAATTGGCTAAATTGCCACCCATCACCTTGCGAGTGTCACCAAATGACAACTTCATTCCGACAGGTGGGTCAAGGGTCAGGGCTTCTTCAACATTCAGTAGCTGATGGGTGGGCTCTAATGGTGGACAGTTGCTGCCAAAGATTACGCGTTCAGGCCCTATCGAATGAACGGCTTCAATCAGCATGTGAGGCATAGCGTAACTGGTTTCCACGTACACATTGTCATGGCGACCAGCCACCAACAGCGCTTCGATAGTGAACATTTCACCTTGGGTTCCCAGGTGAGCAATGATGATCTTGACATCAGAGAATTCACCAGCAATGAAATCTACGGTAGCTGGGAGAGCATAGGGTTGATCACCCGTATGGATCAAAATTGGTATATTCAACTCGCGGGCAGACTCGAATAATGGGTATAGCATCTGCTTGGAGCCTTCACTCTCGCTAGGAGTTTGAATTGGTAGCCAGTATTTGTGCAGGGACGGGTGGATATACATCATCCTAAAGCCCTGTTCTTTTACCATTTTTTGAACCAACTCATTTGTCTCGTCGCTCCATAATCGAGCGTGAATAGCAATTCCGCCTATCAAACGATCAGGACATTTTTGTGCGCTTTCAATCACATAGCTATGCTGTTCAGTAAATGAGAGTGGTGAAGTAGGTACTGTATCACCCAGTGCTGGAAAAACGATAGCTTTGTCGACCTTTCGGTTTGCCTCTCCAAGCACAGTGCGCGGGGCATCCATCTGAGCAATCAAGTCTTCGGCTGTGAACTTTGGTCCCCATCCAATCACATCATCCTCAGTATTCTTGATATGGGTAATGCAATCGATTATTGGTATCATTATTTTTTACTCCTCAAAATTTCTGTCATTCTCAATTTTTTGTTATTCTCGTTGGCTTATACATATTTCGAAAAAACTTTGAGTTCAAAACACGGCACTACACTTCTCCTGTTTTTGTGTCGTTTTGACTTTGCCAAAATTCTTTGACTTGTTTGGCTACCTCATCAAGATGGTTTTCCATGGCTTGTCTTGCTGCTTCACTATCTTTATTTTCAATTGCAGTCATTATCTCCCGATGCCCGCGGACAATTTTCGGCAATAGATCAGGGATATTACTACTTTCATGGCGCATATCCTGTAATAGATCTGCAAGACTGTCTACCAAAGCAGCAAGAGTGTTGTTGTTGGTTGCAATAATAATTTGACGATGAAATTCGATATCTCTAAAAGATATACCCTCGATGTCATTACGGGCCACGCAGGTCTCGATTTCTTGTATCCAATGTTTCATTTCTAAAATCTGTTGGGGGATTATCCGTTGCGCTGCGAGGGATGCTGCCTCTACTTCGACAATTTTTCTTGTTTCAAAAAGCTCTTCAAGTTTTCCTTGTTCTTTAAATATGTGGGGGACTAAAGTTGTCTGCAACATGCGGGTGCTAGGATCTTTTGCATATGTTGCTGCATGAAACCCTGGCTCTTTGCACCGTGGCAACTGCTTGTGGTGCTTCCCGCTTAATGGGACCACGTTCTACCGCAGGTATACACACCAATCATTGTACAGGATTGGAATCGCGCTGGGAAGGTGAAGTAGGTCATGCTGCTGCGGGAATTAGCGTTGAACTAGCAGAAGAAATTGTGCAAAAAGCCGTCGCTGAATACGAATCCCGCCTCAGAGATGGTCCAATCGGAAAACCGTTTAACGAACTGTATAACCTCGTGACGCTAAAGCCGAATGAGGAATGGCAGAAGATATATGATCAAGCAAAAGCACAGGCAACAGAATGGGGACTGAACTTTAAATAATATCGGAATTACCTCTAGGAACTCGCCGTAGGGCAACCTTGAGGCCTACGATGGGCGCGGAGGGACTCGAACCCCCGGCCTCACGGATGTGAACCGTGCGCTCTAACCAGCTGAGCTACGCGCCCGAAAACGCAATTGTAACACGCAGCGTCGCCTGAGCAGCGCTGCCGCCGTCACGCTATCGCCTTGACCATGTAACTGCCGG
>Ga0187827_10002787_pt1 | contig 23422 bp, 21 predicted proteins | sample ETNtaG_39_FD_167969 | JGI IMG/M metagenome (GOLD analysis project Ga0187827, IMG submission 167969) | Marine microbial and viral communities from oxygen minimum zone, Eastern Pacific Ocean - ETNP2014_SV_150_PacBio MetaG (Illumina Assembly) | ecosystem: Environmental > Aquatic > Marine > Hypoxic... | reverse complement strand
TCTGCCGTTGATGCTGCCTAAGACAAATATCAAAAAATCGTTTAGACCTATTTTGCTTTCAATAATACTTTTGATCGCTTTCCCCATAGTTCTGTTTACATTTATGGGTCTGCATAAGCTTCCAAGTTCTGTAGATAGTGATCACATTTACGCAGAATAAGGCTTAAGCTACTTACAGAAAAACTTAATCAGGCTCTTCGGACGCAGACATGAATGCGTTGAAGGGCCAGATTTAATCATATCTCCTGAATCACTTCATCAACACAGATTATTTTAAATTGTGAAATAATAATATTGCTGAATTCAACGAGGAAGTGCAACACATGAGCTAAAGACCTGTAAGGGTGTTCTAAACTTAAGGCACTTCCGTGGTCTACTATTTAAAAGATATTCAATACGAGCAAGTTCCAGACAACTGAGTTTAACAAAATCTGTCTTTTTGGGCAAGTAACGCCTTACAAGACCGATAGAATTTTCAACTGTGCCTTTTTCCCAACTGCTATACGGGTTGCAAAAATATGACTTAGTTGAAAGACGTTTGTTTATTAATCCATGATCAACATTCTCAGAACCATTGTCGTAAGTAATCGTTTTTCTGAGATGCTCTGGATAATCTATTAAACAAGAATGAATTGCGTCCGAGAAGTTTAGAGAAGTTTTTTTCGAAAGTTTCTCCAGTAACACAAAACGACTCTTTCTTTCAACCATGACGGCTATAGCTGATTTACTTTGACGCGATACCATAGTATCGGCCTCCCAATGGCCAGGTTGAACACGTTTTTCAATGTGTTTTGGACGCTCTTCTATTGATATACGGTTAGGAATATGGCTTTTCCTGTGTTTTCTTGAGTGCCCACGATTGTGACGTTTTTTGTGAGCTCTTACCAGATAAGCGACAAGATCATGTTGTTTACGAATATGCTTATCATAGATATATTGATATATGGCTTCATGGGAGATTGTGAGCTTAGGATAATACAAAGGCAAGCAACCAGCGATTAGTTCTGGAGACCATCCAATCTTAAGTTTGTTTGTTACAAATGTGCGAACAGTTGAAATTTTAAGTCTCTGGCGCTTTGCAGATAATTGTTTACGTGATTTCGCCCTTTGATTAGCTTTATGTGGCAATTATACATCGTAAGCGGGAGAACTGTTACGTTTTAGTTCTCTGGAAATAGTACTTTTATTGCGATTAATCATTTTAGCAATATTATTCAATGAATTTCCTTGAGCGCGAAGAACTGCTATCTTATCTCTCTCTTCGCTTGAGAGATGTTTATAGTTATTTTTGAGGTTTGTTTTCATACACATAGAATAAATTATTATTCTATGTGTTGCACTTCCTCATTGAACTCAGCATTTACAATTTTTGGAAAATAACTATATCCTTATTTTTGCTGTGCATGTTCCGGTAATTTTTTTGACAAGAATTTTACTAATTTGTAAAAAATGAGCTTAGATTAGTATGGAAATCGCACGACTGCATATCGTTATAGAGGGAATAGTTCAAGGCGTTTTTTTCAGGGCCAGTACGATAGAAGAATCTAGTAAACTGGGCCTGACTGGCTGGGTGAAGAATTGTTCTGACGGACGTGTTGAAGCTGTTTTTGAAGGTGGTATAGATAAAATTGAACAGGTCGTAGAGTGGTGCAAAAAAGGCCCGCCGGGCGCAGTGGTCAGAAATGTAGAGACAATCTGGGAGCAGGCAACAGGTGATTACGATTCGTTTACAATAAAATATTAGTTTTGTGAAAAGTAAAAGTGTCTAAAGTTTGAAGTGGACTAAAGTGACTAAAGTTATGGAGAATACGGGAATCATTAATTTTTCGTGTAATTTGTGTAATTCGTATAATTCGTCTCTTTATGGTTAATATAAGAGAAGTTGAGGACGGGATAGTTGTATCTGTTAAGGTACAACCAAATGCAAGTAAAGATAGGGTAGTGGGGGAGCATGCAGACCAGCTGAAAATTGCAGTTACTGTTGCTCCGGAAAAGGGCAAGGCGAATAAGGCGGTAATTAAAGTACTTTCTAAATTGCTTGGAGTAAAAAGCTCAGATATTGAGATCCTCTCCGGTGAAACGTCCAGAGACAAGAAAGTATTTATTAGAAATATTAGTAAAGAAGATTTTAACAGGATTATTAGAACATGAGTTATAAAGATACAATAAATTTGCCAAAAACAAAATTCTCCATGAAGGGAAATCTGGTTCAGAGAGAGCCTGAATTCCTTAAAAAATGGGACAAGGATGATCTCTACGCTCAGATTCGAAAGGCGAGGGAAGGTGCGGATAAGTTCATTCTACACGATGGGCCTCCATATCCTACTGGTGACCTTCATATAGGAACAGGACTGAACAAAATCCTGAAAGATATAATTATTCGATTCTATACGATGAAGGGCTACGATGCCCCTTACATACCCGGATGGGATTGCCATGGCCTGCCGATTGAACACAGGGTCCTGCAGGAACTTGGTTCAGAAGCGAAGGGCATGAAGAAGATTGAGATTCGCAAGAAGTGCAAGAAATATGCTGAGAAATTCGTAAAAGTCCAAAAGAAACAGTTTAAGGCACTGGGCATATCCGGTGATTGGGAATCTGCATACCTTACATTTACTCCACAATATGAAGCGGGAATAATTGAGGTATTCGGGAAACTTGTAGAAAAAGGATACGTTTATCGAAGTCTGAAACCCATACACTGGTGTATGCAATGTGAGACAGCTCTTGCCGAGGCAGAGTTGGAACATCAGGATAAGACCAGCCCTTCAATCTACGTCAATTTCAAATTAATAAATTCACCAAAAGATATTTTTCCGGAAATTCAGGAAGAAGATGTTCATATGTTGATATGGACAACTACACCATGGACACTGCCTGCAAACTTGGCAATCGCGGTTCATCCGGAATTTCAATACACAGCAGTAAGGTATATAAATCCGAAAACGCAAAAGAAACAGGTTTCAATAGTTGCTGAGGACCTGGTGGAATCAGTCTTGAAGCTACAGGAGATAGAGGACTATGAGCGTCTGGGTTCTGTCAAGGGCAGCTCCCTGGAAGGATTGAAATATCAACACACTATTATGAAGCGTGAAGGTTCAGTAGTCCTGGCAAATTACGTTACTCTTACTGACGGTACCGGCTGTGTCCATACAGCTCCGGGCCATGGTCAGGATGATTACCAGACCGGTTTAAAATATAAGATGCCGATAGTAAGCCCTGTTGATGCAACCGGAATTTTTACGGAAGAGGCAGGAGATTTTGCAGGACTGAATATATATGATGCGAACAAAACAATTGCTGAAAAGCTCGATGAGTTGGGACTTATGTTACATATGGACAAAATAAACCACTCTTATCCTCATTGCTGGCGATGTAGAAAACCGGTAATTTTCAGAGCTACAGAACAGTGGTTTGTGGGTATCGACCATAAGAATCTCAGAACAAATGCGTTGGATGAGATAAAGAAATCAGATTGGATTCCGTCATGGGGTGAAGTTAGGCTTTCGAATATGATAAAAGACCGTCCGGACTGGTGTATTTCACGTCAACGTTCCTGGGGTGTACCTATACCGGCTTTTTATTGTACCGGTTGTAACGAATCGCTTTTAGACGTGAAGGTAGTAAACCACGTTCGTGATATGTTCCTGAAACATGGTGCGGATAGCTGGTTCTATAAAGAGACAAATGAATTCCTGCCTGAAGGCACAAAGTGCCCTAAATGTGATTCAACTAATTTTGAAAAAGAGCACGATATATTCGATGTATGGTTCGAGTCCGGTTCCAGCCATCACTCTGTAGTGAACAATCGTGATGAGTTAAACTTCCCGGCAGATATATATCTTGAGGGAAGTGACCAGCATCGTGGATGGTTTCAACTCTCACTTCTTCTATCTGTTGCCGCGTGGGAAACTGCTCCTTTCAAGACTGTGCTGACACACGGTTTTGTAGTAGACGAACATGGCAAAAAAATGTCTAAATCGCTTGGGAACTTTGTTTCAGTTGGAGATGCCTTGAAGGAGTTGGGTGGCGATATTGTCAGGCTCTGGACCTCTTCGATGGAATACCGGAATGAGATGCACGCTTCGTCAGAAATCATTTTAAAAATGTCTGATTCATACAGGCGCATTAGAAATACTTTCAGATATATTCTGGGTAACCTGTCCGGTTTTGATCCCGAGAATGATTCGGTAGAGTATGCACAGATGCCGGAGATTGACCGATGGGCGCTGCACAAAACAGATGGACTCATCGCATCTGTTACGTCTGCGTATGAATCTTTCCAGTTTCACCGTGTCTATCACAATATACTCAACTTTTGTGTGGTTGAGATGAGTTCGTTCTACTTTGACATTATGAAGGACCGTTTATATACATTCTCAAAAAGTTCTGTTGAAAGACGGGCGACACAGACTGTTCTTCACATGATAAATTCAGTATTGGTAAGGCTTCTTGCTCCTGTTTTGGTGTACACCTCAGAAGAGGTATGGAACGAGATTAATCAGGATGACAGCAGCGTTCATCTGTCTGAATGGCCTGTTATCAACGAACAATACACTGATAATGCACTTAATGATAAATGGGAAAAAATTATTAAGGTCAAGACTGATGTAGCAAGGGAGCTCGAGACAATGAGGGCAGCAAAACAGATCGGCAGCTCCCTTGAGGCGGCAGTTGATCTTTATACAGAAGATACTGATTTGCTTGGTTTGCTGAAAGAGTACGAGAATGATTTAGCAATGATCTTTATCGTTTCAGATGTAACCATAAGGAGCGAACCTCTTGACTCCGCAAATAACGGAGAGATATTTGAAAACCTATCGATTCAAGCCAGGGTTGCAGATAGTAACAAATGCGACAGGTGCTGGAACTACCGCAAAGAAGTTGGCAAGATAGAAAAATATCCTACTCTATGTAACCGCTGTGCAGAGGTTATTGAAGAAGTAGATGCACAAACTTAATAGAACACATTGAGTGCTTTACTTTGCCATTCGAATCAAATTCTGCTTCTTTATAAAACATTTTCTATTTCTCTTCATACGTACTCTCTTGTGATATACCTAAAAGAAACCTCTTGCGGAACATCAAAGAAAATGTTACAGATTTGATACTTATAGATAACATACAGAAAAAATAAATTTATCAATATCTCAAAGGAGGAACATTTGCAAACTGGGCATGAACAACTAAATTTAAAGATGTACTTCCTGATACAAAATACGTTAGGTGGTCCAACAAATCTGGGTGTCTGGAAACATCAGAAGGCTAATGATATTGGCAGAACTAACTTAATGGGCTCCATATCTCAATTAAGCTTGGATGAAGAAACTAGAAAGAGTATCAATTGCCTCCATTACAAAAACAGATGTTTTTTGGAAGGTGATGTTTCCTTCAAAGATCAGAAAATTGAAAATGATGACATAGTTGTTTTTACCGATCAAACAGACAAAGAGTTAATAATTGGCGTCATTGAAGCGTCTTCTAAAGCCCAGATGGAAAGAGAAGAGAACGGAAGGTGAAAAATAACACAATGTCATCCTCGATTTACCACCATCACTCTAATTGCACTCAAGTATGAACGAAAATTTTATAGACATTACTCGTAGGACGCTTGGGACTGATATATTCAAGATTGAAGATATCCAGACACTCTGGAGTGGTTACGGCAAGATAATGCGCTATGGTCTGAAGGGCGGTGATAGAGAGAACGTTGTGATCAAACATGTCAGGCTACCGGATCAAGGTTCGAATCCCCGCTTCGGCAAATATTAACCCTTTTATTCTAAAAGGCTTAGCATTTTTAACAAGTCAAAAACACTGTCCCCAGAATGAAATTTGAGCATGCAAGGTGACAGTAAGAATAACTTGTTTTATAAGCCCTTTTATCATGTTCAAACTGTCAGCGGGATGTATAGATATACACATCGGAGTTACAGGACACATGCCTCCCTACCCACTTTAACCAATGCTGAACGTATTCCCCAATGCGTTCAAGACCCGCACCTTGCTCATAGAGCCGGGTAACACGTTCAGCAAATCTTTCAAATGTCCCTCTTGATACCCTCAACACTCCTGGCCTCAAGAAATACCCCAAAAAGTCAAAGCCACGTTCTACTCTACCAATGAAAGTCTTATCCGGGTTTAGAGTTCAAGACACTAATTCTCGTAATTATATTTTCGACCAGTAATTTGATATTCAGGTTTAGATCAATATATTTGATAGACTCTAAAATCTCATCAATTACATCCATTATCTGTTTCTGGGTCAAGTAATTGGCGTGTTTCTGTAGTCTATCCTCACGATCTGCATTGAAAAGAGGCATCTTCTCTTGTTGAACATCATATTCGCTCACAACCTTAACCATTAAAAGGTCCCGGTATAATTGTAGGATGCAATGTAAAATGCTCTTAAGGATCTGCCTTTTTTCTTCTAAAGAATCTCCATCACTTAAATAGGAATCGATAACCTCCTCGGCAATAACAAGATTATCCAAGTTTGGTTCGGTCATACGGGTGACAATATCGTTGTTTATTTCGTAATGATTATCATCCAGCATATGCAGCGCATCTCCCAGGCTTCCGTTACAAAACCGTGATATCCATCCAATCTTGTTAGTATCAGCATCAGATTTACCTGTTAATTGGCTTTCAATTATGTGGCTTGGGATTGGTTGAAATCTGATAATCTGGCATCTTGATCTGATCGTATCTTTAATCGGAGTCATTGTGTTGGTGATGAGGATAATTATGGTGTTTGGTGATGGTTCTTCAAGTGTCTTCAACAGGCAGTTTGAAGCTTCCTCATTCATTCTGTCTGCTTCTTTTATGATGAATATTTTGTAGTCAGATTCAAGCGGACTCAGCCTTACTGAATTCTGTAGATTTCTGATATTTTCAATTTTGATAAATTTAGCTTTTTCTTCTCTCTCTGTCCAGAAAACATCAGGGTGGTAGTGAGCTTCGATACGAATGCAGTTCGGGCAACAATTACAGGAATCGCTTCCGTCATTTTTGCAATTAAGTGCTTTTGCAAATTCTTTTGCAAATAAAGTCTTTCCTACTCCCTCCTGTCCGGTAAAGATATATGCGTGAGAGAGATGATCGGTTTTAATTGCCTTATTAAAGTGATCAATAATATGATCCTGTGCAAGAATATCTGTAAATGGCATAATAAGGGGTGTTAAAAAGAGTCACTTTTTGAATTGAAATCAGTATAGATACAGTTTTAGTCAGATATGTCTACACTTATCCATTTGTTATTTCTATTAAAGCGATAACATCGCCAATTGCTATCACATCACCTTCCTGAGCCAATATTTCAATTAACTTACCTGTGCTTGGCGCCGCAACTTTCAAATTTACTTTATTAGTAGAAACTTCCAGAAGGTACTCGTCTTTTTCAAACTCTTCGTCCTCCTCCATATGCCAGAAAGAAACAGTAATTTCATCATCAGTTTTCATTCCAATATCTGGCAATTCAAATTCTTTTTGCATTGTTATTTTAATAGTTTTTTATGAAAGTGGACTTAAATAATGAGCCATTTCCGTTGTATGAAAAACTAAGGTTAATTATACAAATGGCGGATTTGTTGTCAATAGCCTGTTGCACAAATAGTAGTTTTTCAGTGCTTTTTCAATATGCTTCTTTTATATAGTAATTTTCATTTTTTTATTGACTTTACAGTGCTGGAAAGATATCGCTATAGTAGTATAGTAAAGTCTTTATTTTAGTGTATGTAAATCTCGATATAATCATCAATTAATACAACTCTATTGTTTAATTTTGTTTTGTATATGATAATTAGATTTTTATATGCAGCAATGTTGACAATAACAGACTGAAACAGGAGCTGGCATAGATGTTCAAGGATAACTTAAAAAAATCAGAATTAGTAGAACGCATACACTGGCTGATTCTTCTGCGTTGGATTGCTATATCAGGTCTGTTTATTACGACCTATATTTTTAGTAGTATTTTTGATGTTGTGGAGCAGGTTCTTCCATTATACGGAATTGGCATGACTATTGGGCTAGTCAATACATGTTTTTATTACTATACAGATGCTCTCCGGTCAAAAACTTATATTTCTGCGCAGATGTTTGCAGGTATACAGATCATGTCAGACCATTTCTTTCTTGTATGTCTGATATATTTTGCAGGAGGTATTGAAAACCCATTTATCATTTACTTCTTATTTCATGCCATAATTGGTGGAATATTTTTAGAGAAAAAGTATAGTTATCTGCAGGCATTGTTTGCTATAAGTCTATTTGCGTTACTTTTAACACTGGAGTATTATTCTGTAATACCTCATCAGCCTTTACAAATATTTTCTGCCTTTAGTTACAGTGACGAGATTTGGCATTCTGAAGTTTACATATTGTGTGTTTTCTTTGCTCTTGCCAGTACAATCTTTATTTCTGTATATTTTGTGACTTCGCTAATGGACAGATTGAGGAAAAGCAGAGGCGATGTGTTGTTTGAGGTGAGATCAACATTAGAAAATATGGCAGAGGGCGTTATTTTTATAGACCCCAGTAATAAGGTGACAATGTGCAACAGAGAAATTGAAAAAGTATGGAAAGTAAAAAGTGATGAGATACTAAATAAATCCTTGAATGATGAACAGATTCCTTATATAGGAGGGGTGGCGTCAAAGATAACTGAACGTTTTAAGAAAGGAAAAGAAACGTTACTGCATCATGAAGTAAAGACAAAGGATGGCTTCATTTACAACACATATTCTGCAGTATTTGATCCCGCTGGTAAATATTGGGGTACGGTTTTGACAAGCCACGATATTACAGAAAGAAAAAAACTGGAACAACAATTATTGCATTCGGAACGTCTTGCAACTATTGGAGAAATGTCAGCAAGGGTTGCCCATGAAATAAGAAATCCATTAAGTTCGATTAGTTTAAATACAGAGTTATTGTTCGATGAAATCAATAAGGGTAGTGGAGAGGAAAAGAGTGATGCGGAGAACCTGATTCAATCTATTCTTAATGAGGTAGATACCTTAACTGAAATGAGTGACGTGTATTTACGGTTTGCAAGATTTCCAAGGCTGGATACAAAACCAGCTTCTGTCAATACTGTATTAATTGAACTTTCAAAGTTCTTTAATAAGGAGAGAGTGCTGAAAGGTATTGCTCTAAAAGAGAATTATGCTTCTGATCTGCCACTAATATTGCTCGATGTAAATCAGATAAAGCAGGCATTTCTTAATATTTTGAAGAACTCTTTTGAAGCTATGCCTGAAGGTGGTAAATTAAGCATATCTACAAGGCTTAAGGATGATTATATTGAAGTTTGTATTACTGATACCGGATCAGGTATCAGTAAAGATGACATACAACGGGTTTTTGATCCGTTTTATAGCGCAAAAGCTGACGGCACCGGTTTGGGACTTGCCTTGACGATGAAGACAGTGGAAGGGCATCATGGCGAAATTATTTGTAAGAGTACAATTGACAAGGGTACAACTATGGTTATTAGTTTTCCTGTTGAAAGTTGTGGAAAGGATATAATTGGATAATTTAACTAAACAGACAATATTGATTGTTGATGATCAGGAAAGTATCAGGGTTGCACTGTCAAAGATGCTTTCTAAAGAGGGCTATGAGGTCTTTTTAGCAGAAAGCGGTGAAAACGCACTGGGAATTTTGCGTGGAAAAAAAATCAACGTAATGCTCTCAGATCTGAAAATGCATAATATGAATGGCCTGCAACTGCTTAAGGCTTCTAAGTTAGTAAAGCCGGAAGTGGAGGTCATATTAATTACCGCTCACGGAACAATCGAGAAAGCTGTTGGCGCCATGAAGGACGGTGCCTATGACTTCATTACAAAACCATTCAAAAAAATTGTGATTACCAATATGATCAGAAAGGCTCTTGAGAAACAGGCTCTCGTCGTAGAGAATAAATATTTACATGAGCAACTTGCTCATTCTGAATATGGTAAACATGCGGATATTATCGGGCAAAGTGACATAATATGTGACGTTATAAAATTAGCGGAACAAGTTGCGCCAAGCCGCGCTTCAGTATTGATTCAAGGTGAAAGTGGTACCGGAAAAGAGGCTATAGCGTCACTCATACACAGTATAGGGACTAGAACGAATAAGCCGTTTGTAAAAGTAAGTTGTGCTGCTTTGCCGGATACACTTCTGGAATCTGAACTTTTTGGTTATGAAAAGGGGGCTTTTACGGGGGCCGTTAGTCAGAAAGAAGGGCGTTTTGAGTTGGCTCATAATGGAACATTGTTTCTTGATGAAATAGGAGAAATCACTCCCTCCGTTCAGGTGAAACTACTTCGGGTATTACAGGAGGGTGAATTTGAGCGTTTGGGAGGTACTCGTGTTATAAAGAGTAACGTTCGGATAATTTCGGCAACTAACGTTAATCTTGCAAATGCAATAAAACAGAAACAATTCAGGGAGGATCTGTTTTACCGGTTGAACGTGATTACAATAGATATTCCTCCACTAAGAGAAAGAGAGGAAGACATTCCTCTCTTGATAAATCATTTTCTTAAAATTTATCAGAAACAAAATAACAAGGAAATTGATGGAATCTCTGAGGAGGCACAAGATGCTATGATCGGTTATCATTGGCCTGGCAATGTGCGTGAAATAAAAAATGTGATTGAGAGGGCTATAGTTTTAACTCAAGATAGGGTTATTACGCAAAAGGACCTCCCCAGGAATATTTCAGGTGGAAAGGCTGAGAAAAGAAGATTTTCTATACCATTTGGTATGCCGTTACGTGAGATTGAGAAAAAAATAATTATTGAAACGTTGAAGAGGTCAAAAGGAGATAAGGATGTTACTGCGAGATTGCTTGGCATTACTCCCAGGACCATTTATAGAAAAATGAATTCGTTGGAAGAGGAGGAAAAGCGGGAAGAATTAAAGAATGAGAAGATGGGGAAGGAAAAGGCAAGGATGGAGGAGGTGCGAAAGGAAGATGCGAGGAGGAGGAAAGAAGAAGAGGAGGCTAACGATAATATAAATAGCTGATGAGTTGCGTGTGCTAAGTGTTTAAGTGGACAGATGTTATGCGATTGCCGTGTTTGACATTATGTCTCCGTGGCTTGTTCTGTATAAACAAAATATGACACAATGTCAATTTTGTTGGTGGCTGTATAGTTGCAGGCATAAATGACTCATTTGATTCGTTGTCAGATATCATTGTAATCATGTGGGTTATATGACTGTATTTATTTTTTTATAGATAAATTTTGTGTGGCACACGTATTGCGTTCTACGTAAGTCTTACTTTTTTTTTGCAATATGATGACTGCATGATTTCCGTTTTTCTACCGGAGGGGAAGAAGTGGCAAGTGTGGCCACTATAAGTGGTTTATGTTGAGAAGCATATGACACGATTGATGTTTTGAAAAATTATTCGAGCATACATCATGGATTGCATGTCCATTTCCTGAGAAAGATCACGAAACAAACCATTTTCTATTAACAGTTTTATATGTCATTGCCTGGAAAATTTTGTATTTCAGGGAGTTGTTTAATTACGTTATACCCTACATTTGGAGTAGCAAATTTAATCATTTTTGATGTTGTATTTTTTTAGTTTTGTCAATATAATGAGATTCTACTTTTTTCATAAAGCACATCTTTGAAATTCATTTTATAATTTTAGTGGAGGTTATAGTCATGTTGAGAAGCCTTATACGAAAGTCTATTTTCCTGGGAAGCGCTTTTGTCGCGATGTTCTTTTTATGTAGTGGTGAGGTTTTTTCACAAAGCCTTGAGCAGGAAGCAACAGTGGAAGAGAACATACCCACTGAAGAAGGGTTGACTGTCAAGTTTGTAAATACCGATTTGGAAGGTGCTGCTGATGCCCTCGCGAATGCATCAGCATACACAGTTAATTTGCAGATACAGGACAGGTCGTTTCCAAATGGTGGTGGTTCTGTATCAGAGGTTGAGGTCAGAGGTGTTCATAATGGAAATGATATTTTCTTTGGCATACGTTGGAGTGATGCAACCAAGAATGATAGAGCCATTAAGCATGAACAGTTTAGAGATGCAGTTGGTCTGATGTTTCCTCTTGGTATTGTAAAAATATCACCGGAAACTCCTTTCAGCCCTAGAATGGGTGACAGGGGCAAATCTGTAAATATCTGGCATTGGAAAGCCGACTGGGAACGTGATCTTCAAGCAGATGGTGGATATGAACATGTGCAAGATGTTTACCCTGACATGTTCCATGACTTTGATTCTGATCCAAATCCTTGCATTTATAACAAAACAGTACACGATAGCGTTGACCTTTTGGCAGGCGGAAAAGCTGCTGGGTCTTTGCTTTCAGAAGCCAGAGGCAGAACCGTGGAAGATCTGAATGCCGTAGGATTTGGTACGCTTACTGCTCAGGAACATCAGGATGTTAATGGTACAGGTGCCTGGGTTGATGGTCAATGGGATGTTATCGTTTACAGGCCATTGGCGACACCGGACGCAAATGATGTTCAGTTTGTACCGGGTAAATCAACATTCTTTAACATGGCAGTCTGGAATGGAGAAGATGGTGATAGAAATGGCCTTAAATCTGTCAGCATAAGATGGAGACCTATAACTTTAGAGTCAACAAGATAGATAGAATAGATATTTTAGAGATACTACAGACAAATTAAATAGATTTTAAGGAGGAATATTATGACGCTTGTTCACAATTGGCACCTTGGGAGAACAATGGAGTACCCATACTTCGAGTCAAGGCCAGAGCAACAGTTTGCTGCAGTCTTCAATATAAACAGGTGTATTGCCTGTCAGACCTGTACGATGGCACATAAAAGTACATGGACATACAGCAAGGGCCAGGAGTATATGTGGTGGAATAATGTCGAAACAAAGCCTTATGGTGGATATCCTCAGCATTGGGATCAGAAGATATTGCAGATGTTGTGGGATAATGGCAACAACCCGATGGAGTGGTACACAGGTGCGGAAGATAAAAATGAAACTACGGCGCCTTACGGGCTTTATAATGGAGATACAATATTTGAGTTAGCTCAAAATAAGGGTCTTAACCAGGTTGCGGTTGGTTATATTCCGGATGATAAAGAGTGGAGATTTCCTAATATATACGAAGATACTGCTGCAAGTGAACAGACTAATTATGAGACCGGGGCAGCTAAGGAGTCTTCAGAATTGCCTGAGCATAAGAGATGGTTTTTCTATCTCCAGAGAGTTTGTAACCACTGTACTTATCCGGCTTGCCTGGCTGCCTGCCCGAGGAAGGCTATATACAAACGTAAAGAAGACGGCATCGTTCTGATAGATCAGAAACGTTGCAGAGGATATAGGAAATGTGTTGAGCAGTGTCCTTATAAGAAGCCTATGTACCGCGGTGAAACAAGAATGTCTGAAAAGTGTATCGCTTGTTACCCGAGGGTAGAAGGCAAGGATCCTGTTACGAAAGGGAGAAGGATGGAGGCTCGTTGTATGGCCGCCTGTGTGGGGAAGATAAGGATGAATGGGCTTTTGTCTGGTGATTATAAAAAGCCTGATCCTAAGAACCCGTTGGACTGGTTGGTTCACATACATAAAGTCGCACTGCCTCTTTACCCACAGTTTGGCACAGAGCCAAATATATACTATATACCGCCAAGGTGGGCTCCTAGAAGTTATTTAAGGCAGATGTTTGGCCCCGGAGTAGACGAGGCGCTTGATAAATATGCAGCACCATCAAGAACGCTGATGGCAGTTTTGGCGCTTTTCAGAGCAAGTCAAACCATGATAGCCAAATTTGAAGTAGAAGACGGGTCAAAGATTTATGAATCAGAGGTAATGGGGAAGAAGGTAGAGGTGTATAACGACACCGCTATTGGGTATGCTGCAGACGGTACAGAAATAGTCAGGATACAAATTGAAGAGCCAACATGGGAAAGTGACGAAAAGCGGATGGTCACGTACTAAACCTAATTACACTGTTAACTTGAAAGTAGATAAAGGAGGAAATTTAAAATATGAAATATCCAAGAATACTGTGCATTTTAAGTATATTTGCTTTTATGGGTATTGGTGTTACCGGAATTAAGCATGTAGGTGCTGAGGAGTGGACTGCAAGCTTTGAGGCATTTAAAGCTACTGATGATCCTACATACCATCAGAGGCACAATGGTAATATTGAATGGCATTTGTTCCATGACACATCCGAATCAAATGGCTATATAGTATGGAATGAAGGAATTAAGGATGCTGAAAGTACTTCCAAACTGAAGCACCTGACCCCTGCTAGTGTTGTGGAGTCAAAATACCATAGTCCGTGTCCGTTATGTGGGGATGCTACTTATTTCTGGCTGAGTGATAGCGATCTGGATAGTGATACAGAGTCACGTATAAAAAATGACTATCCGGATTGGAGCAAGGCAGACGGTGTATGTCGCAACTGTTACGAGTGCTATGAACTCAGAACCGGAAAGTATTTTGGTGGTAGTCCGGCTGCGTCTACTACAGATGAATATGTTATCGGTTATATGAAGTCACCAGATATTCGGAATTACTTTAGAAACGTAAAGTAATTGATTTAAATATAAAGCAATATCCTGGTTGCTTGATTTTTAAATTTTTTCTCTCTCATTTCTGTTTGACGTATGGGAGAGATGGACATATAGAGGATGGTTATGATAACTAAAATTAGTGAAAGTGTTGAAGAGTTACTTGCTGCAAGTCAAGTGTATCAGTTTCTTTCAACATGCCTTCTTGAGCCGAACAAAGAGGCTCTAGAGATGCTTAATAGTGCAGAATATATGTCTGAGGTAAAAAGCTGTATATCGACTGCTGGCAACAGCGAAATGCTGGAGTCATTTGAACTGCTGCAGAAAGCATTGGAAGATAATGATGTTGAGAACCTAGAGTGGAGCTATCGTGCTACTTTTGGAGCCGCAACCGTTGCGATGGATTGTCCTCCTTATGAGATGTATTACAGTGGCTCACAAATATGGCAGCAGACACAGGACCTCGCAGATATTTCAGGAATGTATAAGGCATATGGAATTGCTATGGAAGAGGATTCTACCACAAGCAGGTGGGATCACGTAGCGGTTGAATTGGAGTTTCTACATTTCTTGACTTACAAACTGGCATATGCAATTGAAAATCACAGCGAAGAGGAGCAGGAATCCTGTCTTTCCGGCAAGAAGAAGTTTTTATATGCTCATATTGGCAGGTGGATTAAGGCATTTACAACGTCAGTTGTTAAGAAAACACCTGAAGACTTCTATCGACAGGCAGCAACTCTGGCAAGTCTTTTTATTCACATCGAAATGGTCAAGTTGTCTGTTGATGCTGAAGAGATAGATGAGTATATGGGTAACGAGCCGGATTATCTACAGCGACTTGAGGGTAAAAGCGCCAGTGCATGTGACTCTTGTATGGACGAGGAGAAGTATGACTGAGCTACAAGCAGAACAAACTGAAACTCTTGAAATTATGTACGATCATCAGTTAGTTGATGATATCGTATGCAAGGGTTTGGTACGGCAGGAAGCATCTGGAGACTCTACCTTATACAATGAGTATCATGAGAAAAGAGACTCAATCTATGAGATGGAGGAGGAGAGAAGACCAAGAAGGTTCAGGGAACTTGATGAGGAGTTTTTTAATCGATTAGGTTATGGTGACTTCCTGAGAGATGCTTTCGATGAGTATCCTGATATTGAGGCAGGGATAAAGGAAGTGCATGTCAGGAGGGCTACGACACGGAAGAACGAGGGTTCTAATCTTGTAGATGAGGGTACTAAGGTCATTGTCAGGTTATACCCTGAACTTTTCATTGAAGGTAGTCATGAGATACGCAGAGTTATCAGGCATGAACTTATGCACGTTTCAGACATGATCAATAGTGCGTTCGAATATAATGTACATGAGGAGTTTGCGACCTCTCCAATGGAAGAACGAATAATCACAGACAGATATAGGCTTTTCTGGGATATTTCTATTGATGGACGTTTAACTAACAAAGGATTGGAGACTACTGCATCCAAAGAAGAAAGAAAAAAAGAATTTGATTCCTTCTTCAGTAAAATCCCCGAAGAGACAAGGGAACTGATATTTGATAAAATGTGGAATGCGGATGAAACTACTACGCATACCAGGTTGGTTGAATTGTCTAAAGACACAAACAAGGTCCTTGCATTAGCTGCAGGGAGTCGTACTGCTGAAGAACTGGTAGAAGAATCAAAGGCCCTTGGCCCAGTTCCCGGAACTACGTGTCCGCTTTGTGGATTTCCGTCATTTAATTGGATAGAGGAAGTGGCTCAAGATGAGGACATCGCCAAAATAATAAATGAAGAGTTTCCCGATTGGAAACCACTGGATGGTGTGTGCGAAAGATGTGCAGAATATTATAAAATTCAGGCAGGTAAGTGGTAGTTCAAAAGTGCGAATAAGTATTTTTTACATAAAAGATATAGGAGGATGTATATGAAGCTTACGCGAAGGACGTTTATGAAGATTGCTGGAGGGGTAACAGCAGCCGTTTCTATACCTATGAGAAATGCGCTGGCCTTTAAGTCTTTGAAGCCGGCGGTAGAGGTAGATAATCCTCTCGACTCATATCCTGATAGGAACTGGGAAGACGTGTACAGAAACCAGTATAAATATGACCGCTCATTTGCTTTCTGTTGCTCGCCAAACGATACTCACCAGTGTCGTGTAAGGGCATTTGTAAGAAACGAGGTCGTAATAAGAGTAGAGCAGGATTATGAACATCAGAATTATGGTGACATTGAAGGTAGAACACCGCAACAGTCATGGAATCCGAGAATGTGTCTGAAAGGTTTTACTTTTTTCAGGAGAGTATATGGGCCTCACAGGTTAAGGTTTCCTCTTCTTAGAAAGGGCTGGAAACAGTGGGCGGATGACGGCTTCCCAGAATTAGACTGGAATGCCAGAGAGAAATATAAATTTACATCCAGAGGTACCGATGAGCAGCTTAAGATGTCTTGGGATGATATAATAGATTACGTTGCCAAAGGGATGATTGCTATCGCCAAGGCTTATAGTGGTGAAGAGGGGAAGAAGAGGCTGCTTGAAAGAGATAAGTATGCACCGGAGACCCTTACACACTGGAATGGTGCTGGTACAAGGTGCTTTAAAAATCGTGGTGGTATGGGTCTGCTGGGAGTTATTGGAAAATATATGGGTATGTACCGATTCTCCAACACGCTTGCATTGCTTGATGCTAATGTCAGAGGTGTAGGTGCAGACAAGGCGATGGGTGGTAGAAGGTTCTCAAATTATACGTGGCATGGTGACCAGGCACCTGGACATCCTTTTGTTCATGGATTGCAGGCATCTGACGTTGACTTTGCAGATCTCAGATATTCAAAGCTAGTTATACAGGTTGGAAAAAATCTTATTGAGAACAAAATGCCTGAAGCACACTGGCTGACAGAGGTTATTGAGCGTGGTGGAAAACTGGTAGTTATAACACCAGAGTACAGTCCTTCTGCGACAAAGGCTGATTATTGGATCCCTTGTAGAACCGGTATCTCAGATACAACCATATTCCTTACTATGACGAAGATCATAATGGATAACAAGTGGTATGACGCGGATTTTGTTAAGAAGTTCACTGACTTCCCGCTTCTTGTTAGAACGGATACATTAAAGAGATTGCAACCTCATGAAATTATCAAAGACTATAAACAGCCTGAGCTGGATTATAGTCACACTGTTCAGGGTTTGAAGAAGGAACAGAGGGAGCAGTTAGGCGATTTTGTTGTATATGATGCAAAGGCAAAGGATTTTAAGGCAATAACAAGAGAAGATGTTGGAAAGAAGATGGTGGCCAAGGGAATAGATCCTGCTCTGGAAGGGACATTCAAGGTTGAGACCGTAGATGGTAAAGAGGTTGAGGTTATGACGCTGTTCGATCTTTATAAAATCCATCTCAGGGATTTTGATGTTAAGACTACAGCAGATATCACAGGTTCTCCTGCCCATCTTATTGAAAGATTGGCTAAGGACTGTGCAACAATAAAACCTGTTGCTATCCACTATGGTGAAGGTATCAATCACTATTTCCATGCAACACTGCATAATAGGGCGACGTATTTGCCATTAATGCTGACTGGTAATATTGGTTATCATGGTTCAGGATCGCATACATGGGCTGGTAATTATAAGGCTGGTAACTTCCAGGGATCAAAGTGGTCAGGACCTGGATTTAAAGGAATTATTGCAGAAGACCCATTCGATATGAATCTTGATCCTCATGCGGATGGCAAGAATATTCATGCTCATAGTTATGCTATGGACGAAGAGGTAGCATACTGGAATCATGGTGATACACCTCTAATTGTTAATACTCCTAAGTTTGGTAGAAAGAGTTTCACTGGTGAAACTCATTATAACACTCCTACTAAGGTATTGTGGTTTAACAATGTGAACTTGATAAATAATGCTAAGTGGGTATATGAGATGTTTAAAAATGTTAATCCTAGGATTGACCTTATTATATCCAGTGACATTATGATGACATCATCCATACAATATGCCGACGTCGGATTCCCGGTAAATTCCTGGATGGAATTTGAACATTATGAAGTAACTTGTTCATGTTCAAACCCGTTCCTTCAGGTATGGAAAGGTGGTATAAGACCGCTCCATGATACTAAGGATGACGTTATGGTGCCGGCACTGGTTTCCAAAAGAATGGGTGAGCTTCTTGGTGATAGAAGGTTTGCTGATTACTGGAAATTTGCTCTGGAAGAGAGACCTGAAGTCTATATGCAGAGGCTCTTTGATGGTAGTGTTCCTACCAGGGGATATAACGTTAACGATATGATCGCCGGTAAATATGGTGGTGTTCCGGGTGGTGCTCTTTTGAATTTTGGTACTTATCCAAGGACTCCAATGTATGAACAGGTTGTCTATGACCGTCCATTCCATACCGATGATGGAAGGCTTCACTCATATTGTGACATACCGGAAGCGATTGAATACGGTGAAAACTTTGTGTGTCACAGGGAAGCTGTTGAGGCGACTCCTTACCTTCCTAACGTAATCGTCAGTACAAACCCTTATATCAGGCCGGAAGATTACGGTATTCCAAAGGATCACATGGGGGCAGATGAGCGTCATGTAAGGAATATAAAGATGCCATGGAGCGAAGTTAAGAAAACGAAGAATCCTTTGTGGGAAAAGGGTTACAGATTCTATTGCGTAACACCTAAAACAAGACACAGGGTTCATTCGCAATGGAGTACCGTGGACTGGAATCTTATCTGGAATAATAACTTCGGTGATCCATATAGAATGGACAAACGTAGTCCGGGTGTAGGAGAACATCAGTTACATATTAATCCTGCAGCTGCAAAGGATCTTGCAATAAACGATGGTGATTACGTATATGTTGATTCAAATCCTGTTGACAGACCATACAGGGGTTGGAAGCCGAAAGACCCATTTTATAAAGTTGCGAGACTTATGGTAAGGGCAAAATATAATCCTGCATATCCTTATCATACAACGATGATGAAACATTCAACGTTTGTTGCTACAGAAAAGAGTGTTAAGGCTCATGAGACAAGGAAAGATGGTATGGCAATGTCTTCAGATGGATATCTTGCTAACTTCAGATATGGTTCTCAGCAATCAATAACCAGATCATGGTTAATGCCGATGCATCAGACAGATACTCTCTTCCACAAGAAGAAAGTTTACATGGGATTTATGCATGGTGGTGAGGCTGATAACCATGTTGTAAATACGGTTCCTAAAGAAACCTTGGTCAGGATTACAAAGGCTGAAGATGGTGGATTAGGTGCTAAAGGAGTCTGGGAACCGGCAAGAACAGGTTTTACTCCTGCAAATGAGAGTAAATTTATGAAGCTTTATCTTGGTGGTGGTACTACGACAGTTGAATAAATTCAATTGATGAATTGTGTTGCTATTAAGATTTTATGTTGTTTTAAGAAGCCCCTGACTTATGTCAGGGGCTTTTTTATTTGAAGTAAAGAAAATTGCATTTATAATGTATTGTTTAGGTTTTACATTAAAAAGTGGGATCTATGTGCTGATGTTCTCGTAAAAGCACTTCACTTTCACAAGATATTCAGTACAGGAATTAATTTTTAGAGGAGTCGCTTTGCAAGTTTCGTTGATCTTTCCACCTTCCTGGATGCCATCTCAACCGTTCTTAAGTCTTCCGTCATTACAGGGCTTTTTAAAGGGTATGGGAGTAGAGAATGTTTCAATACGTGATTTGAATATTGAGACTATGGATATATTGCTCTCTTCTGAAAAAGTTAAAAAAACCCATGCTGCAATAGAGGAAAGGCTGAATAAAGGAACAGGAGCTATTAGTTCTGAAAATCCTGAAGAAGTTTATTCAAGACTTAGCTGGGCCAAGGAAGTGATAGAAAGAGAGAATATAGTTCAGAATGTGGAATGGGCAAAGTCTACATTGAAATCTCAGGGTTTTTACGAAATAGATGATTATGTAGAGAGCTGGAAGATAATTGACAGATGGCTACAGGCATTTGGAATGCTGTATTATCCATCTGAGATATCAATTGCTGATAATTCCATGAGATACAGTGTGTATTCGTCAGAAGATGTTTTAAACGCGGTTAATAATACACATGAGAATCCGTATCATGACCTCTTTAATGATAACATTATTGACTCTATGATGGAAAATGGTCCGGATCTTGTTGGAATATCTGTAACTGCAACTTCACAGGTAATGCCAGCGTTTACCCTGGCCAGGCTGTTAAGGAAGAAGAATAGAGACCTTCATATAACGATTGGTGGAAGTGTATTTACAAAGCTGATTGATAATGTTCAGCAAAATCACTTACTTTTTGACCTTATTGATAGTTTTATCGTATTTGAGGGAGAACATGCACTTCTGGGACTTATTGAACAGCTTGAAGGAAAGAGGGATTTCAGTAAGGTACCCAATCTTGTATATAAAGAAGGCGACAAAATTCGTGTTAATCAACCGTTTTACATTGAAGATATAAATTCACTTCCTACTCCGGATTATGATGGCTTTCCGCTGGACAGGTATTTGTCTCCAAAAAGGGTTTTGCCATTGCAGGGGTCGAGGGGTTGCTATTGGAGAAAGTGTACATTCTGTAATCTTCATGTAGATAATTTGAAATTCCGATTAAGGAATCTGGATCTGGTACTTGAAGATATGGATAGACTTAAAGAGAAATATAGTGCAAAATACATGTTTTTCAGTGATGAGTGTATGCCGGTTAAGCAGTTAGATAGTTTGAGTTCGAAATTAATCGAGAAGGGTAACGATATTAAATGGATGGCAGGTGTAAGATTTGATAAGAGTCTCACAAAAGATATATTAGCAAAAGCACGTGAAGCGGGGTGTCTAAAGATGGTATTTGGACTTGAGTCTTCTAATAAAAGAATTCTTTCATTAATGGATAAAGGAATAGAAACAGAAATTACGAAGAACATTATTGATTATTGTGATGAAACAGGTGTTGCAATCCATATGTATGTAATAGTAGGTTTTCCATCAGAGACCAGAGAGGAAGCACTGGAAACACTTGATTTTGTAATATCTAACGAAAAATTCTTGAAATCAAAAGGTGCATCTTGTCTTGCTTGCCTTTTTGAACTTGAAAAACATGCCCCCATATTGCGTGATCCGGGCAAGTATGGGTTGACTAAAATAGGGCATCCCAAACAGGACGATCTGAGTTTGGGTTATTTTTATGAGACAAACAGGGGGATGACACCTGAAGAGTCTGGTGAAGTTTACGAATATGTAAGGTCAGAAATAGATAAAAGACTTTCCATATTTCCTTACAACTTTTCAATGTCAGATGGATTGTTGTATTTAGATCATTCTTCTGATGAAGCTGTTGAATCTACCCTAAGTGTTGCACAAAGCGAGATTACATAAATGAGTGACGAAATAATAGACCAAGGAAGAAGGGCTTTCTTTAAGGAGACATTTTCCTATTTCGGAAATGCAGTCAGTGAGGTTGTAAAGAGTAAGGTGGAGACTATTACGAAGAATAGTCCAGATAGTCGCTCTGATTCTAAAGTAAGACGATACATCAGACCGCCTGGTGCAGTACGTGAAGAGGAATTCATAGCCTTGTGTACAAAGTGTGATGAGTGCATAAAGGTATGTCCACATGAGAGTATAAGGAAACTTAACAAGGATTTTGATATTGCAGACGGAACACCTGTCATTATACCTGAAGAAACACCATGTTATCTATGTAAAGATTATGCCTGTATAAAGGTATGTAAAGACGGTGCGTTGGTTGAGGTGAAGAATGTGGAAGATGTTGCGATGGGGCAGGCATCTATAAATGAGGATAATTGCATGGCATACGGTGCGCAATTTTGTGAGCAGTGTGTGAGGAATTGTCCTGTGCCCGATGCAATCTACCTTGAAGATAACAAGCCTGTTGTAGTAAAAGAAAAATGTGTGGGTTGTGGTATTTGCGAAAATGTATGTAATACTGTAAATCAACCAATAGCTATTAGGATCTCTCCTGTACAGTAATAATTTAACATAAAGGTATTTATATGAACGAATGTAAGAAACAGTCAACATGTGAATTTTGTCGAGATTTTGAAACATGTAAGAAGCCTGAAAAAGGGCTGAAGCATAATGAATGGGCATTGAGCAACAGGATGGCCAAGATAAAGAAAAAGATTATGGTTATGTCTAACAAGGGTGGCGTTGGTAAGAGCACGGTAACAGCCAACCTGGGAGTGGCATTAGCAGAAATGGGCCATAAGGTAGGGATTGCGGATGTGGACATACACGGCCCTAATATTCCTAAGATGCTTGGTGTGGAGGGAGGACGGCTGAAGGACGATGAGAATGGCATTAATCCGTTATCTGTTAATGATTGTCTCAAGGTTGTCTCAATGGCCTTCCTCGTAGAGAATCCGGATAAGCCGGTAGCGTGGCGGGATACTGCAAAATGGGATTATCTTAGAGAACTGGTAGGCAGCATAAACTGGGGAGAGCTAGACTTCTTATTGGCAGATCTACCACCCGGTACAGGTCATGAGGCGATCAGTATGATAGAGTTGATGGGCAAGGTAGATGGAACCGTTATAGTTACTACGCCACAGGATGTATCCCTGCTGGATGCGCAAAAGGCCATACTATTTGCAAAGGACAGCGATGTGCCCGTTATCGGGATAGTTGAAAATATGAGTACGTTGACTTGTCCTCATTGTAGCGGTGAGATAGATGTATTCAAATCAGGCGGAGGGGAGAAGATCGCGGAGAAGATGAAGGTTCCATTTCTTGGGAGGATACCTCTTGATCCTGCGATAACTTCCAGTTGTGACGATGGAAAAGCTTTTGCCTCTGGTGGTGACGAGTCTAAAAATTCTGCAGCTTTTGTTGATATTGCAAAAAAAATAGCTGCATTCTGACTTGTAGTGA
>Ga0187827_10002780_pt1 | contig 23437 bp, 9 predicted proteins | sample ETNtaG_39_FD_167969 | JGI IMG/M metagenome (GOLD analysis project Ga0187827, IMG submission 167969) | Marine microbial and viral communities from oxygen minimum zone, Eastern Pacific Ocean - ETNP2014_SV_150_PacBio MetaG (Illumina Assembly) | ecosystem: Environmental > Aquatic > Marine > Hypoxic... | reverse complement strand
GCAACCGAAAAGCTCACTCAGTGTCAGCGACGGTAAGACGAGCATCATCATCAAAACCGGACCTGCCCAGCTTTCCATCAGTAAAAGCAGCTTCGACGGCATTCACGGCGCCTGGCTTGATCTCAACAGAAACGGCCGATTCGAGACCAACGAGCAGCTCATCCACGCGGGTGGCGGTCCTTACATCGTTGACGAAATGGATAAACGATACGACGCGCGCCATCGCACGAAGAGCGGCAACACAAATGTCGTGGTGTCTGTCGAGGAGCAAGGGCCGGCCCGGGTCGTCGTCGCTGCGAAGGGATGGTACCACACGAGCAAAGGCGAGCCGCTCTGCATCTACCACACGCGCATCATCGCGTTCGCGGGTCTGCCATTTTTCAGGGTCAGGCACCGCACCATCGTCACCTATGATACCCAGACCAACAAACTCGCCGATTCCGCTTTCGTGCTGCCGGCGCCGCCTCCGACCTGGGCCTACTTCGGCGCGGACAACGGCCAACAGAGGGTCAAAATTCAACGGGACGCTGTGCACTGGTCTTCATCACTTCATCAAGACCGGCACAACCACTTCCGCATGATTTATGACTCGATGGGCATGCAGGACGGCAAGCGCGCGGTGGTAACGGAGATCGGCAAAGAAGGGAATCGTTCCGACGGGAGCATTCACCTCTACACCTCCCGCGATTACAGGGGCGTCTTCGTCACTCTCAGAGATGTCTGGCAGAAATTCCCCAAAGAGCTGGAAGTCAACAGCAAGGGCATCGCCGTCCATTTTTGGCCCCTGCACGGCGAGGACACTTTCTCTGACCAGGAAGAGCTCGAACGTCGAAACATCCACAAGCTCAAATGGGCGCACGAGGGCAAATACCTCGATCTCCAGATTCCATCCAAGTATCGCGAACGCCTTCACGAAATCTGCAAGACCGACTGGTTCGCCCTCAGGGAGAGCGTGGAGGTGGGTTACGGCTCGAACGGCGTGGGCGCGGCCATCTCAAACGAGTTCGTCGTGCACCTCAACGATCCAAATGCGGAACTCAAGGCCCCAACGCCGGCTCTCGTTCAGCAGGACCCGCACGCCCTGCCGGACCCGGCGTATGCCTGCGCCACCAACGCCCTGGAAAAGATCCATCACAAAGACGAAGTGCGCTTCGCGCAGTTGGAGCGCCTGGTCGAAAAAGGCTACCTGGCTATGACTCGTTTCTTCAGCAACACCAACGAGTGGGGAATGTGGAACTATGCGGACCTTCACACTTATCCGAAGCCACACTATGGCTACCCGAACCTTCACCGGGTCTGGCTTGCCTCCCACTATCGGAACGTGCAGACCGCATGGCTCATGTACTTCCGAAGCGGGTCGCCCGGCTGGCTGGCCTGGGCCCGCGCTTACAGCGACCACTTTATGAACGTTGATACGTGCCACTACGACGATCCGGAAAACCCAATCATCGGCACTGACCCGGAAGGAAAACGCACGCTGGGCTACGTCATCAAGATGGCCGGCGCCATGATGCACTGCAAAGGCTTCGCTCACTGGACAAGCGACCTGAACGTCGCCACCCACAACATCGATCCCGATGCGTTCCTCTGGAACTACTACATCATGGGAGACTATGCAGCGAAGGACACCTACGAGCTCTGGGCAGGCGCGTTCGACCGGGTCTCAGTGCCTTATGCGGCCGACCGGGAAACGAACAATTCGCTGGGTGCCCTGCTCGCCCTCTACAAGCACTCCTGGGATCCGCAGTTGCTGATTCACATCCATCGAATGGGCGATGTGCTTGCCGGTGTCCCTTTCGCCTCGCACGGGTCAGGCTGCATGTGGAATGTATTCTGGCTCGACCGCTACTACCGTCTCACCCGTGACGACCGAATGCTCGAACGGGCCAAGGAGTTCCTCGCTCCCGGCAGGGACAGCCCGCGCAACGGTCCCGCCTATTCCAGCTTCACTTCTCTCTGCTACGAACAGACCGGAGACACGAGCTACGTGTCAGCGACCGTTGGAAGCAACTACAAAACCGCGCACGGAATCTACCTCAACCCGGACGATCCTTACGACGGCTGGCCGATCCTGCGCTACCTGGCGACCTCTAACTTCGCCTACACGGCCTTCCCACGCTGGATGCGATCCATGGTGGATGCAGGGATCCCCTTCAAGCTCGACAAGGAAACGTGCTTTGTGCCGTACGGCGGACCGAGATTCAAGGACCCGGCTGGAGTGCAGTCCAACGTGGAGATTCTGTTCCTTCGGGGCAAAGAGCAGAAACAGCCACTCGCGCTCGAGTTCCGGACCCGCCACGGTGCCTCGCTCCGGCTCTTCGATGCGGAAGACAAGAAGGTCGGAGACACGAAAATCAACGGCGGAACATTCTATGGCGAGAAGGCCCTCAAGTTCGGCAACCCGGAGAAGCAGAAAGCAGGTCTGCTCCGGTTGACCGGCAACGTGTATCGATTTCCCCTCATCATGCCCATCACCAGTTTCTCGGGCGAGGCCGCGGTGCTGCGCCCCGGCGGAGGCTACAGCATCGGTGGAATGTTCTACTATCTTGCGCCGCCCACTGGTTACGAGGGAAAGGTATTCGTCCAGGTCGGCGGCCCGACCCAGTACGGCGGCCAGGGGCCAACCCTCGTGAAACTTACGAATGGCAATGGCGAATCCCTCCTCGATTCATCCGTATCGGGCGACATGAAACGCCATACGGTAAGAGTGACCTTTGATTCAAAAGAGAATCCGCCGCCATGGAAGCTCATGGTCGCCGCGAACGTAAGCCTGCGGTTTTCCGGACCTGACAAACTGTACGCAGCCCCAAGTCTCGCCCATCTGGAAAACATCCTGAAGTCCCTGCCGAGACAGACGGGACCGTGACTACCAGTCGTGCCGAGGAAGACGGCGAACTGACCGTCACGCTCTGGCTTGTTCGTACATGGCTGTAATGTTTTCGCGAGGCACCTCCGGGCCGATCGACGATGACGGCGCAAGAAGAAGACCGCCGCGTTCCCGACCGATGGCCATACACCGCTCGACTGCCCGCTCTACATCCGTCACTGTCCCACGGGGGAGCACCCATGCGGTGGACACACTGCCAAACAGAATCAGTGGCTCCCCGTTGCGGTTCTTCATCTGTGCCAGGTTCTCCAGCAGTATCCCATCTTCGGTTTCGTAGAAGCCCTGAAACCCATCAATTCCAAGAGCGAGCAGTTGCGGCAGAATTTCTTTGTAGTTCGCATCCGCGTGCCAGATAACTTTCATCCCGGCGTCTTTGAGCGGCTCGATGGCCCGGGCGACGGAAGGAAAGTAGAGCCTCTCGAACAGGCGGGGTGAAAGAACAGGTCCCCTGGCATCGCAGATGTCTGATCCAATCCACAGGAGCCGCGGCAGATTGCGAGTGGTCGTGACTTGAGCAACCGCTTCGCATCGGAGCCGGGAAAGCTCTCCCCACTGTTTGAAAAGGCATTCCATCTGATCGGGATAAAGAGTGCAGGCCATGAGGAATGCTTCGTAGGTGAAATGGCCGTCGGAAGTGGGGAAATTGGGTGCGTAACCCAGGCAGTGAGGGATAAGCAGCATGTCACCGGCCTCCGCTTGCCCCTTTACCATCCGCGTTTCGTATTCATCACAGGCAGCCTGAAAGTCGAAGCGGTCCCGCACTTCGCCGGGCGTGGGCATGTTGGCCGCGTATTCGGCGACCTCCTCCGGCGAGGTCAGTTCAGATACGACGTGGCGCCTGGCGAAATCGGTCGGCCTGCCGTCCGTGCCGATGGTCGTTGAGCCGGGCGGCTTTGGCATTACAGGTCCGAGGATGGCATCGCAGCCCAACCGCTGGAACGCTCGAAAGACGTTTTCTCGCGGAGCGGACCAGAAGTCATCCACGCCAGCCACCGAAGCGAGAAACTCCGCGTCCTGCACCATGCCGCCGGCGATGGGAGGCCGGTCGGTCGTCTCGAAATTGAAAGCTCTCAACGTTCGTTCAACGCCATTCATAGTGACTTTCTCATGCGGCGACATCAGGCGTCGCCTTTTGGCTGCCCGATGCTTTCGGTTCTTCGCTTTTCCCTCAGTGCCCGGAGATAGATGGCATTGTTGTCGAACGCCTGACTCTGTGTCAAGAGATAGGGAATAGAGGGAAAAGGCGGGGCTCTTCCACGCTCACACCGTCTTCTGAGGACGGAGCATCGCCGACGAAGTTGGCATGGTGGCCGGTAAAAGATGTCGCTGACGTTTTGAGTGTACTCCCTTTATCAGACCTGCTACACAATCGTGCCAGAGAGGCATGGGCCTTCACCTGAGCGTTGACTTTCCAAAGTGGATTAGATAACCAATCCGGAGCTAATCTCTGTCTCCCTGCCGAGTCTGCCCGATGAATTTCAAAACAGAATTACTCTTGCTGGCCGTGGTTACCCTCGTGCCGGTCCATTCGTTCGCGGAATCTCGGAACGAAGTAAGGCTGGACAATCCATTCTCCCGTGGTTTCCCGCTCCAGCCGGTGCAGTCGGTTCTGTCCGTCAGGCGAGACTTACTGCCGAAAGGCGTGCCGTTTTCGATAGAGGCGTTGAATCGGCACGCAGGTCTGAAAGATGAGATAAGTGGGCAGATGATCCGTGTTCAGTGGAGTGAGCTCTGCCTCCCCGAAAAGCAGGGCGGCGATGCAGAGGCAACGGCGAACTATGTCACTGGCTTGCCTGCTCAGTCCAAGAAAATTCTCAAGCTGGTGGGGGCTGCTCCCAAGGCGAGTGAAAAAGGGCCTTTGCTGACAGTCACCGAGAACAGATCCGCGAAGCTGCTCGAAGTTCGCACGGGTCGGCTTGGACTGCGCATGCCGATGGCTGGCTCCGACAGGCCGCCAATTATGAAAGTCAGCCGGTTGCCGGGAGTGCATGGCGAAGGTGCGTCACCGCGTTCCGGCTTGCTTCCATGGCTGGGGCGGTCCCGATTTCTGCGGACCGGCCACATTGAGAGCATGACTGTCGAGCGAAGTTCGGCCGGCCCCGTTTTCTATCGTCAATCCATGCAATACTCTTTCGCGCTGGGAGCTCTCTACAAGTGCGTGGTGACTTGCTGGGCCGGTCTGGACTATGCCACGATTGAAGAGACCATCTCCGGCGCGGCGAGTGAGTGGATGCGGTGGGAATACGAACTGGAAGACTGGCCCACGCATATCTACACCGCGGGCCACGGGGCAACCCAGAAACTCGTTCACTGGCGCAATTCGACCGCGTACTACGATTTTAAACTCGCAGAAATTGCTCCCAATAAGGAGTTTCTGTGGCTGCCGAATTACCTGATCTGGAGCCGATTCGAGGAGGCGTCGCTTGCCTGCTTCACCAGGAGCGCAGCCGGCGCCGGCGGCGAGCCGCCTTTCGCTCCGGACATGTTTACCATCTTCCAAATTCGTCGTGGCGAATGGGAGGACCTTCTCTGGGCCCCCAAAGCTCGACGGAGACTCAACGACATGCCCTGGCGCCCGTGGAGTCAGCAAAGATGGTGGGGGGCTAAATCCGGGGCGATTCGAGTCATTCGCAACGGGCATCCGAAGTCGGGCGCTTTCATAAGGTTCAGTCTGGTCCCCGGCACTCGCTCATGGGGTCTTTGGATGGGTGACTCCAAGGCTCTGCCTCGTGCGCGCAAGGCCATCCGCAACAGAACACTTTTGCCATCACTCATCAAGACCGCGGCCGGCGAGGTCCGCCTGACCGAGCACCAGGACCGCATCATCGACTGGAAGCGCGATCCCAAAGTCACCCATCCGCACATGGAAGTAACGCCGGAACTGATTGCCGGCATGGAAGCGAAGGCTGAGAGTGATCCTTATTTCTCTGCAACTCTTGAGAGTCTTCAAAAGGACTCGGCGTTGCGAGCCCTGATCACTAAGGACAAGAAAGCTGCCGCAAGCATCGCACGCAGCGTCCTGCAGGATCTGAACACGCGTTTCAACTACCCATTGACCGAGGGGATTGAATTCTCGTCGCACCTCACCCCCGTGGGCGTACGACCAGTCTTCAGGCACGCGGCAAAAACGGACCTCCTGCTGGGCGCCGACCTGCTCGAGCCGAAGGTCCGGAAACAGTTGAGGGATCGCTTCGTTTACCTTGCGTACCTCCTGACTGATTCGATGTTCATGGCAAACAAGTACAACGCGGGTCACCCAAACTTCGATGCAGACCGATACATCTCTATCGCCGCCATTGCCATGCTTTACCCGGACCATCCGCATGCGAAACGATGGCTTGACCACGCGGTTCGCAGTCTTCGCAAGGCCATGAGGATTTACGTGATATCTCAGAGCGGCAAGTGGGCTGAAAATCTCGGCGGCTACTACAACTGGTCGACCAACATCATCGGCGGCATGGCCTGGGCTCTGAAGTTTACCGGCTCCGCCGATCCTTATGCCTGGCCTGAGTTCCAAAATTTCTGGCGGTGGGGTCTGGTTACCATGCTCCCGCCGAAACCCTCAACACGCCAACTGGGAAAGGTGGCAGCCAGTGAGCTCAAGAGAATCCGACTGACGGCAGGCGTTGGAGACAATGGCGGAGACGGTGGGCTCAGTGTGCATGGCGGATTTGCGCTCGCGGGAGCAGGTTTCCTGGAACATAACCCGGAACTTGCTCGGCAGCTTCTCTGGTTCTGGAATGAGGGCGGCCGGAGCGGCTACCGTCATTACCCGTATTCTCTGTATTTCGGTCTGTCGCCGGAACAGATTAAGATTGCGTCCGACCCGCGCTCAAAGCCCGAATTCCGTTCCCAACTGCTGGAGGGCTACGGAAGCCTGTTTCGTACGGACTTTGGAAAGCCAACAGAAAGCTATGTTCTGTACAAGAGCGGACCCGGAGGCTATCGCTATCACGGCGAGGAAGGCAGCTTCGTACTGTTTGGTCTCGGTCAGCCAATCGCGCTTGACGGCGGCAGGGGCTGGAGAGCGCACGAGCATGGCACAGTAACGTTCGGGGAGAAAATGCTCGGTCTGCACCGGGGCCGGATAGTGCAGTTCGATTCCACCTCGGGCATCGATTACGCCTGCGGGAAATTCCCCGGCTCTGCGGAGCAGTTGGCCTCTGTACCCGATCGTGCCCAATCGCAAAGCTCCTCGGGAAAAAGTCGGAGGTCCTTCTTCGGAAAGCTCTTCGAACGTCAGAACGGAACCCCGACCCCAGTTGTCCATGGACTTCTTTCTACGGGATTGGAGCCCAATTCTAAGGTCCTGGATTTTTTCGCCGCCAGCCGAAGCAGAGACGTCATGACGCGGCAGCTCCTTTACCGGCACAACGAATACCTCGTTGTTTGCGATCAGATGAATTCAGGGCTGTCCAGTGAATGGCACCAGCTACTTCTGGCGAAGGAAACTGAGCTGACGCGCAAACAGCTCATCGCCAGAGGGTGGCTTGGTGTTGATGTGACCGTCACTCTCTACCAGTTCGATCACAGGACCGCAAAGCTGCGTCCAGTCGAACCGGAAGAGGTGGTCATAGACGACCAGTTGCTGAAGCAGAAACGGCTTACGCTAAAGCAGGAGCCTGGCATCGGTGTTGTGGCGCTCCTCGATTTTCACAGGACAGACGAGAAGCCCTGGCGCGTCAAGACCAGAGGTCGCTCACTTGTCCTCACGTCACCGGACCGGAAAGCAGTCGAGACCATAGAGCTCCGTGGCGGCGAATCGCCCTCGGCTCGTTGGGAGAGGAAGGAAGGTCGCCAGGTCACAAAATGGGAACACACCAGGACCAACGATCCATGGCGGCCGGCAAGCCCAGCAATCCTCAGCGACGGTGAGGTCTTTGTGCGCGCCATGTCAGGCGCCACAGAAGAAGTGCCCGTCGCCGGCAAAGACATATTCTGCCCAGCCGGCAAAGCATCAAACGCTCAGCAGGCGCATGAATTTCTGTCCACTTGCGGAGCATCCATCGACACGCTGCGTCGAGCGAACCTTTTGAGCATGCTGGTCTTGGGCCCCAGGCACGTATCGGCCATCGAAAAGGGCGGTCCGGATGGTTTGCGATATCGCGAACTCAGTGACGCGGCCACACTCGCCGCTCTGGCTGGCCGTGCCGGGCATGCATCCCGCGCGCGATTACCGAAACAGGTCGTATTGATTCGCCTGGACGCACATAAGGACTCAATGTTCGCACGCCGCGCCATCACTCAGTACGCGGGCTTTGCAGTCGAGAATGTCGTGCTCGAAGATGTCGAAATCGGCAAGCTCAATGGATACGGCGCGGGTGTGCTGTGGCGAGTGCATAATCCAGAGCGCCTGTCAGGACCGGCGCTGCTTGCCATCCGCAGTTTCGTGGAGCAGGGCGGCACACTTCTGTGCGATCTGCCGGCCATCGAGGGCGACCAAGGAGCGGACACCTCAGCCTTTCTCGGCTTTCGTTCTGAAAATCCGGAAGCACGCGAATCCGTGGTGATCGAGCATCCGAAACTGGGACATGTAGAGCTCTCATCTCCCCAGCCCAGCGAAGAGCGCACACATGCCGGCCTGGGACTTTGGAACCTCAAACCCATCAAAGGAGCAGTCATCACCAAAGACACTGATGGCCGTCCGGCCGTCGTCACCCGGCCGCTTGGCAAAGGCCGCGTTATCACTTTCTGTTTTCGAGTCAGTTCTGTCGGCCCGGATCCAACGAACCAGTTCTACTTGGCAAAGCTCCTGCAATGGGCGCTGCAGGAGTCGAACCTGCATCCGCTCGTTGATGCCCCGTGGGTCGAGAAGACAATCATTCCCCAGGACAAAGGTGGGCTGCTTATCGGGGCCTGGAATCCCCTGCCCGTATCCGTTCACTCGCCGCTCAGACTCCCACATCATCGGGCCCCGGAAATCCAACCCGTCTACAGGTCTACAGGCGGGGACGTCGACGCGAGGCACATCGTCCTTCCAGGACGGAAATGGCTGGTTTTCAGTGTCAGATGAAAGTTGCACTCGTCATTTGCGGATGTCCCTCCTTACGGCCGCTGGCCGCAACCGAGGAATTCTTACCACAGATGGCAAAGCCATCCCACGGATCAGTTAGAGCGATTTAAACCATCCGTGGGATGGCTTTGCTATCCGTGGTACTTAATTCAATTCATTAAGGGTACACGCACATAACGCAGAAGTTCAGCAGGAGATCTTTACTACAGAGCCTTACATCTTTGCGCCGTATTGGAGGGGCAAATGCCGGAGACCTGGGCAAGCATTCGGCAGCGAAGCGAACTACTCCGCTCCGACGAATTGCTTGAACTGATCGAGCAGATCGTCAGGCGGGTCAAAAGGCATTTCGATCGCTCGTGCTTCGACCGTGCTCGCGTACCCGGCAAGAATCACAAGCCATTCATCAAGAGAGGTGGCGAGGATGCACGGGTGCGCTTTTCCATCGTCCTCAAGCCAGTCGAACATGGCATTGGTGTGGTTGGCCTGTCCGATGACATCTTCATCGGCATACACCAGCGGGCCTTTCTCGACCGTGCCGTCTGGGAGTGAGCGTTCCCAGCCGCTCATCCGCCAGTGCCGGAAGCCGTGTGTGCCGTAGACGGCAATGCGCTTGTGCATGTGACGTGCTCCTTCCTCAAACTCCGGTGCGCCTTCTCCGGCCATCAGCATGGCGCGGACCCCGTTCTCGAATGTGATGAGAGATTCAGCGGCCTTCGGGCTGGGGTGCGTGCCGTTGATGTCGTCGTACCCGGACGACGCACCGAAAACCGTCTTGGCCCTGGCGTAGCCGTTAAAGGCAAACATCAGATCGAGAACGTGGCATCCCTGTCCAGACATCGGCAGGCGGCAGGACGCGTCGATACATCGGACTTCGCCGATCTTGCCCTCCTGAACATCGGCAAGAAGTTCGAGGAATCTGGGGTGGTGACGAAGCTGGTGGTTTACGACGAATTTGGTCCCGGTCTCGGCGTCCAGCTTCCGCAAGGCCCTGTAATCATTCGCGCCGATGCAGACCGGCTTTTCCACGATTACGCCAGGCACACCCGCGTCGGACAGCCTGGTCATAAGCGGGACGCGAAGTGTTGGGTCAGTCACACAGTGCACCAGATCCGGCTTTTCGTTCTCGAGCATCTGGTCAAGGTCGGTGTACGGCGTGGCACTTGGCGCGAACTCATCGCCAAAAGGACCGAGCCGCTTTTCATCAAGATCACACAAGGCAACAATCTGGCCGCGAGTGATTTGTTGGTATGCCAGTGCATGGGCTCTAGCTCGCGGACCACAACCTAAAAACGCAGAACGGAAACTCATAGCAATCTCCTTTTCCCGGGCAGGTCGTCGCTTGCATGGCCGAAGCGCCGTCCCCGCCACGTGTCGCATGGTGTCAGAATCAAAAGTTACATTCTTCAGACGTGAAATATATACCGTTCACGATTCGTTACGGGGAGCTGAACCCTCTGCGCTCGCAACTGATGGCACTCCGCTATGGCGAACAGGATCTCCATGCCGTGGTGGGTCCGGTCGATGTCGCAGAGAGTGGGTCGATTCTCTTCGTGGGCTCCTATCAGGTCTTCAAGCATGTTAACTGTCGCGCTGCGGGGACCTGCCGGAGGCGGCAGTGTGGTTTCCATGAACGGTTTGAATCGCCCGCCCTCGTCCAGGGCTTTCCGTATCGAAAGATGAACTCCGTTATTGGCCAATCGAAAAACGCCTTCTGTTCCGTAGACTTCGAAATCGTGATGGCCGGCCGGGACATGATAGGCTGCCGTCCCGTTGTCGAACTCAATCTGATAGACCGCAGTGGGATCTTTATCCAGACGACCATTTTCGAACTCCAAATCCCGTGGAAGCAATTCACCCCAGACGCTCACCGCGTTGGGATCGCCGAGAAAGTACATCAGCGTGCTGACGGAGTGAACGTGGCCGTGCAGGAGAGTCCTTTGCCCATACTGAACCGCATGCGTGGGCACACCGATCTCTCCTGCTTCGATGCGACGGCGAAGATCCTGATACGGAGCGCCCCATCGGTGAAGCACGCCGGTAACATACTTCGCACCAGACTTACGAACCGCATCCCTCGCGGCGTCCGCTTCGGCCATTGAGCACCCCATTGCTTTCTCGCAGAAAATCATGGGCACGCCGGACTCCGCGACCTTGATGGTAAGCTCTGCATGGTTGTCGCCCTTCGTGCAGATGGCAACGACGTCCGGGCTCTCCTTGTCAATCATCTCGATGAAATCTTCGTAGAGGGCTTGGGTACCCCACTTCTCTTGAAACGCTTTCCGCTTCTCGGTCAAGAGGTCCGCTCCGGCGACAAGCTCAAGCCGCTCGCTTGCCTGGCAGGAAGCCGCAACGGAGTAGGGCAACGTTACCGGCGGGTAATCGAGTACCTCCTGATCGATGGTGCTGCCCATCCGACCCAAGCCGATAATGGCCAATCGATACGTTCTCATAATTTTTCCTCTTTACTTCAGTTGCAGATCTTCAGTTGTCACTTGAACACGAGATGCGAGGGCTCCCATTTCCCGCCGATACCAATCTGCCTGGAGCTAAGTGTCAGCATCCTACAGGCTATAGATCTGGACAGCGTTGGTATAGAACCACAGCTTCGCGATCCTCAGGGCCTCCTCTACGTCCATCTGTCCTCTGTCGATCCGCTTACCAAGAGCCCTGCTCACGATCTCTTTCGTCATGATGAGGTGACCATACACCTTCTCAACCGACACACTGTAGTCTGCGCCGAAAATGATCACGTTGTTGAGCGGAACCATGTCTATGCACTCGTCCAGCATACGAACTGTCTGTTCTGGGGACACGATAGTGTTCCAGCACATGTTAAGCGATACGTTCGGGAACATTTTGCCTATCAGGAGGGCCTCCCGCACGAATGGCATGCCGAGGTGAAACAGGTCGAATCGCACGTCGGGGTGCGCGGTCGCCATGGGGATGAGGTGACAGGGATGCGATTCTCTGAAGTCGCCCCAGACTCCTGAATGGCAGGCCACAGTAAGGCCGTGTTTCCGGGCGAAATCAAATGCCCGGTCGTAGATGACCGCCTTCAAGAGCTGAGTCTTGCGCGGGGTCAGGGCTTGGAGATTTTCATCACGTGCCAGGTCAGTGAATAGCGTCTCAGCTTCCTTCATGTCAGGTTTCTGATACTGAAAACAGATCGTCTTGAGCCCGTAAACTCCGCACCGCCGCAAACGTTCACCTTCTCCTTCTACCCAATCGAGGTACCCTTCGAGCGTTCGCTGCATTCCGGACGGTGGGCCATCCAAATACTGGCGTATTGCGGTGTCAGTAGCGTACTGAGGCACATGCCAGAGCGGCTTCAACAGGCCCATATCGAACTCCTCGTGATAGGCTTGGTTAACCACGAGAGCGGTTTCGATGTTGCACATCTCTCTGAGGATGCGGTCGTAAAGACCCTTTCTGTTGGACTCTTGGAGCTTTGCAGAGACCTCCTGGTAATTGTCCTCCGTGAGGTCGTTGTGCCCGAGCACATCCTTGACCCAGATCTGCGCGGGTCTGGCGTACGACCCGTGTCGGATGGACGAATAGAAAGGACTGAAAGCGTTCCATTTTTCGTCAAGTGGCATGGCATCGTCTTCCTTCAGACGCTCATAGACCACCGGATCCATCCCGGCCGAAATGAAATCGGCCCTCGTGTAGTGGGAGAAAAGTATGAAGAAGTCTACGTTCCGACTGACACGTGCTGACTCCGGCACCAGATGTTCGTGCGCGTCGATCACCGGAATGTCCCTGAGTGCCTCGAATAAGTCTCTCTCTGTTCTGCTAATGGTCTTCATGGGTCTCTTCCTCTGTTACTTGAACACCAGATCGAGGGTCTCCATATCCCGCCGAGACCAACCTTGTTCTCGACCAGCACAGTGATTTGGCTTGGCGCGCCATTCTTTGGACAGAAGATCTTCATTCTTGAAGCCCAACGCTTGAGTGGCCGCGCGGCATGATGTCTACTCATCCTCCGTCAGCCAGTAAGCCATATTGATCAGAATCTTCTCCTCTCCTTTTGACACTCCGTCTTCGGTGTTGTCTTTCGCTCCCAGTGCCATTCCTGAGACGATGACTTTTCCTTTGCCGACCTTACCGGCAACGACGACCGGTTCCCCGCCGATCCCCTTAACCATCGATGCCTGCACCAGTGCCTTTCCGTCAGCTCCTGGCTTGATGGGGAGGTAGTCGGGATAGCTGGAGCGGAACATGCCGCCTACCTGGAATACTGTTGCCTCCAATTGGTCCTGGAAGGCCGGGTCTTTCGCCAGGGCGGGTAATCGCCTCTTGCGGCTTTCGGCGTTGGCGATCGGATGGGCGGCCTTGATGATCATGTCCTTTACCGTCGAGATGTAGGCGCCGGTCGGCTCGCCAATCTGAGGGAACGGCGGGCGGCAGAGGGAGGGATAACCCGTGGCATGGTGACAGAGCAGAACAGAGCCGCCTTCAATGACGTACTCCTGGATGACTTCTTCCCAACCTTTCTGCATGACAGGAGGAAGCGCCTGATGGCCGATGTGGGAAATGATGACCGCGTCGTAGAAAGCGATTGTCTTGGGCTTCAGGTCCCAGATGAAGTCTACGTGCAACCTTCGCTTGCCGTGTATGGCGGCATAGATTCCTTCGTCTCCCTTGACCCTGGCCTTCCGGTTCTCGGACTCCTTCCCTTTGTCAGTCAGGATTGCGATATAACCCACACCCTCTTTCTTCTCTCTTACCGGTTCGTCTTCGCCTTCCTCCACCTCCTTCGTCACCACGAGGTCGAGAACGGCTCCTCCTGGGTCGCCGGAGTAGCAGAGCGCGTTCTTCAGGTAGAATTCGGTGGTCGCGGGCGATGCCATGTCTTTTCGGTCTCCAACATGGAAGAAGCTGACCTGTCGTCTGGGCAGTCGGACTTCCATGCCGTCTTTGCAGTCCTTCTGTTCGCCGGTTGAAAAATCGGTCAGGATTTCCGGCAGTTTCGAGTCAGTGAAAGTCACCTGCGCGGTCTGGTCGCTAAACCCGCGATTGTAAGCGGCAAGAAGGTGGTTCTTCCCGTTCGTGAGAAGATTCGTATCGATCGAATCGCCGGCGCCCTTCAAACCGATGGGCAGTCTGCCGGCCAATTCCTGTGCCAGACCCTCCACGAATTCAGCAATGTCTGGCTGATAGCTCACCTTTCCGCTGAGGAGGAGTGGGGTGAAAAGAATCCTGCCCTCGCCAACGTTCCTGGAGAAAAGCACAGGTTCGCCGGTCTCGAACTTCATGGCGACCTCGGAGCCCTTGTTCTCAACAGGCATCGCGTATCCGTCATAGGTGAAAGGGTGAGGCCCGCTTGTTTTTCCTGCCTTCTGCGACAACTCCCCTTTGGGACTCAGCCTGGTAAGTTTCTGGATGATTGGATTGCGCAAACCCTCTGCCTCGATGATGACTTTGCCGCCACCACTGAGATATTCCTGAATCACCTTCGCATAGCCGTCGGACAGGACGGGATTGTTAGCAACGATAAGGAGGGGATAAGCTTTAAGATTCTCGACCGAAAAGTATTTGGAAAAGATGATGTTCGCCTGGAGCCTCGTGCTAGTGACAATGTTCCGAATTCTGCCGTCATATACTGAGCCGCCGGTAGTCCACAATCCTCTCTTGATGGAATCGATCAGTCCCTCCCGGTCACGAAGCAGGGCGACGTGTCTGACCGGCTCATACTGGGCGAGCATGTCTCCAAGCCCGGTGTAATCGATGCGCCGGTAGTTCTTCTTTGCTTCTTCGTAGACGAGCGTGAAGATCGAACCGGGCGAGAAATGGAACAGGCCGTCGATGCCCCACATCAGCAGGTAGTCCATGTTGGGTCGGACCGTTTCCGGCCTCTGGTCGCATCCCCAGTACATCATGATCGGCTTTTCGTTATTGAAGGTTGCCCGCATCATTTTCGTGTAATACTTCCACGAAGGTGTGGGTCTCCCGTAAAGATCCATGGAGAGCGAATCGAGGAAGTCCGAATGGCGTTCCCAGTCGTGAGGGCCGCCCACGCTCACGTTGGTCATTGAAGTGACATTGACCTGGTCAGAGAGAACGACTTTCTTGTTCTTCTCTCGGACGGCGTCTGCCATTTCGCGAAGGCGCCTGGTGTACTCGTCCATCTGAAACAGGACAGTGTTGTGGTGCGCGGGCAACTGCAGCTTGTCCATCTCTACCTTGGCGGGGGTCTCCATCCCGTATTTCTGCCGGAAAGCTTCCTTGTGCTTGTCGGAGCTGATGCGCCAGCAGGACTCGTCCTTGAGTGGATAGATTTCGAAATCGTAATTTCCCAGTTCCCTGGCGGTGGAAGTGCTGTATCGAGGAGCGCTGATCTCGACCCCCATTCCCGCGGCGTGTCCCTGTTCCAGCAGATTGTCGAGGAATTCAGTGCGCGGCCCTTCCGCCAGTGCGCTTTTCCAAAATGGTTTGTATGCCCAGAAGGAGAGCCAGTTTGCCCCGTCTCGCTTCAACGTCTTGATCAGATGGGGCAGGACCCGGTGCGGCGCATCCGGGTATACCTTCCCGCCCGCATAGTGACGAAGGGTCTGATGATGACATCGGATCATCTCTTTGCCGAACACGGGCACGGTCCAGGTGGCAGGCGCCTCGGATTTTTCCTGGATCGGTGAGAGATGAACTTCAGGAGGATTCTTGAAGGCAAGATACTCCTCTCTCACGGTCATGTAACTGCGGTTGTCGTTCAGGGCGAGAAGCGCGCCCTTCGTCATCGGGGGGCTGATTCTGGCGCCCAGGGTTGTTATGTAGCCAGCAATGATGTGGACATAGACGCCGAACTTCTGGCTGTCTTTCAGATCGAAAATCTCCCCGGCCACCTGGCCAGTGTCTGTGTCTTTATACGCATACCAGCCTTCAGCCATTTCCTTTCTCAGGTTATCAGTGAGCGGTCCATAGTTGGCAATCTTGAGGTGTCTGATCCCTTTCTGGTGCGCGTAGTAAAGGCGGTCAGGCCGGGCTGGGTCCACTCCTTTGCCGGGCATCCAGCGAATCGACCGGCCGATACTGGTGGCCCCACCGCTGACTGCATAGTCGATTCGATTCGCATCCTTGACCAGGACATACCGGAAGACAAGGGCTTTACCACCAACAACGCTCTGATACTCGACGATGACTCTCAGCGGCCCGCGCTCAATGACCTTCCCCGGAGTGAAGGTGCGATACCTGACCTCGGCGCGGCCCTCCGGCGAGAGGCCATTGTCATCGTAAAGATGGTTGGATGTCCGCCTTCCCTGCGGCTGGATATGCGTGATGATTGGTGACTCTTTTCTGAGCCGGACAAGAATCTCAGAGCTTGAGAGAGTGAAGTACCGTCCGTCTTCGGTCAGTTTGAGTCCCGGAGGATAGTCAGTGGCAGGCTTGTCGGTGTCGTCGAAGTAAATGAAGCACGGGAGGTATTCGTAGGCGAGAAGATCGGTCACGAAGAAGATCTCCAACCGGTTCCCGGCCCCATCAACACGAGTCGTCTGGGATGGTATCTCCTCACCCCAGGGCGTCACCGCCCTGATGGAGGAAAACTCTGTTGCTTCAGGAAACTCGGCGACAACACTTATCGGAGCTCTGTGTCTTTCCAGCCCCACAGTCTCATGGATCACAACAGGAATGCGGTACTTCCATTTCTGATTCCACCAGGGCTTTTTGATCAGTGTCCGGAAGTAAAGCAGATTCGGCTTTGGCTGGAGGCCTTCTGCTTTGATCGCAGGCTCGCAGAAACCAGGTATCAGAGCGTTGAAAAGGATGAGCGCGGCGGTGGTCGGCGCAGTTCGAATCTTGTTTGCTGATTTCATTTTAAAGCCCGTGATTAGCGGACATGGTTCAGAGGAGCTCAACGCTGTCAATTACTTCCAACCTTCCTCGTTCTTATCCCAATACCCCGTGATGGCGACCAGTACTGCGATTCCTTCATCTTTGAGGACAAGGTCGATGCCTCTGATTTCTACCTCGGGCCTGGGATTGACCCATTCGGTCAAGTAGACCCCGACTGATGCGGGCTTCTTCGACTTGTCGCTCCAGGCGAGGTTTGAGTCCGGCAGGTTGTCAAAATGGGGTTGAGGCGAAACATGAACTCCGTTTCTGATCGCCAGCGTCTCTCGCTTGCCGTCGGCATAGCGCATGGTGAATGAATAGGTCGGTCCGCCCTTACCCGCATCTGTCTTAAGAGCTGTGTGGAGGAAAAACAGCTTCGAATGCCGAGCGTTCACTCTGATTGTTTCCGCATCATCGATCAGGTCTAACTGGATGCAGGTGTCGTTCTGATCATCTTTGGGATCGAGGATACTGAACGGCACGCCCATGAAGCTCTGCCGACCGACCGGAATGTTGCGGAGGTCATTCTCTGCCGCGCCCTGATCAGGAATGAGCAGGTCCTCGTCGTCTTCATCTTCATTCTCCAGACGGAAGCCGGCGTTTACTGCCTTCGAGATATCGATGACACGGCAGTTGGCCGCGTTCACCGAGATGTTGCGCTTGCCGGAAGGCGTGCAACTGAAGCCACGCTCATCGGAGACGATGTAGCTGACCAAGCTGTTAGCCAGGACCGTGGCAACGGCATCGGTTCCATATCGTCTGGACACATCGAACTGGCAGTGGACAGCGATGCCATCATTCATCGCTACGTCGGAAAGGACGGGTCTCATGAAGGGCGTCCGAAGAACATAGTCTCCGGCGGCCGCCACCACGGTTCCGTCCAAAGGTTGAAGCAGGTTGGTGAACAACGCTCCGTTGCCGCTCCACGTATCGAAGTGTTTCTGCTCAAGACCATGGAAAGCGGGGTGCGTGTGGTCAACAATGTCGGCAGAGGTCGTGCGCGTTGCCTTCACAATCGATGTCGTGGGCAGCCACGGCAGGGCGCCGAGTCGGCCCTGCTCAAACGCAAGCAGACGCCCGCCCGACTCAATCCATTTCCGGATCGCGCCCCCAGCTTGCACAGTTCTGTCGTCCATTGAGTGGGCGCCAAGTATCAGAACTTTGTAGCCCCTCAGGTCGGACAGGTCTTCTACTACCGTGTAGCTCAGTCCCATCGCATCCAGCATGGGCCGAGCGTTGCGCTGTGCGGAAATAATCAACCGCCTTACCCAGTCACTCATTCCTGGAACCGGCTGTCGCTGCTTCTCAAGGTAAACGGCAACAGCCTTCTCTGTCCTGACGTTGGACTTGACGTGCCCCGGTCCCCAAACGCGCACGGTGTAGAAGTTGTCGTTGATGCGAGCGCCATCGCGAAATAGAAAGAGCTCCAACTGATACTCACCCGCCGGAAGATCTGCCGGGACAGGTTGCTCGTATTCGACGGTTTTTGTCACGAATCCGGAAAGAGTTCCGAAATCTATCGTCCGCCCGTTGATGGCGGTCCCGTCGTCCTTGCGGAAGAGCAACCGCGCTGCGAAAGCGTGAGTGCCTGCCGTGTCCTTATTGAGGCAGACGGTCGCTCGGAGAGTTCCACTGCCTGCGATCAGGTTCCGATCAAACCATCTGGCGGAAATGAGCTCAGGACTGTAACAGCGCTTCACCATGTGATACGCCGGTGTCTTGATGAATGCCTTCCGGGTGATATCGATTCCCGTCCGTTCAACCTTCAGCCCGGGGACTGCCCTTTTCACTGCTGCAAGTGTGTTACTGTTGTTGTGCGCGTACATGATGAAGCGCTCGATGTGAAAGGCGCCCCAGCCTTCGAGATCGCCCTCCTGCCGGTAGACCTCAATGATTCGCTTCCACATCCGGGCAAGAGAAAGGTGCATGTAGACTTCGTCCGTGTAATGTTCGCGAAGGCCTTGGCCGTGCGCGGACGCGAGTCGGAGAACCATCGTCCCATCCCCAAAATAAAAGTCTTCGTTCACCATCCTGGTGTAGGCCGCTTTGTCCAGCCTGGGTGCGGTGAGTAATCGGTTGACCCCCGATGTGACTGCCTGAACGTCGTAACGCCAGTTGGCATCCACGCACTCGAAGCTGGTGAGCGGCAAGGCATCCTTTCCGTAGACGGCCTGTACATCTTTTTTCAGCCCGGCGAAATATCCTCGGTTTTTCATCCACGAGCCTTTCAACGTTCCCCAGTAGGAGTGGTCGTCGGCAATATCTGTCCTGTCCTTCTGTTTCAGATTGAGCTGCACTCGAATTCTGCCCGACGACGAGCAGATTGGCCGTCTCTGTCGATCCCGCGGCTTCAGGCAGTTGTAGACAGCAGCAAGATTCTCAGGCAGCGCATCGTAAAGCTCGGCGCCAAACGAGAGCATGACAAAGGATGGATGGTTGTAGAGATGATTGAGGTATTCTTCGCACGCTCCGCTCATTCGCGACATGTGCCTCTCCGGGTCGTCGCTTTTCGTCTCGAGCCGGACGCCCCAGGCCGGGAATCGGACGTACGCAAGAATTCCAAGCTCGTCGCATGCCTCGTAGTAGCCTCGCCCTTTGTCATACTTGCCATACTGGAGGTTGCAGTTTACCCCGGCCGCCCTCAGCCCTTTCAGGTAAGCGTAATAGGCCCGCTTTTCATAGACGTTCAAGTGTTCCCCGGGCGCCAACCGGACACATTTCAGGTAGCCGTGTTTATCGATATCCACGTTGCAGTTGCCGAAGAGTTTGATCCTTCTGCTGTTCAGGAAAAAGTGGCCTCCTCTGGTCGTGAAATCTCGAAACCCGAATCGTTCCTTGCCGAGAGAGAGCTTGTTTCCGTCGGAGAGATGAAGCTCATAGAGATGCGGATTCTCTGGCGACCAATAGAGGGGGGATCCCATGGTGAATGTCCACGTGAGACGGTTCTTTCCAGTTGCCAGCACGACGTCCTTCGAAAACTCCTCTGCCTTTCGCTGTTTGCCCCACGAACTGATCCTGGCAACGAGTTTTCCTGTGTAGGAAGGTCCGTTGTTCTGAATCGTGACGTCTAGATGAAGGGCGTCTCGTGAAGTGTCGGTGGTAACAAGCATCTGCTTCGCGTACCGCACGGGAGCAACGACCACTTCACTCTCCCGAAAAAGGCTGGGCGATCCTTCCACCATGGCGATGGCATTCTCGCCTTTACGGACGAGTTCACTGATGTCCCCGGTGAAAGGGCAGAAACTGTTGACGCGGCCAAATGCTTTCCTGCCATTTACGTAAACAGAGGTGAAGCATCCGCGATTGAAATGCAGGAGGCAGCTCTGTCTTTCTTTGTTCAGTTCATCTGCCAGAAAAAAACTGACCGCCGCCATATTCTGCCCAGCCGCAATTTCAGAGCGCGGGTTGGCTGGCAGCTTTACCGGAGCCCCATTCTTCTGGACCTTGCTGGTCTCGGCCAGCACCTCTTCGTCGGTGAGGTCCGCAGCTCTGCCTTTGCTGGCAGTTTTCAATGCCTTCGTTTCTTTCTGCGCATCCTCTTTGATGTCGTCCTTCACCTCGGCTTCAGTGGGCTGGAGAAAAGGATCGTCTTCTACTTTGATCTCCTCGGCCCTGCTCTTTCTGACCTCCAGCTCATGTTCGGAGAGTTGCACATCCGTTTTCAGGGGGCCACCTCTCCACTTGGGAGCCAGGTCGATCACCTTCCAGGACGCGGGATATCGTGGGTAAAGCCCGATCGCGTTAATCTCGTCCGCCGTGACCTCTTTCAGCTCATCAAAAAGGTCTTCTCTGGGAATGGTCAGCTCTGCATCCGGGATGGACGGGGCTGCACGTAATGACGCAAGAGAGAGCCCGAAGAATGCTGTTACCCCGGACAGAGCCGAGGCCATCCAAAGCCACTGGCGCATTGACAACCAACAGCGATGCAATCGTGCACGTCTTCGCTTCACCCGCTTCTTCTCCGTATCAGGCTTTCGTGTTCTCGTCGTAAATGGCAAGGATATTATCCAGCGGGATGTCTTCGATGTAATCCTGGGAGCCGGAGAGGATATAGCCGGCGCGTTCATGAGTCAGGTCCAGGTAAGAACGGACTTCCGTACGCACATCGTCCGTGGATCCGAAGGGCAATGTCTGCTGCGTATCGACGCCGCCATGGAAGGCAAGCCGGTCGCCGAAATCATCGACCAGGCTCCCCAGCTCCATCCCCGCCGCTCTTACCTGGACAGGATCCAGGATGTCCACGCCGTCCTCTATCCAGGCAGGAATTACGTCACGGACGGAACCGCAGGAATGCTGCATGACCTTGCAGCCGTATTCGTGTGACACGTCGTAAAACCGCTTGAGAGGCCGGCGCATGAATTTCTCCCACATGTCCGGCGAGATGAAGAGACCGCGCTGAGTCCCGAAATCGTTGCCGAAGTAAGCGATGTCAATCATGCCGTCTGCCGCTTCGAGGAACCGGCGCGTCACTTCCACTTCGTAATCGACAAAGTGATCAATGAGGGCCTCCACCACGTCCGGCTTGGAGCACATCCAGACGTAAAAGTTCTGTTGCCCGACCAGCCAGCCGACCTCGTGAAAGAACGGACTCCAGGGCGCGCCGAAGGTGGCATACGTTCCGTGGTACTTCTCGCATTGTGCACGGATGCCGGAGTAGTCGAGCGCATCCGGGTCAGGCCACTCGTGGTTGAGCACATCGTTGAGAGTCGAATCCTCATCGAAAGGGAGAATCCGGTTGGGCTGGCTCGGCGTGGTCTTGACGCTCCGCGGCAAGGTGCCATCACCGGGATCTTCGTCACGGTGACGCACGCCCCATAGGGTACGCATGTAACCATCGGCATCCGGGCCGGTATCCGGCTGTCCATAACCAAATGAGATGCGGCGCATGTCAACGCCAAGTTCCTGGAGCAGTTCCTCATGATCCGCCAGGCCAAGCTTCTCAATGAGCGCGTCTGATACGCCTTTGTGCGCATGATAGTCTGCCGGTGCGCGGTCTGTTTTTTTGCGGTCCAGGGCGTTGAAGACTCTCTCGCGTGGTGTCATGGATGTACCCTTTCTTTTGAAAGAGAAATCTGGATACGAAATCAGGCTGGGCAGGCCGTGCTACGACACATGCCACAATAAAGCTCATACTAAAACTGCCAATCGATGATTCGGACAGGTTCCGGTGGCTTATCCTCCTCCGCCAGAAGATCGGGCTGAGTATTCCTCTGGACCAGCAGGCTTAGTACTCCGTCTCTGGCCCAGCGGATTCGGTCGATTATCGGTTCGGCATTCTTTACCTCCTGATCCCACAAGAGGAACGTCTCGCCCGGCGGGGCGTAGTCCGGCGGTTCAAGCCGCTGAGCCGCCAAACGTTTCTCGGTCAGGTCGCATCGGTAAATGAAGAAAACGTTATCGTCGGCGTCGATGATGATCTCGGGTCGGCTCATGGGCACGTCCCACGTCAGCAGGCCAAAGGAAGTCTCTCGCCGGGAAATGGCGTCGCATCGCCATTTCTTCCCATCAAACCAGATGTGCTGGTATTGGGGCGCCTCGCCCGGCGCTTCGGACCCGTAGATAGCCACATGCAGGTGGTCCTTGGAATCAACCGCGGAACTGGCCATGTTGGCGATGGTGTTGCCGGGAGTCGTGGCCCAGATTATTTCACTGTTGACCTGGGTCATGGGCAGAGAGAGCTCAACATCGCGGGAGGTGTACCATCGGCGGCCGTCCGGTGACTTTGCGAACCCGTGGTTGTGGTTGAAGATGAAATCGCCTCGTGCGGATGCCGTCTGGACCACTCGCCACACCCACGAAAGAAGCAGATTGCCCTGCGAGTCAAAGACCGGGTGATTCCAATAGGCGTTGCTCGTCCACGGGGTCTGCTCCATGCCTTTGACGAAACGTTCAGCAACATCGCGCCAGGACTGGTCCGCGTGGTCGTATTCTTTCAGGCAGATGTCGCCCTGGCCGGATCCCCAGTGGCGATACAGGAACAGCAGTCGCCCGAGGCCTTCTTTGTCCTCCGCGTCGCGGGGCCACATCACGAAGCACGGATAAGTCACTTTGTCTTCCCACCGACCGGTCATCGGCATCAAATCCGACCATTCCTTAACGCCCAGAGGATCAACGGAACGCCGGTAAGACAGAGGATTGCCGTGATGGTTGTACGACAAGTGCAGGAAGCCTTCAGGGTCGATGCCAAGACTGATGCTGTTGTGCACGTCTCGAGGATTAAAAGAGCCGTGGTGCCTGCCGATTTCCATCTCGTCGTTGTGCAGATCCCGTCGAAGGACCACAAACTCATTCTCAGAAAGGTAGAACGAAGTGAATTGATAGTGCCCACGAGTGACAAGCCCATGGTGCCGATAGATCGTGGTGTTGACGGCAGTGCTGGCATAACCGTCACCCAACTCGACCACGCTCGATGGCTTCAGTTGATCCAGCTTTTCCATGAGAGGGTTCCGTATGCTGAAGAACAGGACCTTGTCGTTACGGAGGCGTTCTTACGGATCAGTGACGCTGCGGGCCCGCATTCGTAGGATGCATCCTACATCGCCAATGCAGAATCAGTAAAAACACTTCCATCTTGGGCGACTGGTCGAAGCTGACCGTTGGCTTTGCCCTGATTGCAGACATGGACTATAACACGAAACAGCACCTGAGGTTAAGGGCAGACTTTCTTCCGCAAGGTCTTGGAAGACGCTATGAATAAAAAGAGAGATTAC
>Ga0187827_10002772_pt1 | contig 23474 bp, 21 predicted proteins | sample ETNtaG_39_FD_167969 | JGI IMG/M metagenome (GOLD analysis project Ga0187827, IMG submission 167969) | Marine microbial and viral communities from oxygen minimum zone, Eastern Pacific Ocean - ETNP2014_SV_150_PacBio MetaG (Illumina Assembly) | ecosystem: Environmental > Aquatic > Marine > Hypoxic... | reverse complement strand
ATTGACCGGTGAAACGCCTGAGTGTATCGCGTTCCTTTCGCGCCACAAATCAGCTAGTAAACGACCCAGCCTCACCACACATCCCGTCGGCAACTGGGGCGCAGCCGACTACGGTGGGACGCCTGGTACAGTCTCTGGAACTGCACCAGAATGGATGACAGGACTGCTTCTCGCTATCTCGCGCACCGCACCAGACGATTACCAGGTCTGCTTCGAAGCGACGCACCACGGACCACTACTGGAGACACCGGCGTTCTTCGTTGAAATCGGCTCCGACGAGAGCCGATGGGAACTGCATGAGCCGGCCAAGGTACTAGCACGCGCCCTGCTCGAACTGAAGCCAGCCCGTGGAACGCCGATGGTAGGCATTGGAGGCGGCCACTACACATCGCGCTTCAGCGATGTTGCACTGCTTCACGAAGCATGCTTCGGCCACATGATCCCGAAATACGCGCTAGAGCATCTCACGCCAGAGCTGCTACGGTCGGCACTGGAGCATTCAGGTGCTGAAGCCATCTACCTTCACCGCAAGGGAATGCCAAAATCTGCAGTTACGCGCTGGCGGGAGTGGGCGAAGGCAGAAAATATCGCGGTCGTTAGCTCGCAGGAGCTGCCAAAACGTGCTTGAGCCAGTGTAAGATTTTTAAGAAGACCACTATATAAATAGAATTCTATTCAGGAAGCAACATCTCGATAACTGCCTGCTTGAGTTCTGCAATGCCAGTTTCCTCTGTTGCTGATGTAGCGATGGCCCCCTCTGGAAGGGGTTTCTCTTGCTCCCGATCGCACTTGCTCCAGATATCGAGCCAATGGGCGTCGGGGAACCGCTGGCGCAACTCCTCGCGCAGTGTCTGCTGGCCTTCAATCGGGTAGCCTGAAGTACCTGAACCGTCGGTCACAAACATGATAGATGGCGATAGGTGCTCAAGCGCCGCGAGGCCATGCTTCTCGATATTGTTGCGCTGCGCGTCGGGACGGTCGAGCAGGCCGGGGGTGTCCATCACCTGCAATTTCTGGTATCTAGCGGTGATGTGGCCCAGACTCACCGACTTCGTCGTAAACGGGTATTCACGCACAGCTGGCCGGCCGGTGGAAATAGCACGCACCAGGCTCGACTTTCCGACGTTGGGCGCACCAGCCATCACCGCCAGCGGTGTTTCCGGATCGACCGCAGGCAGCCGGCCCAGTGTTTTTCGGGTGTCACGCAGGAACTCCAGCCGGTCAGAAACCTGCCGCACAATCGAGGTAAGGCGGCCGTAGCCCTGCCTCTGTAGCTGAAGTGCTCGCTCACCGCGGGCGCGCGCTGCTTTTGATGAGAACTGTCCGCCCAGCTTCTGCAGCTGTTTACGCGCCCAGTCTATACCGCCCAGCGACTGCCGTAGCTCGTCCAGACCTACGCTCAGATTGACGATGTCGCGGTCAAACGGGTGCAGTTGGTCAAGGCTTGGGAACTTCTCGACAATGGCTCCCAGTGGCGCCCCGAGGTTATCGGCCAGCGAAGAGAGCTTGCGCGCCGCGGAGTCGGATTGGCCACTGCGCTTCTTAGCTGCACTGTGAAGCGCACGCTCGATAAGCTGCTCTGCATCAAGTATCTCGGGCAGCGAACGCCATTCCATGCCAGCGCGAAAACGGGGGGTCTAAATCACATGTGGTCGATTACGGCCTGCCCGAACTCGCTGCACTTCAGAAGAGTCGCGTCTTCCATCAATCGATGGAAGTCGTAGGTAACCGTGCGTGCTGTGATGGTACTCGTGACTCCCTTTACCACCAGGTCGGCCGCCTCGTCCCACCCCAGGTAGCGCAGCATCATCTCGCCACTCAGGATTACCGAGCCGGGATTCACCTTGTCCTGTCCCGCATATTTCGGTGCGGTGCCGTGCGTGGCTTCGAAAATGGCGTGGCCGGTGTCGTAGTTGATGTTGGCGCCAGGAGCGATGCCTATGCCACCCACCTGCGCCGCTAGTGCATCGGAGATGTAGTCGCCGTTCAGGTTCATGGTAGCAATCACTGAATACTTGCGCGGACGCGTCAGCACCTGTTGCAACATTGCATCGGCTATGACATCATTAATGACTATATCGCGGCCGGTCACAGGATTCCGCAGCGTGCACCACGGTCCGCCATCCAGCTCGGTCGCACTGAATTCTGCTTTTGCGAGCGCGTAGCCCCAGTCACGGAAACTCCCTTCGGTAAACTTCATGATATTGCCCTTGTGGACTAGCGTTACGCTTGGCCGGTCCTGGGCGATTGCGTAACGCAGCGCAGCGCGCACGATACGCTCGGTCCCATCACGTGATATGGGCTTGACACCGATACCTGAGCTGCTGGGGAACCGGATTTTAGTGACGCCCATCTCCGACTGCAGGAAGTCAATTACCTTCTTCGCCGCGTCCGAACCGGCCTCCCACTCGATGCCGGCGTAGACATCCTCCGAGTTTTCGCGGAAGATTACCATATCCACTGCGCCTGGGTCCTTGACAGGGCTCGGGACACCCTTGAACCAGCGCACTGGTCGAACACAGGCAAAAAGATCCAGCTGCTGCCGCAGCGTTACGTTGAGCGAACGGAATCCACCCCCAACTGGTGTCGTTAGCGGCCCTTTCAACGCGACCAGATGGGTGCGAAGCTCCTCCAGTGTCGCCGCCGGTAGCCACTCGCCGGTCGCGGCATGCGCCGCTTCACCTGCCAGAACCTCTCGCCAGGCAAGTCGCCGCTGGTCGCCGTAAGCACGTGCAACAGCCGCATCGAGCACGTCGCGCGCAACCGGTGTCACGTCCTGGCCAATACCGTCGCCAATAATCAGTGGAATCACCGGCTCGTCCGGAACGGTGAGTTCGCCATCGAGGCTAGTTATCACGGCGGAGGCCATCGGCCGTCCATTCACGGGAGTATAAACCGGCTACTGCTTTATTCCCGCTCCTTCTGCGGTGATGTGGGATTGCTCAACCGGCTGGTCGTGGGCAGCGCACCACTGCTACCGCGCTTCTTTATCGGCCGCATCGCAGCGCGCTATGTTGCAGGCGATTCGCTGGATGACGGGCTGGCGCTGGTCGCGCACCTGAACGCGCAGGGCTTTGCTGGGACACTCGACATCCTGGGCGAGGAAGTTCAAGAGACGGACGCGGCGCTACGGTTCCGCGACGCCTACCTCGAGACATTGGACGGTATTGGTAATTCCGGGGCGGACTGTAACGTATCACTCAAGCTCTCGGCGCTAGGGCTGCGCATTGATCCAGAACTCTGCTGGGACAACCTGGCACTCATCCTGGACCGGGCGCGCGAGTTCGACAATTTCGTGCGCTTCGACATGGAAGACTCGAGCATTACACAGGCGACACTCGGAATGTGCCAGCGTGCCCGTGAATTCTACCCGCAGTGCGGGACGGTGCTGCAGGCCTACCTGCACCGCACACTGGATGATGCACGCAACCTGGCTGGTTCGGGGAACAACGTGCGACTCTGCAAAGGAGCCTACGTCGAGCCCGGAAAGATTGCGTACCAAGGTTATCAGGAGGTACGTGACAGCTTCATGGCTACCGCGCGGCAGCTGCTTGAGCAAGGCAGTTACCCCTGCTTTGCGACGCATGACCTATGGCTTATCGAGCAGTGCGAAGCACTGGTGACGGAACTGGGCGTCGCGCCCGACCGCTACGAGTTCCAAGCGCTCTCGGGCGTACCAGTCGAGGCGACGCTTGACAAGCTTGTCGCAGCAGGTCATCGCGTTCGCTACTACATCCCGTTCGGACCGGAGTGGTATGCCTACTCACTACGCCGCATGCGCGAGAACCCCGCTATCTGGCGCCATACTATGCGCGCCATGTTCTCACGCTCGCGGCACAGACGGCGCTAGAACGGAATGTCGTCGAGCAGCCCCGGCCCCAAGACCAGCGCCCTAGCTTCACCAGCCGTGAGCCTTTCGCCTTCCATTGGTCGCTTGACGTAGCCCAGCGCCAGCTGGCTGCCGTCCGGCTGGAGCACACTGCTGGTCACCTCGCCGGCAGGCGCGCCGTCGCGCTCCAGTGTCGCACCTAATTCCACTGGTGCCGAGAGCTGCAAGCGTACAAGGCGACGACGCAGCCCGCCCACGTGCCGCAGCTTGGAGATGACTTCCTGCCCAGGGTAGCAGCCGACGTCGGCTGGCACCAGCGCGCCGAGCCCCGCCTCGAGTGGGTTACGCCGCGCTACCGACTCTGCGTCCCAGTCGGGAATGCCTGCAGCCAACTGCGCCAGCCGCGCCAGATCCGGCTCGTCATCCGCCACGATGCCAGGAGCGGCAGTGACTGTCTGCCCCAGTAGCGCCCGGAAGCGCACCCCCTCGCGATTCGGGGTCCAGCCGCTACCGGCGGTGGTTGCCAGCCTAGCACCAGTTACCCAATCTAACCGTTCGAGTTTAACGTCAGCCGCCAGGATGTATTTTTCCAGCGCGTTCACCACCACTTCACCACCGCTGGCGATGGCGGCGAGCGTGCGTTCACCGTCGGCGAGCAGCCACAGCTCGCCTAGTGTGCGGCCAGTACGTGACAGCAGCAACCCGTGCGTAGTCTCTCCAGGCTCGAGGCTGGCCACAGAGCAAGTGAGCATACGTTCCAGGTAGTCGTGCTGCTCACTGCCGGTGCAGGCCAGCCAGATCCATTCGAGACGCCACACAGTTGCGCCAGAGCGCCAGCCTTATGTAAACCGCCTTTGTAGCGACGAAATGGCGCCTCGTCGTGTGCGAAAGGGAAAGCAGCGGGAGCGCAGGACTGTACCGCAGAGCGGACGCCCGACAGTTGCCCTGGCACTAGGGGCGCTGATGATCGTGAGCATCTTTGCCGGGGTGGTGCTATTCCTGATTCCGGATGAACCACCAGTAATCACCCACGAGGTCGCAGCTGAGCTACTCAGCAATAACCACGCAGTGATGCCGGGCGAGGCGACCGATTTTGTACTGCTAGTCGAAAACCGGGGATCGCACGTTGACACATTCATAGTTGGAGTCGAGTCCAACGACGGAGGCTTCGATATCCAAATCGAGTCCGATTTCAAGTCAGTTGTGGTTTCGCCAGGTGTGCAAGTGCCGTTGCTGGTGAACGTGATTTCGCCCAATAGTGGAGAGTTGTATGGATACCTAACTGTCCACTCGCAGGATGACGCCTCGGCAACTGCGACAGTGCGTTTCAACGTCAGCGCCACCGCCACCTTCGGTAACTCCAGCTCTATCGGCGATGTAGTTGAGGTGCAGTATGCCGGTATCCTTGCGCGAGATGGAGTGATGTTCGACACAAACCTGGAGTGGTTGGAGCAATCCAGTCATCCTCGGCTACCAGAGATGGACCTACGCCACTGTGGACCAGGGGAGACCCCCCAGAACAACGACTGCTACACTCCGCACTATGACCTGCTCTGCGCCTGGGAAGTCGGCGTCCCGTCCGTTGATAAGGACCCGAACCCGTCGCAAGGCTGTGGTGGGATGATTCCGGGCTTCGACGCTAAGTTGGTCGGGATGCAGACAGGGCAAACACTTGCAGTGCGCATACCTGCCAGCGACGCCTATGGAGAGGATTCGTCGCAAGGAAAGCTAGGTGGTGAGGATCTTATCTTCCTAATCACACTGGTTGCCATCAGGTGAGCCCGGAAAAGTGGGAAACAGGCGAGCCGCAGGAGCGTGGACAGTTCCGCATCTTCCGCGTAAAGGAGGTCCAAGGCACCTCGCCCCGGACCGGGGAAGAACTGAGCTTCTACCTGCTTGAATGCAACGACTGGGTAAACGTCATTGCATTTACGGAGGGGGGTGAAGTGGTGATGATTCGGCAATACCGCTTCGGGACACAGCAGGTGGAGCTTGAGATTCCGGGCGGAATCATTGAGGAGGGCGAAACCCCGGAAGAGGCGGCAGTGCGCGAACTCGAAGAGGAAACCGGTTACAACGGTGGTAAAATCTCATACCTTGGGTCGGTCTCACCCAATCCAGCCTTCCACACCAACCACTGCCACACCGTTGTCATTCAGGGAGTGAAGCCGGAGGGTGAACAGTCACTCGACCCAGGCGAGGACCTGGATGTGGAGCTGATGCCGCTTGCCGATATTCCTGGATTGATTGCCGACGGTACTGTCCGGCACTCTCTAGTGATGGCTGCCTTCCAGCTGCTAGGATTAGCGGTCGACACTTCAGATGAATAGACTAGACCGCAAAAGCACCGAACTGGCGGCAGAACTGGCATTCACCCTCGCCTCCAGCCGGTTCACCGCAGGTGGGGCAAATCGCCAATGGCTGCGGCGGTGCCAGACTCTCGCGCAGTCGATCCATCCCACGCAGTAGTCCGTAGCGCGTTCCGGGCTGCGCATGCTCCAGCTGCAGCAGTAGCTCGCGGAACAGATTACGCTGTGCTTTCGCCGCATGCGGGCAGTCACCGTCGTGGAACTCCCACCCCTGCAGTAGTGCTAGGAGGTAGACTTCCTGTTCGGGAATTCGGCGCAGCGGCAACAGCCGTGGCACCATCCCCGGCTGCCGGTACAAGTGCGGTGCCATGCGCTGAAGTCGCGCCACGTCACCGCGCGTGTGATTCATCAATACTGTCTGCGCGCAGTCGTCTAGGTTATGCCCCAGCACCAGCGCATCCACTCCGGCGTCGCGCGCGGCGAAGTTAAGTGCTCGACGGCGCAGGATTCCGCAGGGTGAACAAGCTGAACCGGCAGGGGGCTGCACTTGCAGCATCTCGTCCAGTCCTATACCTATAAGGTCGTGATAGCTACTGACTCGGAGCTCGACACCAAGTGTGTCACAACAGCTACGTGCACACTTGAGAGCTGAGGAACGATAGCCGGCAATTCCCTCGTCGACTGCTAGCGCCACCATCTCTAGACGTCGTGCACTAGCCCACTCCTGCACAAGATGAAGCGCGACTGTTGAGTCCTTACCTCCTGAGAGTGCAACTGCTACACGTTGCAGCCGGGAGCCATTGGTTTCGAGCGCGGCGATCTGCTTACGCAATTCTCGCTGTACCACCTTTTCCACTGCAGAAACAAAATGTCGGTGGCAAAGTTGTTCGCCCGAGTAACGACGACTAATAACCGGTTTACTCGTGCAGACACGGCAACTCATACAGCCACAGCAGCCACTAGGTTTAGCAGCTGCCGGCAACCGAAAGTATGACGCAGTTTTGACTCTAGAAATTGCAATAATATTATAGTATGACGCAAAAATGTTGTCAAAAGCCAATATCTTTAAATAGGAATATAATGTAGTTGTGTATATGGCCCCGTTGGGAAACCTTACTTCAAACCGTCTGACAGTGCGACTGGACCCGGAGCGGGCAGCACAGCTGGAGTACTATGCCAGCCAGAACCCGATGTCGATCCGTTCCTACAACCAGGTGTTGCAAGAGGCACTTGACGACTTGCTAAAGCGAACTGTTCCTGTTCCCGGCCGGCAAGACCTAACGATTTCGCTACCGGACAGGACTGCCAAAAAACTCTATGAACTGCAAGAGCGTGGCTTCGGCTCGCTAGACGAGCTTATCGCCGGAGCGATTTCCGCGCACGCCCGGACCTTGATGCGTGAAGAGAGTGAATACGATACCATAGTGAGTGGATTCAGCACGGTGGCAAGCAGGCGCAAGATGCTTTTCTCAGACTCAGGGAGGGAACAGCCGTAAGTTCTAGGTATTAACTATGCTTAACAGACTCGAAGAATTTGACAGCCAGAATCTACAAGAGTACGTTACACCGCCCCGTATTCGTCTGATGGGCGTCGGTGGGGCTGGTAACAACATTCTGCGGCGGTTACACCGCCGTACTATCAGCGGTACCGAGACTATTGCACTCAACACAGACGCAATCCAGCTGAACGTGTGTCAGGCTGACCGCCTGCTACTGCTGGGAAAAGAAGAAAACAAAGGACGCGGCACTGGTGGCAGACCCCAGCTAGGTCGCCGCTACGCCGAGGATGAGCGGGAACTCATCAAAGCTTGCGTTGAAGGCGCCGATCTAGTGTTCGTGATTGCTGCCATGGGTGGTGGTACGGGAACAGGCGCAGCGCCAGTTATCGCAAGGATTGCAAGAGAAGCCGATGCACTGGTAGTCGGAGTCTCGATTCTGCCGCAAACTATGGAAGGCAAACCTAAACGACAACTAGCACGGGACGGACTGGAAGAATTCCGGCAAGCGTGTAACTGTGTCATCGAGCTCGATAACCAGCTGCTACAGGAACTCAGGCCAGATTATCCGTTCAAGCGCGCGTATGATGTCATGAGCGACTTGGTGGCTGATATGGTCCAGACACTTACTGAGACCGTTACTGTGCCATCAACCATCAACGTAGACTTCGCCGACCTGAAACGAATTATTGAGGCGGGCGGGTCGGCCAAGGTGTTGTTTGGCGAGGCTAGTTCCCCCGAACCAGCCGATGTGCTCAACCATCTGCTGGGTAACCCACTGCTGAATCCCGACTTCCAGGGTGCCGAGGCGGCACTGCTGCATATCACTGCCGGGACCGATTTTGCGCTCAGCAACTGCCATGAAATCATGGCCGCACTAAGAGTAGATCTGGCCCGGGACGTCAATCTGATTCTAGGTTACCGTACCGACGAAAGCCTCGATAGCCGGGTACGGGTCGTAATGCTGGTCTCAGCCATCCCGGCAAACGGGGGCAAACTCGAACTAGATAGACCGTTCGGCGAGCACAACAACACCGCTTCGGTGCTGGGCGACACCATCCCTATGGTAGGGTAGGCCAAGCCAAGGCTTGAAGCGCCCGGAATGGGCCGGCGGCGGGGGATTATCCCGCGCGCCTACTCTTCTTCTTTCCGTCGTAGCGCTATCGCCAATCCAGCCAGCAAGGAGCTAGCCAGCATTGACAAGGGTGCCAGTGCGAAAGAGGGAATGGTGTTGATTTCGGCTATCGTCGTAATCTCAACCGAAAGGCGGTTGTTATTCTCGTTCGACTCACCGATGTTTTCCTCAGTGTCTACTGCCAAATAGAACACATAAGTGCCGGAGATATCGTCGCCGGGACCGGCTGACATGCCCAGTTGGCTGGCGGTAGCGCGGAAGTAGACAAACTGCCGTCCTCCCCGCTCGCGCAGCTCGGCGCCGGTAGCGGAGGTTTCGTCAGTGTCGATGTCCCATTCGCTGCCGGTCCAGAAGAGACCGACGTCGACCCCGACTGGGTTGCCGTCCAAGTAGAGCAAGCCGACCTTGAAAGTGCCGACTGTCTCGGTGCCGCTGTTGAGCACTTCTACCTCAAAGCTGAAGTGGGGCTCGCCGCCGCTGGTCTTGCTCCAGCCGCTATTCGCACCTGCACTCATGCCAATGGCATGCGTAATCCAGGACGCATCGCCCAGCTTCAGGTCGGGCGGGTCGATGGTCATAGTCGCCTGGCCCTCGACATCACCCTCAGTAAAGGTGCTGCCATAGTCGGTCCAAGAGCGCGCGTCGGCCTGGATAGTGTAGGTTCCCGGAGGCGCCCAAGTAGCGAAACCAACCGTGATTTGGACATTCACGTTGAGGGTCTCGCCAGGGTCCTTCATGCTACCAGCGGTAGGTGCCTGGGGCTTGTCCAGACTGGAGTGCCAGTATTCCTTGGTGGGGTTGCCTATATTCCATCCTGGGGCTGCGGTAAACTCACTGTTGCCGCTGGGCCACGTGATTTCTCCATCCTCGCCAATGTAAGCAGTCTGGTCGCCCTCGGCGTAGCGACTGGGGTCCTGCCAGTTACCGCCAGTGGGCTTGATTGCGACAACTGTTTCGTCGTCACGCTGTAGGATGCGGTCCAGCTTCGCTACTGGGCAACCAACGCATAGGCTGCCACTTTCCAGATCTACCAGCGAGTTGTCCGGGATCGTGATGCTAAAGTCAACCACGCCCGAGTCTGCCACAGCGCCCAAGTTGCGCACCTTGACTGTGTAAGTCCGCTCGGCCGGAAGGAGCTGGCTTGACGGCTCCGCCTTCTGCGAAGTGGGCGTCATGCCCGTAACATCTACGTCGTAGCGGTTCAGGCCAAAGACCGATGGGTCGAATGCCTTGAAGTTACCGCTGCCATCGTTGGAGACGCCGCGCAAGCGGACTTCCATCGAGCCACGTACGTACTGCTCCTGCAGGCTGGTACCATCGCTGATATCATCCACTACGCCCAAGTCGGCGTAGAACGCGTGCTTCCCCTGCCCGTCAAACTGGCTGCTACCAGCCCAGCTGGTAGGTAGTTCAGTGTAGTTATTGCCAGGGATGGCGTAGAGTGAACTAGCCTCGAGGGTGGCATCGCGCCACTTAACGTCGTACCACTGCGAGCCAACCTTGACCTGCGCTTGCACGTAGGAATCAGTCAGATCGAAACTAGATTCGACTACCAAGAACGGTTTGCTGTTCCAAATGTCGAAGCTGTCGGAATTCAGGTCACCCGAGCCACTGCTAGAATCCCAGCTCCAAGTACCTTCGTTGCCAGACCAGTCGCCAGACCAGCTGTCTCCATCGAGCAGGGTCGCTCCGAGAACCAGCGTAATATTGCGCCGATCGTCGCTCGGATTCTCGTCCGGATGATCCAGTGGATCGCTACCGCGCACAATTACCCGCAGTGTATAGATACCTGGGTCCAAGCCAAGGCCCCACTTCCAAGCGTCGCCTGCCGACTCTGGATCAACTGTGAAGGTATCACCCTTACTCAGTGTGGTGTCCTGAATGGTATATTCGGTGTAGGGAGTCCCGCTGGGCCAGACGCGCTGGCCGTTGACATCGGTAATCTGCGCTGAGACCACCACGTCATCCTGGTCCTTGAGTCCCACATTCTTAACCTCAATCGAGAGGTCGTGCTCCTTACCGGCAGCGCCGAAATGGGTAGTATCCACATCGGTGACGGCCAAGTTGTAGCGGTACTCATTGCCTATGACTGAGATATCGTCTATCAGAATTCCGCCACTGCCGCCAGTAGAGGTCACAACACGGAAGTCAATCCAGGTCTGGTACCCCTCGAAGGCAGCTAGCGAAATCGATTCATCAACCCAGCCTCCACTGTCCCAGGTACCGCTACTGCAGCCAGCCTCGGACGAGCAGCCATAATCCTTCAGTACCGTCCAGGTACCAGATGTTTGCTGTAGTGAGTCGAAGTTGGTTGCGGCGCGCACCTCAAAGTGGTCGCCGGGCTGCAACTCCCACATAACGTAGAACTGCAGGATTGGATCGAACGCAGCGCGCAGGTCAATGCAGACATCAGTCACTGGTTGTCCTCCTATGCTGCGGGTGCACGCATCAGGAGTAACTGAGTGGCTGTCAGCGCCACCCGAATAGCCGTCACTACCATCGTAGTAGCGATAGATACGGGTGCCGTCGTTGCCCGCGTCGGAGGAACCGACGCCAGCGCTACTAGCCGTCACAGTATTCCAGAAGTTGTCAACCATCGAGGTAGACTCGAATTCCGTGTACTCAATATCATCCTTGCCCGGTTGCGAGTCAACAGGGTCGTAGAAGAATGTGTCGAAAATCCGGAACGTTACTGACTTGGTATTGTTCCAAGGGAAGAAATCGGCACGTAACGCCCTGACCTCGACTGTGATGGTGTAGGTATTGGGTCCGCTCGCACTGAAGAGCACGAACAGGTCCTTCTGGTCCTCGTAACCCTCGGCGTCAATGTTGCCGTAGGACGAGTCGCCCGGTAAATCCGTGATAACCGCATCCGTCTCGTCGAGCATACCATCCAGGTCATCGCCCTGGAGGTTGGTAGCACTGAAAACTACCGGCACGTCGGTCCAACCCGCCTCTCCAGCATTCAGCACTGTGGCGTTGATTTCACGCTGTAGGTCGTCAGTCTTGGACTTGACAATGAAGCCCTCCTCGCGCACGGCCACGTTTTCCATCGCCAAGTCACGGGAAACCTTCTCAGTACCGCGGAAGGTAATTTCGTCTACGTACCAGCCGGTTGCAGCGCGACCGTTTTGCTCAGTGATCTGGTCGCCTTCGTTCTGCTGCATTATCCGGAAGCGGACGTTATCTGTATCCTCCTTACCGTAGTAGGTGGAAGCGAGTACGTAGCCTTGGTAGCGCGCGTTTCCGCCGCCCCAGAGATACCAGGCACCCTTGCCGACGCAGAAATTGGTGTAGGAAATCAGGGAGGTCCAAGTTGCACCATTATCTTTGGAAATCTGCATCCGGAAGTAGTCCCCCGACTCCATACAGCCGGAGAAGACCATCCCGATAATCACTTCCTCCATCGCGCTCATATCGAGCGAGGGAGACATGGCGAAGTCGTCCTGCCAGGGTTCAGGGGTGAACTTGGGACAATCCTTGTCCGAGTAGTCCTCCCAGTCGCAGGCGTCCGGCCACCCGTCGCCGTCGCCGTCAGCAGTGTTGGCAGTGCTCTTGTACCAGCCCTGGGCCCTGTAGCCATCCAAGGCGTACATACCCTCCATCTCCGACATACCAAGTGACTCATTGGCTGTGCCAGCGCCACCTGCGCAGCCGGAGTCGGTCATCGGACGTGCCCAGCCGCAGCCGTCAGAGTCGAAATCGTAGCTATGGCCGCGATGGTAGTTGACGTAATCAAGACTGTTGGCACCATTATCACCGGTGTCTCCGAAAGTGAGCGTGGCACCTGTCTCGCAACGGTCGTACCAGCGCGTCTGTTGATTGGGAGCGCAGGTCGGTTCGCCGTTGTCAACCCATTTGGAAACACCGACGCTAGCCTGGACGTAGTTGTTGGAAGGCACCTGGTCACCAGCGTGCACTATCGACACTGAGAGGAAATCCATTCCAGCACTGGTAAAAATGACGTCACGCGACTTGCTAGGATCTTTTTGGTCGTGCTCAAGTTGCAACGCGTCGTTGGTCCTGTTAAAGGTGAACTGCACCGAATCGCCCGCGAGGCCGTGCGGTGCCAGACTGGTAATAGCCATCGGATGGGGCTCGTTGTACTGGCCGTCACCATTAGTATCGTAGCCTGTAGTCTCGCCGACGAACGCCGCGGTGTCAAAGGTGTTGTCGAATAGAATCTGCCCGAACTGGTTCTTGAGCTGTAGGTGAGCGCCAGTGTGGCTCTGCTCAAGGTTGCCGTAGTTGGTGATGATGGTCTCGATTTGGACCGGAACCATCGACTCTACGGTGCGCCAGTACTGCGAGTGATTGGGGATGTGCAATCCACCAATTCCGACATCGACATTCTTCTTGGCTTCGGAGTCAACCTCCATCCAGTCCAGCATAGTGGTGAAAAAGTCAGCCCGATCCTCGCGGCCGCCAATGCAGCCGATTTCAGTTCCGAAGTATAACGACTTGTAACCCGGGTCTGTCGACGGGGGCACGTCAGTACGCGGGAACTGAATGGCGTGGTAAGGGGCAGTCGTAGTGGAGAGGGCATCGTAATGGAAAGCACCCATGGCGGGGCCAGTAGCTGCAGTACCAGCTCCTACAGGGCGGTCCAGGTAGTGAACACCGAGCTCGTCAGTGTTGTACTCCTTGCCGTCAAAGATTGAGTCATCTACACCTTTCAGCGGGTTAGATGTACCATCAACAATCAGGCCACCACGAGTATCGTAGTGTATGTACCCTCCACGGTAGCCGGCTCCGCCATAGGAGTGGAACCAGTCACCCATCTGAGTCACGTGGATAACATTGCGATTGGTAGTGCAGAAACCGTTGCCGCCAGTGGCGCAGTCGCCGTCCAGGTAATTCATCATGATAGTCTGCTCCTGAGCATTGACATAGGCTCGGCCGTTCCAGCCGCCGTACCAGATGATGGCTTCGTAGTCATCAACGATATCGAGTCCCGCATCTCCGCTCGGCAGGCCGCGATCAACCTGCTCCCAGAATCCAGCGCGGAAGACGTCGAACGAGAAGCCCCCATCATTGAGCGCGGTCTCGATATGCGTTGCTTCCAGCCAGGGGCCCGACATCCAGAACTCGGCATCATCATCCATGACGAGAATCTTGGCGTCACCAGGGTCCGCCCTCACGGGCGAAAACTTCCCTGCCTGTACCTTCACTGGCTGTGGCAGCATATCGTCCGGCGCGACGCCGAGCGGTGCTTCATCCGCGACGCCTAACGCCTCGGTTCCAGCTGCACTCCAGTTTTCTAGCATGGCCGCCTCTGAGACGACTGTGGCCTGCTCTTCGTAGTCACCGCTGGCCAGCAGAGTAAAGCTGCTGAATGCCATCAAAACGGCGACTACAAACGCTGTCAACTTCCCGGTTGGGGAAGCGAACGAAAAGCTGTTTGTTTCCATTTTAACACACCTTTGGGTTTTGTCCTTTACCGACTCGCTGATGCGAGCACGGTCTGGTGGTATTCGCACCCCCTTTAATAAAATAACACCCCAATGTGGTGAAACTACTATTTAAGTTAATCGGTTAAAAGTTTTGACATTCAGCTACTTCCACGCCGGATATCGAGCACACGCAATTCCCGACCAGGCGAAAAAGGATGGACCAGTCGCTGAGCCTCCACTCGACCCCGTTCAACGAGCGCAGCGGCCGTTTCTGCAGTCGCATCCTCACCGCGATTGGCAAGCAGATAGAGGTGCAAGCTCCCACCCGGCCGGGTTGCCGCTAGCGCCGGCTCGAGGTAATTCAGATGAGCTGTGGGGTGGTTCAGTACTACGCGGTCGAAGTCCCGCAAGCTGGGCAGAAGCGTTTCTGCCAGCGCGATGTGAAACTCAAAGTTTTCTGACGACAGATTATTAAGTGCAGAGTTGCGCTCCGCCCAGCGCTGTGCAGCAGGATTACCGTCTGCTGCAAGCACCTGCGCACCGGCAGCCGCAGCGCTGACTGCAAAGGGTGCCGCGCCAGCGAATGGGTCCAAAAATCTCTCGCCGGGTCGCACTAAGGCAGCTATGCGCGCGCGCTCGGTCGCCAGCCGCGGTGAGAAAAAGACTTGGCGCAAATCGACCTCGAAGCGCAGACCGTTCTCGCGATGGTGTACGACCAGATCGTCCTCGCCGGCGATAACGCGTAGCGCGCGAACTCGCCATCGGCCGTCGACGCCACTGTCGAGTGCGACTGTACGCAACTGGCCATGGCTTGCAAGCAGCGCCTCTGCAATGAGTGTGGCGTGCGGTTCAGCTTCATCTGAGAGCCGCAGTATAGCTGCATGACCCAACAGGTCGAACCCGCGCGGAGCCAGCCTTCGCAGCGTAGAGGGTAGTTGCTGCCGGTAGTCACCGGCCGGTCGCTGACACTGCCGCGGTTCGCGCTCGACGACGTCACCATCAGCTGCTCCGCAAAGCGGCCAGAGTACACTATCGCCTTCCCGCTGAGGCAAGTAAGCAGAGTGCAGCACGCCGCTACGCTCGAGTGCGTGGCGCGCTGCCTCCGCCTCCCTACAGGACACCCTTAGGTGCTTCACGCTATTGCCTTACAGTAGCTGCCAGCATCCAGGAGACCTTCCGGTGTGCCAGCCGGCTGGAAAGCGGCAATCCAACCTAACTCATAAGGTGACTCATTGACTAATTCAGGCGCCTCTTCCAACTGCGAGTTGACCTCCACTACCGTTCCCGCCATCGGAGCGTAGAGGTCGCTGGCTGCCTTCACCGACTCGGCGACGGCGAAGCTCTGGCCTGCATCGAAACTATCACCGACCTGCGGCAGCTCGACATATACGACATCAGATAGGGCCGCCTGTGCATGGTCAGTGATACCGACCAGGATCGTACCGTCCTCGCGCTTACGCACCCATTCGTGCGTCTCGGCATACATCAGCTCTTCTGGAACTGCACTCACTGGAACGGCGGCCGCACTACGCGTCCGCTTAAGTGTTTTCCGCGGACCTCGACAGCCACCTCCGTGCCAGGCGAGAGGGGGAGATAGGCGAGCCCAATGCCGATGCCAAGTGATGGTGATAGCGTCCCGCTAGTGAGAGTGCCAATACGTTCACCTGTGTGGAACACGGCACAGCCGGGGCGCGGTACGCCGCGCTGCTCAAGGCGTACGCCATGCAACAGTGTGTACTCGCCCCGCTCGCGCTGCGCTATCAACGCATCGCGACCGAGGAACTCATGCTCCCAGTCAATGACCCATTCGCAACCCGCCTCGAGTGGCGTCTGACTCCCATCAAAGTCGCTACCGGAGAGCAGCATGCCGCGCTCGAGGCGTAACGTATCACGTGCGCCGAGGCCGCACGGCACTGCACCGCGTTGCAGTAGCGCCTCCCATATCGGTGCAGCTTCGGCAGCGGGCACTATAATTTCACACCCACTTTCGCCCGTGTAGCCAGTGCCACTCACGAGCATCTCGCCGTGGCGCACGACGCGGAACGGCTCCACCACCAACCCCACCTCATCCTGCAACAGCCGCGGCGCGTCCGGCCCCTGTAGTGCCAGACATGCCAGTTCCATGCTGCGATTTTCCAGCATGGCGTCGAAGTCATCAAGGTGTGCCGTGAGCCAAGCCTCGACGCGGGTGGCAGTAGAAGCATTGGGAACCAGCAATAGCTCGTCGGCATCAAGCCGGTAAGCAATTGCGTCATCAACAATATGTCCTTGCTCGTCAAGAAGGTGGCAGTAGCGGCACTCGCCCGGCGCCAGTAGTGCCAAGTTCCCTGTTGTCATCCACGCCAGAAACTCTGCTGCCTGCGGACCGTGGAAGAACAGCTGCCCCATGTGCGAGACATCGAACAGTCCTGCCGCTGAGCGTACTGCACGGTGCTCGGAGATAATTCCCTCGAACTGGAGGGGCAGCTCCCAGCCAGCAAAATCAACAAGTCGCGCGCCGCGCACGGCATGGAGTTCATGGAGGGGACTGCGGAGCATCGCAACCGCATCCCGCCGATGGGCAAAACTCTTGGGGCGCGACTCAACGCTTATAACCGAGTGGATGTGCCGCACAACGTGGCAGTTCCTGGCGACGACAAGAAGAGCGGTTTCAAGCAGAGTGTAAAAGTTACCATCGAAGATAAAGAAGGGCAGAAACACACCTTGAGGCTGCCATTGCCGTATCGCCCCAAAGGTGAAATGTTCGCCGTCGCTGAAACCTTCCAGGGTGGTAGCCGCCTGCAGCTCGTATGCGAGGATGGAAAACGCCGTATGGGGCGTATCCCGGGCAAGCTGCGGCGACGGATGTGGGTACGCGAGAACGACCTGCTGATTATCGTGCCGTGGTCTTTCCAGGATTCCAAGGCTGATGTCAAGTTCCGCTACACGGCAACGCAGAGCGCCAACCTGAAGCGACAGAACCTGATACCGGAAATTCTGGATATCTACTGATGGAAGAGAGCCTGCTGGCGCTGGATCGGCAGCTCGGGCAACTAAAACGGGCGGGCGATCGTGAATGGCGCAAGACGCTCGACGCAGTGTTTGACGAACCGACACTCAGGGCAATACAGCAGCTCTTCAGCCGCGGCGTGCTGTACACGCTCGAAAACATCCTAGCGACGGGTAAGGAGGCTAATGTCTTCCGCGGCAAGACGCATGACGGGCGCAATCGCGCAGTCAAAATCTACAGGCTCAACACCGCCACTTTCCGCAAACTGGCACCCTACATAGACGGAGACCCACGCTTCCCCCACGGAGGCAAGTCGCACCGCGACCGTATGTTCGTCTGGGCACAGAAGGAGTACAAGAACCTGCATCTGATGCACGCTGCTGGCGCGCGTGTTCCGCGGCCGTACCATGTCCATCGCAACCTGCTGGTGATGCAGTACCTCGGCTGGCGCTACCGCCCCTACCCAACACTGCGTGAGCTGCCACCAGCAAAACCGCGCGAGTTCCTGGAACAGCTAATGGACTCGATAGGTGCATGGCAACATGCAGGACTGGCGCACGGTGACCTGTCAGAATACAACGTACTTAATGTGCGCGAGACACCATGGGTAATTGATGTTGGACAGGGGGTCCCGCGACAGCACCCGCGCTTCGACGAATTGCACGCGCGCGACATGGCCAATATCTACCGCTGGTTCCGTAAGTGGCTGCCAGAGCTAAAGCTAGAGGAGCTGGAAACATGGAGTATGTAAGGATTCCACAGCGTCGCATCGGCGTACTCATTGGGCCTGACGGAGCGACACGCAAAGAATTCGAGGAAGCGACCGGCTGCGCGCTTGAGATTGACTCACGGACCGGCATCGTACACGTAACCCTCCCTGAAGGAGGCGACGCGCTGCTGGGGCTGCAGCTGCTCTCGGTTGCGCGCGCTATCGGCCGTGGCTTCTCACCAGAAGCAGCGCGCGACTTGCTCGACCCCGAAACCTACCTTGTGGTAGTCGATATACGCGACCATACGGGCCACTCACGGCGGAGACTGGAACGGATGCGTGGAAGGATTATTGGGCGTGGCGGCAGGACTCGCCGCATCATCGAGGAGCAGAGCGGCGCACAGGTGGCTGTACAAGGGCGTACGGTCTCCATCCTAGGCTCGCTGGCAGCAATCGAGGCGGCACAGGTCTCTGTGGGAATGCTACTGGGCGGTGCCGAGCACGGCTCGGTCTACCACTACCTCGAGGGGCACCGGAGAGGGCGATGACCGTCCATCTGCACAAATTGTTAAATATTTAGCATACGTGCGACAGAAAGCCCATTGTTCCGGACATGATAATGCAGTGCGGAATGTGGGTGTTGATGTGGAAGGTGCATAAATCTATGAAACGTAAATACGATAGGGTGAGAACGTGAAAATTACTTTTCTGGGTGTCGGTGAGGCGTTCGACGAAACCCAGACTAATGTATGCCTGCTTGTCGAAGCGGCTGGGCGACGGATGCTGATGGAGTGCGGTGCCAACGCGCCCTCAGCAGTCTGGAATAAGTCGACCCGGGCCGACTACCTGGATGGCATATTTGTCTCGCATTTCCACGCTGACCACACCTTCGGGCTGCCAGCACTGGTAATGCGCATGTGGGAGGACGGACGTACACGCCCGTTCTACCTGTTCGGACCGGTCGGTAGCCAGCGATACATTGAGCGAATGATGAAAATGGCGTATCCTAGCATGGTTGAGAAACTGCCCTTCACTCTCCGCTTCCGCGAGCTTCAGCGCTCACATCGCTGGGATGACTGGAACCTACGTGTCGTCAGCACGCGCCACTCGGTGCCCAACCTTGGGTTGCGACTGGAAGCGGGGTCGCCGCAAAAGGTATTCTGCTACTCGGGCGACGGGATGTTCACTCCCACTGCTGCTAAACTCTATACGGGAGCAGACCTGCTAGTTCACGAGGCATACCTAGAGGACGGACAGACTAAGACTCACTGTAGCCTGGTCCAGCTGGAGCGACTGCAGGACTTGGCACGGCCCAAACAGATGGCGCTAGTCCACCTACAGCGCAACCTGCGCAAGCAGAAAGACGATATCCTCAAGCGTTATCGTCGCAGGAAGTGGACTATTCCCGAGGCGGGCGACAGCGTCACCTGCTGAGTGGGCCACCAGCGCCTCGTCCACATCGTCAACTTCGAATCGGCACGTAAGCTAACTCAGGTTCCTTCCGGGCATCCTTGCGGACGGCTCTATGGCCTTGCCTTCCAGCTCGAAATCCATGTCGATGGCGAGCTTAATCCCACGACCGGTATGGTTGTAGATTTCGCGGTGCTCGAAGAAGCATTTGCGCCGCTCAAGGCACAGCTAGACCACAACTACCTCAATGAACTGTCAGGATTGGAAAACCCAACCAGTGAGGTCATGGTTGAGTGGATCTGGAAGCGGCTGGCGCCTGAGTTGTCAGAGCTATGCAAGCTGGTGCTGTGGGAGAACAAGCGCTCGCGAGTCGAGTTCTGCGGCTGAAAGGGGACGGCTCATTTTTTAGCCGGCCGCCACTGAGCGGGTGTGCCCACCGTCGCCTTCCGAGTTGATACGACCGCACGCGGCAAACGGCTGCTCGACCTGGGTGAGCTGATGCGCGAGGCCGGATACCTCGAGGGGTTCAGCTTCGACCATGATGCCAAAGAGGTCCGCTTCCACTTCGCTAAAACACCTGTAGTCCTTGGTCCCAACGGCGAGATTGACTTGGATGAACTAGATGAATATATTCGCAGCGAGACCTCAATCGGCAAGAAGTTCGACGATGACCTGTTGCGCGAGATTTTCAACCTCGACGAGACTGGACACGTCTGGCAGCCAGAAGAGTAACACCAGCTAGGACAGCCACCACCATCCAGACTGTCGGTGCCGGGATGAGTGAGTCATCGTCGCGCTGTAGCGACTGCACCTCAATCTGCACGGTCGCCTCACCAGTCGCACCGGCGGGGTCGCGCGCGACCAGCGTCAACGTATGGGCACCGGCAGTAAGCTGGACCTCGATTGACATTTCGGTCGTCGTCGCGAGTAGACCATCATGGTCGCTGCTCCAGACAAAAAGCAGCTGGTCGCCGTCCGGATCACTGGTGCCGCTGGCAGATAGCGTGAGGGGCGAACCCTCTGTCAACTGCGTTCCAGGGAGTGGCAGTGCAATCAATGCCTGCGGAGCGCCGTTGAGCGCTTGTTCCAGAACGGTTACGGTAACGCTGGCCGGGGCAGACGAGCGCACATCTTCGTCATCCTCGACCTCGAGTGTCGTGACATAGCTACCCGGGACAGTGTAGGTATGCAGCACCCATGATTGCGAGCCCCAGCCAGTCGTTTCACCATCACCAAAATCGAAGGCGTAGGCGGCAATGCCAGAGTCGTCGCTGGATGAATTTCCGCTGAAGCTGACGGGTTCACCGACTGGCACCTCTAGCGGGTCGACTGTCAATCGCACCGTCGGCCTGCGATTGGCACCATCATTGGTCACCTCGACCTCGACTGTGGCTAACGATGAGTAATTAAAGCCGTCCCACGCCCGCGCCTCAACGCGGTAGCGGCCGTTCAGGTCCTGCGTCGTATTCCACTCCCAGCTCCAGGCAGTGGTGCCTTCTGCTACTTCCCACTCGCCAGGAGAGACGCGCGCCTCGACACGGCGCACCGCCCAGTCATCACTGGCGGTACCAGAAACAGCGACCAGACCAGAAACAATCTGATTCTGGTAGGGACTGGTAATGAACAATAACGGTGGTTGGGTGTCGATTACGTCCACCACGCTGACTGTGAGCTCTGCAGTGTGGTCGGACTCGTCAGCGTCGCTTGGGGAGATGTCAACCAGTTCCGCCGTTAGCGTGTGATCGCCAAGCGTAGCAGTCCAGTCAATTGCCAGTGTGAGTGCCTGTTCAGGGTCCAACGACCCTTCGCTGGTACCGAGGGGGGCGCCGTCAGCGGTGAACGTGACGCTAAAGCTGCGCGCCCGCCCATCACCTTCGTTAACGATACGTGCAATGACCTGCACATCCTCATCTGGTAGAGGAACTTCGGGCTGTAGTCTCAATTCCTCTATGCGCAGGTCGGGAGGGTCGCTGTAGCTGCTAATATCGAGCATAACCGGGATGCCGGAATTGTTATTGAGCGCAAAGCTGGCGCGGAGCTGTGTCTCAGTAACTGTGGCCGGTGCTCCCAGGTCAAAGCGCAGTATCGGATGCGAGGTGAGCAGCTCGCCCGCATCGGGCTCACCTGTGTAGTTGAACCAGGCGCGCACGAAGTGCTCACCGCCCTGCTCGCCGAACCAGAGCCCATCCTCGGCGCTCAGGCCATTCGCCGTCCCGGCATCCAGCTCGAAATTGCCGGGCGCTGGCCACGCTGCCGACCAGCGCGCCTCCATTGTGACTGAATCAGGAAGCTCGCCTTGCTGATAGTTCTGCATAGTACCACCATCCTCACCACGAGTAGTGAACTCTGTACGAGTATAATCCATCGCGAGCGTGAAACTTTCGTTCTCGAGCACCGGGATTTCAGCCGGTCCTGCCAAACTACCGGACCGCAGGTCGAGCGATCGCTGTACGGCGCCAAGGGCGTCAACAGTGCCCCAGCCGTAGCAGTTGTTGGGCGTGTAGAACTCACCGCAATCCAGGTCGAACGGGACACGGTGATCGCTGGTCTCACGCATAATCTGCTTGTAGGGGCTGGCAGTGGAGTCAGAACGCATAGCAGGATTGGCCTGTGCCATCAATGCTGCCAATCCCGCGATATGCGGAGTTGCCATGCTAGTGCCGGAGTAAGATACGTATCCATCGCCACTGCCCTTCTGAGCTGACATCACGCCGCCGCCGGGCGCCATCACATCGGGCTTGAGGCGACCGTCACCGGTCGGGCCGCGCGAAGAGTATATTTCTCGATTGTGGTCATCGTTGACCGAGCCGACGGTAATCGCGCGCTCACTGTCGCCTGGGTAGGTGACCGAGCTGGGGTGCGCCGCGATGCCGAGATTACCGTTGCCGATAGCTACGGTAGTCACGATGCCGTTCTCGACGGCGGTGTCGAGCGCCTGCGAGATGGAGGACTGTCCGTCGTTGGTTGCACCTGGTATCACGACAGGGCCGCCCAGCGAAAGCGACATGACACGGATGTTGAAGCGGTCACTATTAGCGATGGTCCAGTTGACCGAGCGTAGCAGGTCGTTAGTGTCACCGCCGCCACCATCGAGCGCAATGACTCCCGCTAGTCGCGCCTGCGGTGCCACACCGGCATAGGTTCCAGAGGAGCCTCCAGTACCAGCAGCGATACCTGCACAGTGGGTGCCGTGGCTACCGGAATCGTGTGGCTGCTCTTCGGGGTATTCCTTGTCGGTATTGGCATTGTAGAACGCTAAGTTCCCGTTCGAATCAACAGCTATTTTCGGGTCCTCGGTACCAGAATTGTCATCGAGGTCATCGAGCGACTCGTGGGAGAAGTCAACGCCAGTATCAAGAATCGCGATGGTCACGTTCTCGCCGCGGAATCCCAACTGCGACCACACATTGGTAGCACGGATAGACTCCACTGTATTGTCAAGTGTCGGGTAAAACATCACGTCAGGCTCAAGCCACACTAGTCCAGGGAGTCTCGTCAGTGGTGGTAGCGCATTGAGCGGCACAACAGCACCAAAGGTATCGAAGAGAGGGAACCAGGATACTACATCTCCATCGAGCGCAGTGATGTAGTTTCGGTGCTCACTGCGTAGCGAGTCAACGCGCATAATCACTGAAATCTGTCCATCAGGAGCTGGAGCGCCACCCAATTCACTGATGCGCTCCGGTTCCGATGCCATCAGTGCCAGCCGTGGGTCAACCAAATGCGCTGTCTCCGTCGGAAGTTCAATCCCGCCAAACGGCAGTGGAGTAGCTCCAGCGGGCAGAAAACCAGCCAGCGCGGGTAGCGCCAGCAGGGCGACCAGCAGCAGCGCAGTGAATCGCTTCACGAAGGTGGGGAGGTCGGTGGGTGATAAGCTTTTGCGGCCGCTATCTGACATACTAACTCATAATTTTACTATGAGTGAACTAGAGGAGGTTAATGTTAACGTAGAAATGATGCGTGAAGTTGCTTCTATCAATGCTGACCTGCCTATCGCCGCGCGAATCCTCTCCCGCATCCAAGCAGCCAAACCAACACAGGTCACCAGAATCATTAATATTCAGGATTCGGTAATCAGCCGTTCTACTCTGAACCTTGATGGGACAAACGGAAATATCGAGGACAGCATCGTAAGTCGGTCCGGGTAAAAGCGCAGAGTTTACCCGTAGAACTGGCGCCCGGACCGGGATTCGAACCCGGGTTC
>Ga0187827_10002769_pt1 | contig 23480 bp, 25 predicted proteins | sample ETNtaG_39_FD_167969 | JGI IMG/M metagenome (GOLD analysis project Ga0187827, IMG submission 167969) | Marine microbial and viral communities from oxygen minimum zone, Eastern Pacific Ocean - ETNP2014_SV_150_PacBio MetaG (Illumina Assembly) | ecosystem: Environmental > Aquatic > Marine > Hypoxic... | reverse complement strand
CCAATGAAGGCTAAAGCATCGTTCAGACTTGCTAAGACAGTTAAACAAGTACAACCTCATATAGAAGCATTTGAGGAAACCCGAATTAAGATTGTCGAGCAATATGGCAAGAAAAATGGAGAAGGGTTTGTAATAGACCCCGAATCTAAGGGATGGAAAAAGTACGTAAATGAACTGGAAGATGTGTTGAAAGAAGAGATAAAGCTGAATGTCAAGAAAATAACCTTGGCAAGTATAGCTCAAGCTGAGGTTACTGCTGCAGATGCTATCGTACTAGAGTGGCTGGTAGACGAGTAATGGATTAAGAGTAAGAATGGATAATATCAATAAAAGAAGTGAACCGAGTTTTACTAGCACCAATGATTGCCGGTGTTTTGTATCAGGGTATGATTTAACTAATGGAGAATTATCCGAACTTGTTTTGGATAATAATCAGTGCCCTATGCATTCATACAGCAAAGATACTGACGGTATTAACTATATCAAGCGCGAAATAAACGAATGAATGGCAACGAAAAAAAAGACTTGCAGACTGTTTTAGATGTGCTTACCAAGCACAGGCAAGAGAGCAGTGAACTAGCAAGTGTTGTGAATGATATTAGGGTATGTCTGATGGGAGACCCCGCAAAGCACGAAGATTTGGGGTTGCAAGGTGCAGTAGACAGAAATACTGGCTTCCGCAAATCATCCGTAAAGGTTTTGTGGGTAATGATAACTGGGTTCATAGGAACAATGGCCATAGCAATTAAAGGTTACTTCAAATAAGGAGAAATAATATGGAATTTTTATCAAACAATTGGGAATGGGTAGCAATAGCTATCCTTGTTGTAGATAAAGTAGTAGCAATGAGTCCGTCAAAGATGGATGATCTTATTTGGTCATCTGTGAAGAAGATTTTGACGGGATTAAAACTGAAGAAGAAGTAGGATGTTGGGTGTGGAGAGAGTATTTTGCGTAGTTTTTCCAACGCCAGTGAAGAGCTCGCTTTTACACAAAAGTGGTATCCTCTTCACACCCATAACTGGCGCCACTAAAAAGGAGAGTAAGAAATGACTGTTGCCTTAGCAAGACAAATTTTAAAAATGACCCGTACTTTATTAAAGGGAGTAGCGAAGAAACGTGGAGTATCAGTCGGGAAATTAAGACAACAGGCAACGAAAGTACTTACTAAGGCTGGTAAAAAACCTAAAGTATTAACTGGCGGAAATCAAAGATACGTTACTGGTAAGGATTACACGGCCACAAGATCAATGAAGAGTGGTGAGAAATATCAGGCTGAAGTGGGGGGTAGTGGAAAAACGAAAAAAAGACTCCCAGATTTAGATGAATTAGAAAGTGGGTGGGGGATGAAAAAAAGAAACAAAATGAGGTGAGGAGAAAGATATGTCAAATGGCAAAATGTATGATATAGCTGAGAAAGGACTCGGGGGAATACGAACATTATTTAAGGGTAGCCGTTTAGGTGGCGGTCCAGGATGGCTTGGTTATGGAACTGGGCAGTGGGCTCCAGGTGCCAACATCGGAGATCCAACTTCTGCACAATACAACAAAATATCTGAAAGAAGGGGAATTTTAGGACGTTTAGCTGACAAGAAGGCTTTAGACCAATGGGGTACCGCCCAAGGTCCAACCTGGGAAGATGATATTTATGAAGAAAGGCTCTCTAAGCCCAACAATCTTATGCAGCTTCTCCTCGGTAAGAGGGCTAAGGCTTCATACGGTGGCGCCCGTCGCCATCCCAATGCCCCCCACGAAGGCCCATCCCCCTCTGAATATTTTCCTCAAGAAGACCCAAGATTTGGCTCTTACGTACGAGCGCGCGGAGTGCGCCCGGAGAATTATGATGGGTCGGCCGATTATATTAGGTGGAGGAGACAGGAAGAACATCGGAGAATGATGGAAAGTGGAATGACTCCTGAAGATAGATATAGGGAGAACTCGGGGGAATACGATTGGTGATAAAACTGGATAGATAATGGGCGATAGAATGGATTTATATCGCAGTGTTGAGCCTGATAATACAAATGTTGCTATAAATGGTAGCGACTCAATCTTTGATAATGAATACTCGCAAGTACCTTTTCCGCTATCAGAGACACAAGATCAGGACTTTCAAATTGATTGGGACTTTATAGGTGCAAGAGAGGGAAAGGGAGTAAATAAAGGTTATATTCCTAAATATCCAGATGGCACAATAATGGGTAAAAGTGGCTTAACTATAGCTACTGGATGGGATGTTGGTCAAATGAGTTTAGAAGAATTACAAGCTTCAGGGCTGCCACCAGAAATAATAAATAAAGTAAGACCATTTGTAGGTTTAAAAAACGAAGAAGCTCAAGCTAAATATAAAGAACTTGGAGCACCAATGCTTGAAGAAGGAGAATCTGACATTATAGATGAATTTACACGTAATAGAACAGTATCTCAGCTAAGTCAAAATTATAATAAGGCTACTGGTAAGTCCTTTAAAGATTTAACACCAGGTCAACAGACAGCTATGGCGAGCGTTGGATTTCAATTTGGTACTAATTTAGAAAAAGCAACTCCTAACTTTTGGAAACAAACTACTACTGGTGATTGGGAAGGTGCTATTAAAAATTTATTAGATTGGGAATCGACTGGCGAAGCTAGTGAATATCAAGCTAGAAGAGAATTAGAGGCTAGACTTTTAGGTTGGGTGCCGGCGTAAATGTACGAAGTAACCATAAATCATAAGAATAAAGGCCTTACTGCTTATAAGATATATAAGAAGGAAGAGTGTGATGACAAAGAAATTAAATACAAATATTGGAAGGACGCATGCGAAGGCGACTATGCACTCTCTGATGATGGGTGGTGTGCTGAGGTTATCAAAAGAAAGGAATATCCCAATAATCACAAGCAAACAACAGTTTATATTAGACTCCCATGGGGATATTTTATGTGGAATCCCAAATATCCAACAATTAAGTTTAATGCGGAGGGGCGCATTACGCCTCATACTATCACTGGGAAACCTTATCTTGAAGCCAATAAAAAATCTGAGAAGATGAGAAATCTTGCAATGTGTTATGCACAGACAATGAATAAAGATTTGGCTATTGATTTAGCTCTCGGGAGCTTGACTCGCATGCAACATGGGTCTTGGAAACGTAAAATGAAAACGGAGGTTTTTAGGGATATGGTTAGAGAAGAATTGGCAAAACTTTTAACTAAACATGGGATGACAGAAGATTATACCCTGGAATTGTTAGCCGATACAATAGAAAATGCAAAGGGGAAGAAAGATATTACCAATCTAATGAGGGCGGTAGAAAATCTTCAGGGAATGCATGGGATGAAAGAACGACAAGTTGTAAAGACTACTCATCAACTTGAGGGCACAGTGACTAGGAAGTTATTAGACCAAATTCACGAAGAAGAACAGAAGTTGAAGGCAACAAAAATCACGGAAGGTGAATATGAGCCACAAAAATTATCGGAGACCAGAGAAAAAGAAGAAGTACAAACCGAAGGAAAAAAAGAAGAAGGTTAAATGGATTACGAAGAAAAATACGAGCGATTACAAGTATTAAAGAAGTTTCGTGAAAATATCGGGCTTTTTGGTAAACTATGCTTTTCTTCGGCACTTAAAAAGCAAACACCTGATTTTCATCACGAGATTTATCGCAATTTAAGGAATAAGAAAAAAAGACGAGTTCTTATTGCTGCTCCTCGTGGTACGGCGAAAAGTACTGTATGTTCCCTTATTTTTCCTCTTTGGAAAATTGCATTTAAAGCTCCTGATGAAGAATTATTCATTGTAATTATATCAGAATCGCAAACACAAAGTATTAATTTCTTGAGTAGGATAAAATACCATCTTGATACATCTCGTGTATTCAGGGAAGCATTTGGGGATTTCAGCGCTAATACTGCAAAGAGATGGACTAATAATGATATTATATTGGCAAATGGCTCTCGAGTAGTAGCAGTAGGTACCGGTCAGCGGGTACGTGGATTTATCGAAGGGGATACTCGTCCTAATCTCATTATTGTTGATGACTTTGAATCAGAGCTGAATGCCTTCACTCCAGAGAGTAGGGTAAAAAACCGTAAGTGGATTACAGAGGCTGTTATTCCATCCCTTAGTGATGATGGGAGGCTTATTATGGTTGGCACAGTAATTTCAGAAGATTGTTTCCTTAATTGGGCTAAGGGAAGTCCAGCGTGGAGAACACTTTGGTATAAGATATGGGATGACGATGAAGAAAGTATATGGCCTGAACGATTTCCAAAAACAAGAATTATTAGCATTAAATCAGAGTATGAGTCTGTGGGGAACCTTAATGGATTTTATCAGGAGTATATGAATATAGCACAGAGCCCGGATAATGCACCGTTTAAGCCAGAATACATAAAAATACATTCATATGATTTTGAGAATATTGATGGTCAAAATTGTTTGGTGAAGGAAAGGGGAGATGAAAAAGAAATTAAACCTGTGGACATCTATGCCGGGGTGGACCCTGCTAGTTCTTTATCTATTAGGGCTGACTATTTTGTTATCGCTATCATCGCTGTTGATAGTGATAATAATAAGTATATCGTTGATATATTCCGCCGTAGATTGGACCCTGCGTACCAGCCTGATAAAATTATCGAGTATTTTGAAAAGTATAGTCCCAAGAAAATGAAAATTGAAACTGTGGCATATCAGGAAGCATTGCGTAGTTCCGTAAAGAAACTTATGCTTGAAAAGAATATATATATTCCCGGCCTAGAAGCTGGCGTGAAACCGCGGACAAGGAAATCAGAGAGATTACTTTCTTTGGTTCCAATGTTAGCTAAGGGTGAGTTTTTCTTCAGGCAACAGGATATTACTGCTCAACAAGAATTTTTGTCATACCCGAAAGGGAAACATGATGATATTCTTGATGCAATTTGGACTGCGCTTGAAAAGTATGTCCCATGTAGATTGGAAACATTGGATGGCAAGAAAAAAAGAAGTACTAAAAGAAGAATCCTTGATTGGATGGTACAATAATGGCTAAAAAAATAGTAGACGACGTTCACGAAATCTGGAAAACGTATTCGCTAAAAAGAGATGTTTGGGCAACGCACGCTCAAGAGGATAGGGAATTTAGATTCGGGAAGCAGTGGACGGCGGAACAGCGTCAGACACTTGAAGAGCGGGGGCAAGCAGCAATAGTTGTAAATAGAATTCATCCAGCCGTAGAAGCTGCGAAGGCTATGCTTACGAGTAATAAGCCTGGGTTTAGAGTATCTCCTAGAGAAGATAGCGATAATAAGGTAGCTCAGACTCTTAATGGGTTATTAGAATATATATGGCAGATATCAGATGGAGACCAAATACTGAGAAATATAGTTGACGACTATTATGTAACTGGGATGGGTTGTATGCTAGTGTATGAAGACCCCGAAGCAGATATGGGGAAGGGTGAGGTCATGCTTAAAGATATTGACCCGCTTAATGTATATGTAGACCCTAATAGTCGTGAGCGATCATGCAGTGATGCAGAAAATATTATTGTTTCCCGCTTGTTTACGAAAGATCAGGCGAAGTCTTTATACCCGATGTATAAGAAAGCGATAAATAATGCGTCAACTGATAACTTTGATACTGATAGACCTGTAACAAATCGAGAAGATGATAATGAAGTTATATTCCCGGAAGATACTGAAACTAAAACCACTGTTTCCTTCGGGAAGGGTGATGAGTATATACGGGGTTATGAAAGATATCATAAAGTTCAAGAAAATATGTTCCGCATCTTTGAATCGTGGAGTAATCGGGAAGATTTACTCACCGAAAATGATTTTTATGAATATACTACTAAACCTGCTTGGCGGGTAAATGGACAATTAATTTCTGACGCAGCGATGGCAAAACAGATTGTTACTCAATTAACTCAGCAATATCAACAAGCAGCAGCTTCGGCGAAACAAATAATAGCTTCCGGGCAACAAGTACCCATGCCAGATGCACCTAAGGTAGAAGAATTAACCCATGCAGATTTACTTGAAAGTGGTGAATGTCAACATGTTGAAATATCTACAAAGAGAGTCAAAATGGAAGTAGTAATGGGTGATAAGCTTTTGTATGAGCGTATTCTTCCAACGGGGGAATATCCCATCGTATTCTTTATGAATATGCATACTCGTACACCATATCCAGTAAGTGATGTTAGAATGGTAAAAGGAGTCCAAGAATATATAAATAAGACACGCTCCCTTATTATTGCGCATGCTACAACGTCTACTAACTTAAAAGTATTGCTCCCAGCAGGCTCAGTAGATATGACCGAATTCGAACAGAAGTGGGCACAGCCAGGTGTTGGAATGGAAGTTGACTTTGATATGGGACAACCTATCGTAGCTCAACCCGCACCACTTCCAAATGAGTTATATCAAAATGAGAACACTGCAAAACAAGATATAGACCATCAACTCGGCTTATATGAAATGATGATGGGTAATTCACAGGTAGCACCCCATACATATAAAGCAACAGTAAGTTTAGATGAATTTGGTCAGAGAAAAATTAAAAGCAAACTAGCAGATATAGAATATGGACTTAAGCGCACTGCTATTGTCGCGATAGAATTAATGCAGAAGCTTTATAAAGAAGAGAAAGTTGTGAGACTTTTAAAGCCTAATAATGCTATGAGCGAATATATGATTAATAAGAAGATGTATGATGATAAGGGTGATTTTGTAGTTATTAATGATATTAGTGTTGGTAAATATGATGTTATTGTAGTGACAGGCTCTACATTGCCAACAAATAGATATGCCCAACTTGAGTTATACATGGATGCTTATAAGAATGGGATAATAGATAAGCAAGAAGTTTTAAAGAAGACGGAAGTCTTCGATATTGAGGGTGTCCTACAGCGTACAGATGCTATAGCACAACTTCAGCAACAATTACAATCTGCGACACAGACTGTTAAGAAACTGCAGGGTGACTTACAGACTCGTGAGCGTGAAGTATATCATGCTAAGCAAAAAGCAGAAATTGAAAAATTCAAGGGTGATTTAGATTCGACCTCTACCAAAGCGAAAGCAGCAGGGACAATCTTCGAGAAACGCCTTGATGACGCACTAGGGCAAGTACAAAAGGAAGTCCGAGAGGCTTCCAAAGAACCCAAAAAGGGCTCAACCTCTTCACGCTCTAGGAAGAGCAGTCCGAAAGGTAGGTAAACGATGGATGAAAATAGAACAGTAGATACCCCCCAAGAGGATTCTATTGTAGACGATGTAATCTTCGGATCACGGGATGCTTCTGAATTGACAGAAGAAAGCCCGTTCACACAACCGGAAGAAACGGCTATCACGGAAACACCAGATCGACCACGCGATTCACTTGGAAGATTTGCTACCCCTGATATACCCGAGGAACAACCAGAAGCACCTCAAAGCCAAGAGCCGCCACTTGATAATGAACAAGTTCGATATCAATACTGGCAATCCGAGGCTGATAAGCGCGGTAATGAACTTGAACAAATGAAGCAAACTAATCAAATGCTTCAAGGACAGGTTAATACGCTTATTCAACAACCTGCGACCCCCCAACAGGGGATACCGCAAGAAGAGGAATCTTTTGAATTCCCACCTCCGCCGGAAAAGCCGCAGAAACCAGTGCGCTACAACAGAGTAGAAGCTTATGAAGACCCTAATTCGGAGTCTGGAATATACCTTGACGCTGTTGAAGAATGGAGAGATAATATGGATGAATATGGTAATCTTAGGAGCGAGTATGATCGAGAAATGGCTGTTTTTGAACGTGGCCAGCTCACTGAAGAGCGTAATCGCGAAAGAGAAGCTTTACAGCAATATGCTAGACAGCAAGAGCAGGTGGCTGATATTCGCCAGCACGTGCGTAAGCAATATAATGCTGATGATGCTGCCATAGATGAGTTTATTCAAGTAATGTCTTCTCCAGATTCACTGACTGTGGATAATCTTTGGAAATTGTACTCCCTTGATAGAGGGACTGGGACTAATGCTCCTAAACCGAGTCCTGCTTTTCAGCAGACTCGTAGGGCGCAACAAATTCCTAGTCCGATGGGAGTAGTATCCGGGGTAAATCGGCAGACTGATAAAACTGCTGAAGACCGGATAATGGATGAGCTTATTGGTGATTTTGATAAGCAAAATCCGTGGTAAAATAAATAGTTAAGGAGGTTTAACTATGGCTGATCAATATAGTACTTCTGCTGGCTTAGGATTACAGTCATCAGTAAGTATAAACGATAGTCGCCGATTATTTAATTTCGGTGAAAGAATAGCTGAGCTTGCACCACAGCAGTCTCCTTTCTTCACTTACCTATCCAAGGTTTCGAAGAAGTCAACGGATGATCCTGTTTTCAAGTTTCTTGAACAGCGTCATCAATGGCAGCGACGGAATTTTGATGTAGTAGACGACGTCACAGACGCTACGTACGCACTTGGAGATGCTATGAGTATAGCTGTTGATTGTGGATACGACAAGTATGGTAGAGTAGCAGCTGGTCAACAGCCGTTATTTTTTGTCCCAGGGCAAGTAATTGCTATACAGAGTAAGGACGATGGTGTGTTACGTTTTAAAATAACATCTGTCGACCTAACATCTTCAGGTGAGGCGAATCTCGTTGTTTCGGCTTTAGCAGCTGGAACATATGAGTTTGAAGAAGACGCCAAAGGTCAAGTGATTGGAAGTGCCTGGGCTGAAGGGTCTATTGATCCTGAAGGCTGGGCAGATAAACTGTACGATAGAGAAGGATATGTCCAGATTTTTAAGACAGCAATTCCTCTTTATTCTGGTACAGCGCTAGCTACAAAGTACCGTGGCAAGGCTAATGAATACAAACGTGTATGGCAGGAAAAGCTTATGGAACACAAGATGGACCTTGAAGAGGCTTTTCTAATGGGTATTGGTTCCGCAGATGATGCTGGTTCGGATGGTCCTATTCGATATACATGGGGTATTCTACCTTACACAGAGCAGTATGGTAAGATTTATAATTTTACTTATGCTAGTTCTGGGTATGACGCGTTTCTGGATGCGATGGAAGATTTCTTCGCACCTGAAAGCGGGAATTCAGGAAACAAACTTGTTCTATGTTCAAGAAAGATTCTTTCTTACTTGAACAAAATGGGTTCAGGTAGTTTCATGAATAACACAGTTGGTGCTTCCCAGTATAGACTAGATGTGACTAGCATCCCAGGTAAGTTTGGGCATGATGTTACAATAGTTGATACTATTTTCGGGAAACTGCACTTCGTAGCTGATCCACTTCTTCGCGGAATGTGGGAAGATTATGCGATGGCAGTTGACATGAAAAATGTAGCTTATCGGCCGTTGGTTGGTAATGGTGTATCTCGTGATACACACATTATCACGAATGTCCAAGAAAACAACAGGGATGGACGGAAAGATATGATCTTGACCGAAGCTGGTCTTGAAATCAGTCTTCCTGAAACTCACGCTATCCTGAAGTTCAGTTAGGAGGTAACTAATGGCTTGGACAAAATCAAAAGCCGGTAGTTTTACCAAGTATACTCAGGACTTAGGCTCTGGAGCGTCTGATACCATTGTACTTTCTGGTGCTGGATGTATTGTATCTCCAGCTGCAGATGCAGATGTGAAAGTGTCTACTGCAAGTAATGCTGATGATGTAGGTATAGGTGCGGGCGTTGCAGCTAGTTCATATACTTATGAGTTGATTGCAACTACTGCAGCTAGTGAAGAATGTACTGTACCTGCTGGTTCTCATATACTGAAGGTGGAAGATGTCGATGGTGGTGGCGTTGTTAGAGTATATGTTCGAGGTAATTCTGCTAGTCAGGATACGGTTATAATCGGTGGAATCGGCGAAGACCCATCGCAGAATCGACATGAATCATAAATCTTAAATTGACGAGGTAATAGCGTCATATATAGATTACGGTTTAGGGAGGCTCGACACCTCCCTAAATCACTAAATGTTTAAAATAAAGGAGATACTATGGCAGCAATAACAAAAACCGTTCCCTTGAGACCAGTGGGGGTGCTATCTAAAGCAATGACTGCTGATGGTAAAATAAAGGCTAATCCAGGATTATTATGGGGTTGGTCTTGTAAAACAGGTTCTGGTACATTACATAACAGCGCCAATAATTCGGGAGCTGCAGTTGGATATATTCTTACGGCTGAGACAGTATTCTTTTCTAAGCCAATTCCGTTTTCTGTAGAATTGTTCTTGGATGCCAGTGGTTCAAGTGATTTGATAGTAGTTTACTATGAGTGAGAAACCGAAGATAATGTCAACTGTTGATGTTGGTAGTCGTTGGCATGGAGAAAAACCAGATACTCGTCGTAAGATGAACACGGATAAAAAACAAGATCGCAAAAAAAGTGGTCGTAAATAAAGGAGGAGCGTTATGGCTTTTGCTTCTGGGATAACACAGCGCCATATGATAGAAATGGTGCAACAGCATCATCCAGATGTTAGTGAAACACAGATACGAATATGGTTGAATCAGGCTATTCAAGAGTTTTGCAGAAAAACAAGGATTCTGAAAGGAACTGATACGTCTATTACTACAGCTGCTAATAAACGCTGGTATACGCTTCCAACCGATATATTGGAAGTATTATCTGTTGATTATGACGGATTTAGTATAAAAAAACTTCTGGGGACACCGGATGAAAGGGATTTAGTATAATGGCAATATATGTAGACCAACAAGAATATGTTTATTGGCTTGGTAAGATAGGTGATCCGCCTGCTAATAAAATAGCTATTTCAAAATTAGACGCAAGTGCTGGGATTGATTCTAGGTTTTCTGGCCCACCTGCGGGAAAAGCTATCACTCTTTTTGTTGTAAGAACAGATAACAAGTTTGTAGGTGGGAGTGGAAGTAGTGGAGAAACAGGTATTGATGATAACCCATTAATACCAGAAGAATTTTGCGATGCTGTAGTAGCGAAAGCAGTCCAAAAAGGGTATGAGAGAAAAATGAGTGAAAATCCACAATTTATGACAGTAGCACAATACTGGATGTCTATTTTTGAAAGCATGGTAAAGGAAGGAAAGAAATACGCTAATCGAGGATTAAGTGGTGTTACGCATACAATTAGACCAGTTGATTATTAATTGCTTGCGAATCGTCAAAAAAGGTTGTAAATTAGCGTATAATACTGAGAGGAAGCAAATATGGAATTAGTAACGCTTGAGAAACTTAGGGTGATAGGTACGAAATCATTTCCTGAACGACCTGAGGTGTGTCCTTATTGTGGAGGGGAAGATATTATAGGTATTGAAGTATTAGGTGCTTATGATGGAACACTTTTGTGGGAATGCAGGAAATGTGAAAGAAGATTGCTCAGGTTTGCTCGGAAAATAACTCTCAGGCACCTAGACAAAACAAAGGACCTTTACTTTGACTTCGATGGTCCAGAGGAGTACTATGCATAATGAAAACGCGGGAGTCGTTAAACGGGGAATTATAACTCCTGATAAGCATTTTCCCCTTGCCGATAAAAGGGCAATACGTTGTTTGACACAGGCCATAGAAATAGTAAAGCCAGACTTTTACATTGATCTCGGAGATACTGGTGAATTCGAGTCTGTTAGTCATTGGCAATGGAAGAAAAAAAAGAGACCACCCCTTGAATACCAGCTTCCATTTGTCTACAAGGATATAGAAGCGGTAAACAAGGGATTGGATGAAATAGATGAAGCACTGGATAAAGTTAACTGCAAAGAAAAGTATTTCACACAAGGCAACCACGAGATGTGGCTTGACAGCTTTGTTAGTGAGAATCCGTACTTATCTGACTTATCGTGCAAGAAAGCACTTAAGATGGATGAGCGAGGCTTTGTCTATTATCCAGCTGGGAAGTATCTTAAAATAGGAAAACTATGGTATTATCACGGTCATCACTTTGCTGGAATACATCACTCAAGAAATCATTTATTGAAGCTTGGGGTGAATATAATGTATGCACATCATCACGATTTGCAGCAGCACAGTATAACGCACTTAGATGGTGCAAAAAGCGCATGGGCGATTGGATGTTTAAAGAAGATGGATGACTCTTCTAATGCATGGTTACTTAATCGTAAGCATAATTGGGCTCATGCTTTTGCCGTCGTTGATTATTTTGATAGAGGATTATTTACAGTTCATATAGTCCAAATAATTAATGGCAAAACGTCTCTTTGGGGAGACTTAATAAAAGGTTAGAATGGAGGTTCTATGGCAAAGGAATTGTTTGAAATAAAGTCATTCATGTCTGGTACAATTATTACGCCATCAGAGCGTGATATAAAGGAAGATGCAGCTAGTTATAGTTTAAATCTTGACAGTGTAACAGAAGATGGCAAGCTAAAGAGTATACCCACTGATTTATATCTTGCAGTCGAGTGGGGTCCTGCTATTCCACTTACTGGCATTGTTGACGGTGTAGATTTCGTTTCTGGGGCTTAAAACTAATGTCTCAGACACAAGGTGGCTTAAATGTTAGTGGTACATTTACTGGGGACAGCCCAGTGTCTTATCAAGTTGTTATAGATGGGACAAGTCCAGATACTTTTAAGTGGAGGGATACGCAGGAGGGGACTTGGAATGCTGAGGTAGTAACTGTTACGGAATCTCGGACTTTCCTTAGTAATGGTTTAGCAATATCATTTTATTCTAGTAGTGGGTATACTGCGGGTGATTCATGGTCTTGGACATCGGAACCTACCGTACTAAGCAATACCAAAGATGGTGTATTACTTTCTAAAGATGGGGTGCATAATCTTGTTGCAATGACTGACGGGGAGATTGATATAATAGATAATATAACGAGCCCGGCTGGTACGCCAGTGACAGCATCTAGACCAACATCAACTGACTCCCCGGCAGTATCTGCAATGACAGTTCATAACAAGGAAGTACATATTGGTCACGGGAAAAGTGTCTCACCTACGTGGGCAGGATATGTTGAGAATAATCAATGGGGTAAAAAGACTGAAGGGTTTCATGTAACCGATGCGAACGTTACGAATTATGCTGCAGTTGGTTACGCAGATTATATTTGTGGTGATGGAACTAATTTATTTTTTGGCAGCTATAGAGGAGGAATCGTTTTTAAAACTCAGATTGCGGACCCTGCGAATATTACAAAAAATCAACGTGATTTTAAAGATATATGTGGCATGATATATGATAATAGTGAACTTTGGGTTCTTGTTTGTGATTCAATAACTTCAGATAATTATACATTGCATCAAGTTAATACAGATGATTTAACAATTGAACACTCTCATGTATTAATTCTCCCGACAGATGCTTTTGTTGGCGCAGATTCAACTTCTAGTCAGGCAGAAGATCATACTGGAGTAGATTATTCTAGCGGAGGAGTTATATTCAGTGATATGATTATTACTGGCGATGTTATTTGGTTCGCAGCTTATAAAGATTCAAAGGTAGTAGAAGAAGTAGTTCTTTGGAATTCTGATGCTCCGGTGACTGACGGAGATGAAGACCTTACTCTTACTAATCGGTCACCAGGTATACGTGCGGGGTCGCAGAAGTGGGGGGGCAGAGCTGATGAGGGTTGGATTTGTATCCCAAATACTAATTACAAATTCTTTGACGTCCATAACGCCAATGTTTATCATATGAATTCTTGGTATAAGACCTTGTATAGGAAAAGTCTTATTAAGGTAGATGATGATACAGTAGGCTGGTATTGCAGGTATGCAGATTCGGCGCCCTACGGTAACAATTATCAAGTCCATCGCGCTTTTAGGGTTAGCAGGTTTTGTCAGGAGGCGAATAACGATAACGAATGGCCCGATGGGGAAGTTGGTTATATTTTTACACCCAACACAGGTTCGAGTAATGGTTTTACCTTTATGAATATTATAAAAACTGACCATGTTAAAGGGAGTTACGAGGATGATACGGCAGGATTAGTTCTTCTCAATCATTGGCACGCCCCCAAGGATATATTACAGGCAGAGGGATGGAGTGAAAATTATGCTGGTTATGGGGCATTTATGGTTAACGAGGATCAGCCGAAAATATGGAAAATGCCTCCTATCGGCGGCCGGACACACTACGATGAAAACAGTGTCGAGAAGTTGGATACGTCTTCTAAGTGGTTTTCTAGCTTCAGTGGTACACATATTGCTAACGACACAAATGAGATATGTAAACTTGGTTATTATAATGGCGATTATTTGTTTATGACGCCCACCGATGTTTTTCCTACTATTGACAAAATACAGTGGAGTAGCACCACACACTGGACTAATTATACCCCTGATATTATAGAATCAATCCCACTTACTGTGGATATTGAGACTATTGGTGATGGTGATGATACTTCTACTATAGACATGGAAAATGGCTTCCCTGTAGCTGGGAATACTCTTACATTAGCAGATGTAAGTGGTTTCGCATATGGCGGTTCGCTAACTATTGGAGACGAGATAATTACATATACTGGTAGAAGCGCTGATAGTCGTAAACTTACTGGTTGCAAACGAGGTAAATACGGTACTACTGATGTTAGTCATAGTTCAGGTGTTGTTGTGGAACAAGCGAGGGAAAAATATTTTTGGAAAACAAGTTATACCTATGACGGATATCAAGAATCTCCGCTTGTAACATATACTACCCCAAGCACTGGGTTGGCTAGTGGCGCGCCTAATTTTAACGTGACATTAACTTATACTGGTATTAATGATATAGAACCAAGGATTACTCATATAAATCTTTATCGCGCAAGCAACACAGACCTTTCTAAGAATGAGCCGGAGGGATTTTTTAGACTTGTGAAATCTATCCCTCTTAATGATAAGGGATGGGATATTAATAATAACACTGGGGAAGCCACATATCTTGTCAAAGATATAAAATCTGTTACCGTTGCATACGATGCAAGAACTAGTATATCTGAGGTTATTCCACATACATCTATAAATTATGGGCTATCAACAGAAATAAATTCTATGCTAGTAATAGGACGAGGTGATTTAGAGGATCTAGATGATGTGGAGCAATATCTATTTAAATCTAAAGTTCATAATTATGATATATTTGATTGGACAGAAGATTTGCTTAAGCTTCCGAGCGTTCCCACTGCTCTTACTTCATTCTCTGGTAGAATATATGCATTTGACGAGAATAATACATATAGAATTAATTCATCTGGATTTTATATAGAAGATACGTTTGAAGGAGTCGGATGTATAGGCCCTAACGCTGTTATAACAACAGAGTTTGGAATGTTTTTTTGTGACGATACAAATATTTATTTACATAATGGTACGAATGCGGTGCCAATAGGAGACCCTATTGTAAGGGGAGATGATAATTATGCTTGGCAAAATAGGGATACTTCATTTGTTCCAATTGTTGGTTTCGAACCTAAACGTGGTAGTTTCTTAGTGTTCTTTAAGCCAACAATGGGAGATGTAATACAAAATTCAATACAAAATCCGAGTTTTGAATTAACGGGTGGTAGTCCATTTCTTAATTGGACTGAATATCTTGGTACATATACTGCAACTATGGATACATATATGGATGATAGTGGTGCTCACAAGCGTGATTGTGCGTCTTTTGATACATTTGTAGACGACACAGGTATTCACAAGCGTGGTTGTGAGGCTTTTGATGGCATTAATGATGGAGGTATGAATGTATTTACTAATGGCACACATGTTTGTTCAACTACGGCTATAAGCGGCACGGGAGATGATAATTTACTGGTAGATGTTGTGGTCACAGGAAAGAGGGTTACAGGGATAACTGTTAATTCTAACAATCGTGGAGACGGCTACGATGATGATGACGAGATTAGTTGTGATGTCCCATCATTGGTTGGCACTACTAATGTTACTTTTGATGTTAACGGTCTTGGTGGTGCATATTCTACTGATGGCACATATAATGATTGCGCAACAACGAAGACTGAGGGTACTGGAGATGATAATTTGCTGGTAGATGTTACTGTAGCTTCAGGAGAGATTACAGCTGTTGTTGTTGGTAGTGCTCCTGGTACGGGTTATGCGTTAAATGACACTATTACTATTAGTGGGCTGGTTGCGGCAGGATTTGAATCGTGGGCTAATGATGATGCTACTTGCCAAGTTGATGGTCTTGGAAGTACGTATTCTGCTGATGGCACATATAGTAATGTAGCAACTACAGGTGGTAGTGGAGATGGTAACTTAACAGTGAATGTTACTATAGCTTCGGGAGACATTACCAATGTTGTTCAGCATGCCGCCGGAGTAGGATATGATGTGGGTGACACTGTTACTATTTCTGGGTTGAGTGCTGCAGGAGCTCCAGAATTTTGTAATAATGATGGTACATTTGATTTGTTGTTATCTATTGCTCCCATCTGGGAACAAGGTGCACCCTCCTGGAATAAATTTGGCACTTATTCTGCTAAGTGGGAGGCTTCAGACAACCAACTAACATCTGGATATGTCAGGTCTGATGCATTTAATTTAACACCGGGTGAAACTTATATATTTAGTTGGTGGGGCAGGTTTTCTAATGAGCTCCCAACTCCTACACTTAAATTTATGTGTAACCCCGTGGGCGACTCATCCCCGCATCACTTTTTGCTTTCTGATATGGGATTTACTACAACTTCTACTTTCCTTCCTTGGAGTCTGTTTGGAGAAGCTGACTCTCTAAATACTTGGCATTATTATACATTTACATTTACTGTCCCCTCTGACTATGCTGCTGATGATGAATGGACCGCATGGTTTTATCCCACTACTACCAACAACTCAAAGGTGTGGATAGATGAAGTAAGTTTAAATAAAGCAGCTGGTTATTATGCGTGGGCTTATAACTTGGCGCGAAAACGATGGGATTTATGGGAATTTCATGATAAATATGTACCGCAGCGTGTAATTGCAGGGCCAAATGGTGAGGTATACGTTGCGACAGATAATTCTATTATACATTATCTTGCTGGTTCCGGGGATAGAACGTGGGAATACCAGACTAAAGAAATTACTTTGGGTGCAGATACTCAAGATAAAAGATTTTATAAAATAAAGAAAATTGGAACAGCTGATCTTACTTATGGTGTAAATGATTCAACACCGGACCAACCTTTAACTGATGAAAAATTACAAACTGAAGATAAAAAATCAAAAAGTATAAAAATTAAAGCCACAAGCCAATCTGGGGAAGTTGATTCACTTGGTATTGTATACAGGAGGCTATCAGTCAAATAATGGAAACTAAAAGACCACCAAGAGTTAGCGACCCAGAGACATCTAACGCTGTTAACCAGATATATGATGACCTTAATGCGATTGCCAATGCAGTTGGTACTGGACAGGGACAAACCCATAAAGAGGGGAGTTCTACTGAAGGGGAAATAGGGGATATTAAAATTGGTAGGGCAGGACTTGGTAAGTATGCAGTCATGGCTAAAACAGAGGATGGATGGGTAGAGTCGGATGAATTGTCTTTTATGGATAAGAAAGACAAACGGGAACAGGTCTTGAATATAATGACGGACGCGCCTTCACTTCTACCAACTTACGATAGTGGCTGGGTAGCTGTATCTATGAATAATAATTACGACTTTAATCACAATTTAGGTAGTAAAATGCTTTCATTAGTTATATATTTAAAAGATGGAAGTGAAAATATATTATTATTAGGTGCCGATTCATATGGCAATTATTTAGGGGATAATTATGAAAGTGGTATATCAGTTTATATGGAGACAGATAATAAGCTAAATATAGGTACGGGCAATGATGCTATATATGTACATGACAACACATCATTGGGAAGTAGTGTTCCCTCAAATAAAATAACAAGTGGTCATATAAGAGTGTTTGCATGGAAAATAGAAGTATCAGTATAAAAATAAAGGAATAGAATAATGCATATAAATACAAAAGTAGTTTTTGAATGGGATGATAAAGCACAAGAATACAGGGAAACTTCATCTGAAGGATATGAGTATGATGGTGAGATGATGCTTATGCAGCAGACAGACCCTCCGCTGTCATGGCGAAATCAGATTGGAAGTCATCTTACGACTCAACTTGGACTTGGGGCCGAGGATGAGGGTAATTGGATAAGCCCGTTATTTAGCTTCTTTGGGAATCAATGGGAAAAGAACCAGGCGAAGCCCGATTATATGAAACCTGACCAATTAAGAAGTGATATGTTACAGGGGATGGACTCGACTCTTGGGGGATATGAAGATGTTGGAAAGATGATATATGGTGGTGGGCCAATAATGGATGCAGCGCGGCAACAAATGCGAAGCGGGCTTCATGATGCTTCTGCACAGACTTCGAATCAAATGAATACGCAACTTGCTCAACGTGGTGTGGGGGGATTAGAGAGTATCCTTAATAGGAAAAATTCTAGTGAAATGATGGAGCAAATGAAGAAAGGTGAAGGTGATCTGACTCGCTATGGAATTGAAGCTGGATTAAAGGGATTAGAGGGGACAACGGATATCCGGGGTGGAGTTAATACTGCCGTGGCGAATCTAAAGGCATATAACATGCACAATAAAAATAAATATAGAGCGGAAAATGCGGTAGGGTCAAGTATTCCGTGGCAGGGCCTTGCGCGTGGGGCATTGAGTACATTTGGCAATTATTTAGAAAATTATGGAGGTGTGTAATGGGATACGACAATCAATACAATTATGATCCTGCTACTGGTTCTTATGGCGGGGGTTACGGTAATCCTATGTCAACTGACCCTGCTTATCAGACCAACAATATGAGTCAACCAGCATTTAGTGGGGGTATGAATCCGATGAACACATTGATACAACAATTATTAACACAACAGGGAGGACAATCTGGTTATCCCCAACAACAATACTCCCAACAACCACAGGGAGGTAGCTTGGGAGGTGATCTGTTAGGGATGGGATTGAAGATGGGAATGAAGAAGTTTGGGCCGCAAATAGCAGGTGGTATCGGTAACTTTCTTGGAATGGGTGGCGGTGCTGCTACTACTACTGGTGTTACTGGTGCTTTAGGGTCTACTGGTGGTGCTGCTGGCCTTGCTGGGGGTGCTGGGGGTGGATTAATGGCTGCATTAGGTCCACTCGCATTGGCTGCTGGTGGTATTAAATTAGGTGGGGAAGCGTTAGATAAGTTTGCACCGGAAGTCCGCCAAAAATTAAATAAGCACACAACGGGAATGTTTGGCGGGAAAGCAAAAAATATGCTTGCTCCGTGGAAATGGAGACTATAAATGCGTATAAATACAAAAGTAGTTTTTGAGTGGGACAAAAAAACAGGGGAATATAAAGAAGTTTTATCGGAGGGCTATGATTATACTGGCGAAATAGCACATGCTGTTATCCTCCCCATCGTAGTTCCAACTGGGGGATATGAAATTGATCCGAAGGGGAACTATAACCCCACAGGAATCCCGTTCAGCTCGTCGAATACCCCGTCGTGGCGGCCCGACCAAGAATTTTATGACGACCCGTCGAAAGCCAAGGAAAGGTTCTATATAAAGCATTTCGGAGGCTACAAGAATGTGTATGATGACGAAGGGAATATAAAGCTGACCGACGAACAGCTAGCCGAGGTTACACCGGAGTGGGAAAAGCAGCAGGAAAAACATGCGGCGAAGCCAGAAGTGATAGCGAAAAAGGCTGGACTACCTGCGGATGTAATTCCCAGATCACCAGTCTCGGAAGATGGAGGGGGAGAGTATGGGGGTGTGACCCAACGTCAATGGGAATTATTGGGTGGAATTGGTACGAAAGCAATAGGAGGTCTTATCGGGGCAGGTATAAAGTATCATAATAAAAAAAAGGAAGAGAAGATAGAATCCGATAGGGTGGAAGCAGCAAGGGCGGAGCAAGAAAGACTTTTGCAAGAGGATGAGCGTGAGAAAGCTGAGAAGAAGGCGAAATGGAAAGCAGAAGGTTTAAATAGAGCAAGAAATAGTCAATGGGAAGAAGAACAGATGCAATCGCGGGAGAATGACATTCAAATGGCGGAGGACGCTCCTATTGATGATGAGTGGCCAGGACAAAGCGCTGGTGCACCTCCAGAGCCAAATATATACGCCCATGTCAAGGACATTAGAAAAAGGCAACTCACTCGACAAGTACAGGCAAGGAAAAAAAGAGAAGATATTAAAAAAGCTATGGAGGACAACCCCGAAGATTACAAACCCGCATCGATCTTTCCCTCTAAAGTGGTACGGGGTACTCCCAAATATACGCAACATGAAGAGGAAATGGATTTAGTAACTCCGGATAACGGCGCATTGGGTGCTATGGCGAAGCAATCGTTACATAATAAAGTAAAAGAAAAGTATGGAAGAATTATTACACGTAATCGTGAAAAAGGGGATGCAAGGGAACTAAAGAAGAGACTGGATAATCCGATATATCTACAGGACACTCCAATAGAAAAAGAGGAAATAAATTATGCAAGTGAAGAACCTCAGCCTCTTCCACCTCCTGAGGAAATAAATTATGTAAGTGAAGAATCTCCATTAGATGCTATGATGACCAAAAAATATTGGGAGGAAGATCAGGAAGAGTTCAAGGATTTGGGAGGGCAATATCGCATACTTGATCCGACAGATAAATATAAGGATGTGGAAGCAAATCCGCAGGGCAAGTGGGACCAACAAATGAAGGCTTGGTTGATGCGGAAAGCTACGAGGCGGATGACTGGTAAAAAGTGGTATCAGAAGCAAAATTATAAATATGATTGGACATAGGAAAACAGGAGGAAGTTAAGATGGCATTTGGACAAGGTTATAGTCCCGGAGGTGGTTTCACCGGGCAAGAAAATTACACTATATTTGATGCGCAAAAAGATAAGGATGCGGATGAAGTCAAGAGTCTTCTTCATCAAATGAATAGACTCCAAGCCGAGGATCAAATGGCGGCCCGAACGAATAGCAACAGTCTAAATGTAGCAGATAATCGGCAGGATAATTTACTTACTTCGGGGCGAGACTATCGAAGAATGAATAATCTGATAGATTATCTCGGATCGGGCAAGAGGATGGATGAGCCACTTTCTTCAACTGGGGCAGGTCTAGTCAATTTCGATCCTGAAAAATATCAACAAGAATATGCACTGTATTCAGCAAAAAATAAGCTTGCTACCCATACCCAATTCCGAGATTTATGGGGTAAACGACAGGGGCAAGAGGCGAATGAAATTCTTAGAAATTTAATGGATGAGAAATCGATGAAGCGCATGAGTGATAAAGATTTTAATCTTATGTTGCGTGATAATCCATATTTTAAAAGATGGTTTATGGATTTGGATGGGGGACCAGATAGCCCGAAACAAGTATTCCAGGATGAGACTGGTTATGAAGTCAATTATCGCACTTCATTCGAAGGAGTTGGCGATTGGACTTCGAGCAATCCCATGAAAACTACGGTAGGACTTGCGGCCGCTGGTGGTGTGAGCTATAAAATGAGAAGTGTTTTAAATCAAGCAAAGTTATTAGAGGGCAATGTTGCAGAAGCGACAAAACATTTAGAGGATTTAACAACTAGGCCTACAAACCCACTAAACAACAACGAACCATTTAAGAGAAACTCACAAAAGTTTAAAGATTGGATGAAAAAGAGGGGGCAAAACCCCATTACAGGCGACCCCACGAAGACTGGGTTAAGGAGTATTAAAGAGGCAAAAGACGCACTTAAAAATGCACAAAAACTTGCTGAGCCTTATGGTAAATGGACAAAGAAATTAGCAAAAACTGTGCCGGGGATACTTCCATATATGGCGCCAGATGTTGGGCAGAGAGTTGGGCAACATTTAGGGGGTGATACGGGTGAGGCACTTGGACATACCCTTGGTACGGGGGTTATGCTTCGACAGGCTGTGGCACCATCGCTTAAAACAACTGGCAAGCAAGTTAAAGATAGTTTTCTTAAGTATCTTTCTAAAAAATTCCCCGGGAGATTAGCTAAAGCTGCAGCAAAGGGTGGTGCCATAGCTATGGCAGATAGCCCACTCCCTGGGCCGATGGATTTGCTTGGCCTGGCGGTTACAATTGGTATTAGTGCCGGAGATTTATATGGTCTTTATCAGGACTGGAAAAAGGCAGTACAATAAAATAGGAGAAATATGTGGCCCCTACTGCACTTGAAACAGCACTTAGTCAGAGTCAACCAGCATTTAATCCTACTCTTGACGAAGAAACTGTAAGAAACTATATTAATATATATAAAAAGGGAGAAGAACAACTCTCCAAGGAGGACTTAGCCCTTTTAGAGAAGCATGCTAATTTTTATAAGATTCCTTTCGCCCTGAGTGAGGTAGATAATGATGGTAGTATAAAGGGGATGATAGGCCAGCTTGGTTCTGGGTTTGTATCCGGCTTTTCTACATTTAATGTTGGTGACCCCCCGAAAGGTACATGGGAGGGTATTGCACGCAATGTGGGCCATCTTGCTGGGTTCGTAGGTTTTGTACCTATCCCCATGAAACTTGCCAAATTAAGTAAGTTAGCCATGGGACTAAAGAAACAACAGGGGAAGTTCTCTATACCCATGCGAATTGCTGGCGCAGCTACTAAAAAAGCAGAGAAAATAGCTGGTCGTATTATGACTAAAACTGCTATTGGTGCACGTACTGAGGCTACTAGCACTGCTGTGGGATTTTTAAATACTAAGGTAGCCAAGGATATTATAACGGGCGGATTTCATCTTGGGGTAGCTAGTGCTGTAAGTAGTTGGCAAGGCGGTGTAGATGAGATGATTAAGTCATTTGTACATGGCGCTGAAACTGGCGCAGTATTCCGTGGAATTGGAAACCTTATTCAGACCGGTGATCTGATGGGTGATAAGATACTCAGAGGCCTTGCTTCCTCAGCTTATACTGGTCTTCCTTCTTCTATGCGTGGTGACACAACCCCCGAACAAGTGTATCAGTACTTACTTGGTGCTTACTTTGGCGTAAAAGAGATGCCATATCATAAAAGGTCTGGCTTGCAGCATCTTGCTAAGATGCATAAAAAGGGTAAGATTTATCCAGAAGAAGTTAAGGGATGGGAAGAGCTGGATGAGACGACACAGAAGTGGACTAAGGAAGAGGCTGATAGAACCTTTGATAAGATAGGTGCAAATGCGCTTGCATTTAGGCTTGCCCAAACAGGTGAGTTAGATGTTGTAGAAGCACAGAAATTGGCTGAGGAGTATATAGCTAATAGGGCTAAGTATACTAGTGAGGGAGAAGAAATATCTCCGCTTTCAGCAAAGCTGGTAGAGGGGAGAGAAAATGCTGCTGTCATAAGTGCTGTTGAAGAAAACAGGGGAGAGGAGTCTACTCTAGATTACTCGCTCGACAACACAGATATAGGTGCTGCCATTGAAAAAGGCATGTTCTTCAGTAAGAAAACAGAGAACTGGGTGAAAAGGAACCTAGAGCAGGTATGGAATAAGCCAGACGTTGAGCCAGATACAGAGAAGGCTAGGGCACTCCTTAGTTTTGAAATAGAGAACCAGTGGCTTAGCATGGTTAAGA
>Ga0187827_10002767_pt1 | contig 23487 bp, 21 predicted proteins | sample ETNtaG_39_FD_167969 | JGI IMG/M metagenome (GOLD analysis project Ga0187827, IMG submission 167969) | Marine microbial and viral communities from oxygen minimum zone, Eastern Pacific Ocean - ETNP2014_SV_150_PacBio MetaG (Illumina Assembly) | ecosystem: Environmental > Aquatic > Marine > Hypoxic... | reverse complement strand
CATCGTCCGATTTGTTCTCATGACCGGACACCTGGGTGAGCAGATCCACGAGTACTTCGGGACCGGATCGAGGTGGGGTTGGGACATCGGGTATTCGCACGGTCCGGCAGACTGGGACACAGGGCGCCGCGTCGTCGAAGCAGCCGGGCTGCTGGATGACTCGTTCGTCCTCCTCTACTCGGACAAGTTCGCGCTGGTCGACCTCGGTGTCCTGGCCGACCGGCATGCGGCAACCGGCCGGTCTCAGACGCTCACACTCAAGCCGAAGACCGGCGGCAACGTCAGGTACTCGCCGCAGAGGGACGTCACTGCCTATGACCCGACACGATCCGCCCCTGGTCTTGACCACGTCGAGATCGGTTATATGCTCGTCGAGCGCGACGCCACGCTCAGGATGCTCGAGGCGGGTGACGGCTATCCGGACATTGCGTTCTCGGACGTACTTCGTGCGGCCGCAGGAGTAGGTGAGCTCGGTGGTATCGAGACAGGCGGGGCGTACTACAGCGTCTCCGATCCAACCCGTCTGGAGTTGACCAGGGACTACCTCTCCACCAAGAAGATCCTGCTGATCGATCGGGATGGCACGATCAGCCGACGACTGGCACGGGGTCAGTATGTCGCGACCTGGGAGCAGTTCGAGTTCGTGCCCGAGACCGTGCAGGCGATGCGCGAACTCGCCGACGACGGCTTCGAGTTCATCGTTATCACCAACCAGGCCGGGATCGCTCTGGGTGTGGTCGAGGAGGCCGAGGTCGATCGAATCCACGAGAACATGACAGCGGAGTTGAGCCTACTGGGCATTACCGTCCTCAAGGTCTACATGTCGCCCGACCATTGGGACTCCGGGTCGCTGATGAGAAAGCCTGCACCGGGGATGTTTCATCTGGCGTCGGATGAGCATCGCTTCCGGTTGGACCGGGTTCTCTATGTGGGCGATGACATCCGCGACTGTCAGGCGGCTGCGGCAGCGGGCTGCGGTATGATTTTCCTCGCTGACGCAACGGTGGAGCATGACCTCCCGGCGAGCCGTCATCATCAATCCGTTCACGAATCGTTTATGGGAGCGTTGGAAGTGATCAGGACTTACTACGACGGACGGTCGGACTCCTGATCATCTGTCGGACGCCACTGCGGCTTAGTTCCTTTGGCGGTGGGACCGATCTCTGTGCCTATTATCGCAATAAGCCGATACGTGTGATCAGCACCGCTCTGGCTGGGATGCCCTTCGTCCAGCCACCGTTCGACACCGCCGGATCGCGTATTACCTATTATGAGCCATCTCATGTTGGGTGAGTCAGGCCATGTCGACGGTGGCACGACTACCGCCATAGAGGACTGGTGTCTTGACGCGTTGAAGCGTCATTCAGGTGCCGGATCGGAGTTGAGCGGAGAACTTTCGAGTCTGACCGTCGTGGTTCCCTCATGGCAACGACAGGACTACCTGCTTCGACAGATCCGATATTGGTCGGCGAGTTCAGCATCTCTCGTTATCGTCGACGGTTCGAGATTGCCGCTTCCCGATCGGATCAGGTCAGCGGTTGAGGCCCACCCGAGGATTACCTACCGGCACGATCTCTTGTCTCAGGCAGATCGACTGCGTCTCGCCGGTGGCTTGATCGAGTCCCCGTACGCGGTGATGCTCGGAGATGATGAATTCCACCTTCCGGCGGGCCTCAGTGCTTCCATTCGAGTCCTTGACTATGACCAGAAACTGGTGGGTTGCATGGGCCAGGTATTGTCGTTCAGTCCGGTCGGCCCGTATCGACGCATTGTCTTCGCGCGCGCCTACTTGTCGATGCATGGTCACAGCATTAGGCATAGTGACCCGGCTGATCGGTTGATCGCAGCGATGTCCGACTACACCATGGCGACTTGTTATGCCGTGTTGCGTACTCCGGTTTGGCGGAGGTCATGGGGTTCGTTGGGAGAGTACGAATCGGGGCATGCCGCCGAACTTCAACACACGATGGCTGTGTATCTCCTCGGATCCTTCACCACGACCAGTCACGTCCAATGGCTTCGATCCATCGAGAACCCCCCCGCACCTCTTTCGCCCGCGGAGGAGAAGGACGGCAGGATCTGGTTTCCTGAATGGTGGGAGGGCCAGCGCTACGAGGCGGAGCGTGTGGCGTTCGTCAGCAGGCTGGCTGAACTCGTGGCGGACGAGTTGGGCGCGGGCCGCGACGAATGCGCCTCGTGGGTAATGGCCGGCGCCGAGGTCTTCGTTGACGAGAATCGATCCGAGACCGAGTTTGAGGAACCGGCTCAGGGACTCCTTGCTCGGCTGAATCGGGCGGTTGTCAAGATGCTGCGGACAGTGGCGCGGTGCTTTCCAGACCCAATGTTTCTGGGGGCGAAGCGCGGGCGTGGACGTGTGCTGCGATTTCTCGGACGATCAGGAGGCAACTACTACGGAACCGTTGAGGACCTGCCTGGGATCTTTCGGGCGAAGGGTCTGGTCCTGACCCCCGGAGTCGTCGACGAGATCGCCTCCGTCGAGGTTATGGTCCGAGAGTTCCACGCCCTACGCGACCAAGAAGCGCCGAGCAGGGAATGATGCCGTCCCGAGCGGTCGCCATCTGTGGTGCAGGCGAACTGGGCCGGCGACATCTTGAGGGCGTTCTGCGCAGCGAGCACGCTGACATCGTCCATGTGTACGACATCAGAGAGGACGCTCTTGCTGCGTGCGAACTAGTGGTGCGGAGATCTGGCGAGGCAAGGAAGCGACAGCCGATCGCCGAACTCCGCTTGCACCACGCCATCCGTACTCTCCCCACAAGTCTCAACCTTGCAATAGTCGCCACAACGGCGGACGTTCGGCCCCATGTCGTGAGCCAGTTGGCAGAGCACGCACACATCCCTCATTGGATTCTGGAAAAGGTTCTTGCTCAGGACGAACCAGGTCTTGACCAACTGTGCTCAGTGACCTCAGCGTCGCTCGCGTGGGTAAACACACCGAGAAGAACCATGGAGTGGTACCACCGACTCCGCAGCCTGATCGGGGGACGGGGAAAGATCTCGATGGTTGTGTCCGGAGGAGCCTGGGGGTTGGCCTGCAACGCTGTGCACTTCATGGATGTTCTGGGCTGGTGGTCGGGTGAGAGGCCGCTCGACATCGACACCGAAGCTCTGGATCCTGAGTGGCTTCCTGCGAAGCGGAAGGGCTTCTTGGAGGTGTTCGGATCGATGTCGGTTGTATACACCGAGGGCTCGCGTCTCACGCTCACCGCCGATTACGATGCTGCCCCCATCGAGATCAAGGTCGATGTCGGTGGTCTGGTCTGGTCGATCAGCGATTCAGAGAAGATGGCAAGGCGTTCTGATGGTCTTGAGTTGCCCGGCAGGGTGGACCTCCAGAGCGAGATGTCTGCTGGATTGGTGGATCTGATTCTCGCGACCAGCACCTGTTCGCTGCCCACGCTGGCTGACTCGGTGGAAATTCACCGGTTGCTCCTCCGCGGTCTTAGGGTCCACTTGATTCGTTCCGGGGGAAGCTGGAATCATGTTCCGATTACTTGAACTGAGGACTATTCAGACATGTCGTTGTGGCTGATAGGCGCAGGACCAATGGCGCTCCAGTATGCGGAGGTCCTGACCGCTATGGGCCGACCATTCGAGGTCGTCGGCCGGTCGGAGGAGTCGGCTGCGAGATTCGAGGCTTTGACAGGCATTCCGGTACGACGTGGGGGCATCACAACTGCCCTTGCCGGATCTGGGCCACCTGATCAAGCGATCGTTGCAGTCGGGATCGATCAGTTGGCGATGGCCACGTCCGCTCTCGTGTTCGGAGGGACCAGGCGGGTTCTCGTCGAGAAGCCCGCTGGCATCGACTCGGCCGAGATTCGTGCACTGGGACGAACCGTCGAAGACGTGGGTGCCGAGGTCTCCGTCGCCTACAATCGGCGCTACTACTCGTCCGTCGCGGCGATGAGGAAGATGATCGAACAAGATGGTGGCATTACCAGTTGTGTTTTCGAGATCACCGAGTATTCAGACACGATTGTCGCGCTAGACATACCGTCGACAGTCAAGGAGTCGTGGTTCCTGGCTAACACGAGCCATGTCGTAGACCTTGTGATAAGCGTCTGTGGGCCGCCAGATTCGTTGTCCAGTCAGACTGTCGGAACGTTGCCGTGGCACCCGGCGGCGGCGCAGTTCGTGGGGTCGGGGTTGACCGAAAGAGGAATCCCTTTCAGTTACCGCGGTGATTGGGAGGCACCCGGGCGTTGGGGGGTCGAAATCTGCACAACGAGGCGCCGGTATGTGCTTCGGCCCATGGAAGAACTCCACAAGGTTGACAGGGAGTCACCGACGATCGAGAGAGTCGAGATCGACGATCGGCTCGACCGGGAGTTCAAGCCAGGCGTGTATCTCCAGACCCTGGCATTCCTCGAAGACGATCGCACGCTCGCCTGTACGCTTTCAGATCATGTGCGGAACTGCGACATCTATGATCAGATTGCCGGCTATTCGGAGGGCAGGGCAGCCTCAACTGTCGACGGCTGAAATCACTCCAGTGGTCGTCTCCGGTAACGAGAAATCTGATGGCCGCTGACAAGATCGTCGCCCACAACCTCACCGAACACATCCAGGCAATCGAACTGGTGGCTGGAGACTTGTCAGTGGCCGTCGCAGCTGTCGGCCTTCGTCTCGCCGGGGTTCTTGAGGATGGTGGGACCGTCTACTGGTGTGGAAACGGTGGCAGCGCATCAGACAGTCAGCACTTGGCAGCTGAACTCGTGGGCCGGTTCAGGAACGACCGGAAGGCGCTCCGGTCCGTCGCGCTCAGCACCGACACCTCCGTCCTGACCTGCGTTGGCAACGACTTCGGGTTCGACAAGGTGTTCAGTAGACAAGTTGAGGCGCTGGGTCGACCGGGCGATGTCCTGATCGGTATTTCCACATCAGGGAACAGCACGAACATCCTTCGCGCCTTCGAAGCCGCCAGTGGCCTCGGAATGGCTACTGTCGGCCTCTTGGGCAGGGACGGTGGTCTAGCATTGCCGATTGTCGATGAGGCGATAGTTATCCCGTCCGACTCGACGGCAAGGATCCAAGAGTGCCATATCCTGATAGGCCACATATTGTGTGAGATAGTCGAAGAGGAGTTGGGCCTTGTGTGAGGGCCTCCCGGTGGCGTCCGATGTCCACACAATCATCTTCGACTTTGACGGTGTCTTCACCGACAACAAGGTGTGGATCGGTCAGGATGGTCGCGAATGCGTGCGATGTGACCGCGCTGATGGGCTGGCCATGGACCTTCTACGGTCAGCGCGCCGCATCGGACTCGTTGAGGCCGATGTCTTCATCCTTTCGACAGAGACCAATCTGGTCGTCCGGGAGCGAGCCGCGAAACTTCGCCTCACCTGTTACCAAGGTGTATCGGACAAGTTGGCGTTCGTGAACGAGCGTCTTGCCACCCGATTCCCCGATTCAGCCGATCCTTATGCCGGAGTCGTGTTCCTGGGAAACGACCTCAACGACCTACCGCTGTTGCGCAGTGCCGGTTGGGCGGTCGTACCGGCCGACGCCCATCCACTTGTTCAGGTGATCGCCGACGTGGTGCTTCCCGAGCACGGAGGAGAGTCGTTCGTACGCCGATTTGTGGAACGTATGCTCAACGTCGACCAAATGAGCGAGGGTGAGATCTATGAGCTTGTATCTGGTAGCTGAGATTGGAATCAACCACAACGGCGACCTGGGTGTGGCTAAGCAACTGATTGATGCCGCTACCGATGCCGGTTTCGACGCCGTGAAGTTCCAGAAGAGGACGATCGGCGCTGTCTACACCCAGGAGTTCCTGGACAGTCCGCGGGAGAGTCCATGGGGAACAACACAGCGCGACCAGAAGGAAGGGCTTGAGTTCGGTCAAGGCGAGTACGAGGCGATCGCCGCCCACTGCGCGGGTCTCGGTATCGACTGGTCTGCGTCGGCATGGGACCTCGAGGCCCAGTTGTTCATCAGGGCGTTCGATCCTGCCTTCAACAAGGTGGCGTCAGCGATGCTTGGTCACCGGCCGCTTCTCCGTGAGATCGCCTCTGAGGGCAGACGCACGCTCATCTCTACCGGCATGTCCACGCTCGAGGAGATCGACGGGGTCGTCGAGTTGTTCCGCGCGGCGGAGTGCCCCTTCGAACTCCTGCACTGCAATAGTACGTATCCGATGCCAGATGAGGACGCCAACCTCCTCTGTATACCGATGCTGCGTGACAGGTATCGGTGTGACGTTGGCTACTCGGGTCATGAGTCGTCTGGTCACAAGGTCTGCGTGGCGGCTGTGGCGCTCGGCGCCATGACACTGGAACGCCATGTCACCCTTGACCGGGCAATGTACGGATCTGACCAGGCAGCCTCTCTGGAGGTGCACAGCCTCAAGTCCTTCGTGTCAGCGGTAAGGGTCATACCGGCGGTTCTCGGCACTGGTACCAAGGTCATGACCGAGGCTGAGCAGGCCGTTCGAGAGAAGTTGTGGGTCGAGGTCGTTGTCTGAGACCGTGGCCCTTATTCCCGCCCGTTCCGGGTCAGAGGGAGTCCCAAACAAGAACATTCGCCTGCTTGGCGGGCATCCACTGATGGCATTCACGATTGCGGCCTGTCGCCGGTGTGCCCTAATCGACCGGGTCATCGTCTCGACGGATTCGGCCGAGTACGGTGAGATCGCGAGGTGCTATGGCGCCGAGGTACCGTTTCTTCGTCCGGCGGAACTGGCTGAAAGCGACTCACCCGACATCGGGTTCATAGTGCACGCACTCGACTGGCTGGTTGGTGAGGGACGGGAGCCGACCAACGTGGTACACATGAGGCCAACCACACCGTTTCGGGAACCGGCTGTCGTCGATCGTGGGATCGCGGCCTTCGCGGCTAGTGACGACGCCTCAGCCCTGCGGTCCGTGCACGAAATGTCGGAGTCGGCCTACAAGACGCTCGAGATATCGCCCGACGGTTGGCTGGCTCGCCTGGGAATGACCGACACAGCGCTTGACACGGCTAACCGTGCCCGGCAGTCCTTTCCCGACACATATGTGGCAAACGGTTACGTGGATGTGCTGTCCGTTGCCTTTATTCGATCGACCGGCCTGTTGCACGGTGACCGGGTGATGGCGTTCATCACCCCACCTGCGGTGGAGGTCGATTCCGAGAATGATTTCAAGTTCCTGGAGTTCTGTGTCGCGGATGACCCGCTATTTGCCAGGTTGGTCAGAGTGTGAGGTGCTGAGTGTCCGTTACCTTTTCACGGCATCCGCAATCGGTGCCCCGCATTGTTACGGAGAACCGTCGCATCCTGACGGACATCCCCGCGCCCGGTACCAGCGAGATACTCAATCGGCTCGACGCTGTTGAGTCTCGCTCCATGCATGGACAACTGCCGCTGGTCTGGGACCGGGCAGAGGACTTCAGCATCTTTGATCCAGCGGGTAATCGGTTCATCGACTTCACGTCCGCCATCTTCGTTGCCAATGTCGGTCACTCAAACCCTCGGGTAGTCGCGGCGGTTCGCGCTGAACTGGACCGGCCCCTCCAGAGTTGCTACGCCTATGGCTGCGAAATGCGGGCCCGTTACCTCGAGCGGTTGGTGGGCTTCGCCGGCGCTCCGTTTGAAAAGGCTTTTCTTCTCTCGGCAGGTACCGAGGCGACCGAGGCGGCATTCAAATTGATGCGCATGTACGGCCAACGGCAGGGTAAGCGCCGTCGAGGGATCGTTTGCGTTGAAGGCAACTGGCACGGTCGAACTCTCGGTGCGCAGATGTTGAGCAGCAACCGCCGGCAGCGTGACTGGATCGGATACGAGGATCCCGACGTTCACCACATTGCCTTCCCTTACCCATGGGTCTTGGATGGTCGCTCAGGTGAAATGTTCCTTGAGGAATCATTGCGAACTCTCAAGGCCACAGGCGTGGACCTTGCGCTGGACGTGAGCGGCTTCATGCTTGAGACGTACCAAGGATGGGGCGCGGTGTTCTACCCGCGTGACTACGTGCAGGCCATAGAAGGCCTGTGTCGTCGCCACGATATTCTCCTCGCCTTTGATGAGATGCAGTCGGGTTTTGGCCGGACCGGCCGGGCCTTCGGCTACCAGCACTACGGCGTCACGCCCGACCTTCTGTGCTGCGGGAAGGGCATGGGTGGCGGCTTGCCCCTGTCCGGCGTGTTGGGGCGTGCTGAGTTGATGGACCTCCCTGACATCGGCAACATGAGCAGTACGCACTCGGCGAATCCACTTGTGTGTGCGGCGGGTCTGGCGGTCTTGGATGAGATTGAGGAGAATGACCTGATTGCCGAGACGGCACGAAAGGGCGAGATCCTCTCTGGGGCGCTCGCACACCTTTCGGAACGTTTCCCGGAACGTGTCGACCGGATACTTGGACGGGGTCTCATTGCAGCGGTTCTATTCTGTGACCCTGACACCGGGCGACCCGATAGTTCCTTCACAAGTCGGGTCACGGAGCGGTGTATGCAGAAGGGACTGCTTGTCGTTCACACCGGCCGGGAGTCGATCAAACTCGGACCGCCGCTGACTATTACCGACGAGGCCTTGCTCGAGGGAGTCGGCGTCATTGCCGAATCGATCGAGGAGGTCGCGGCATTGTGAACGCGACACTTAGGCACACTGGTCTGGTCGTTGTGGACCTCGACAGGGCCGTCGAGTTCTGGTGTAGCGCTCTTGGATTCAAGGTCTGGCGACGGATGGAGGAGTCGGGACGGACCCTCGACTCAGTGATGGGCCTGGAGGGCGTGCTGGTCACGACGGTCAAGTTGATCGATCCGAATGGGGGGCTACTCGAACTTCTCCACTTCCACTCCCATCCAGACATTCCGGAGTGGACGGGTGTCCCTTTTTCCACTGGGCTGACACATATTGCACTGACGGTCGATGATGTGGAAGCGGTCTGCAAGAAGGTCGTTGATCTCGGCGGTTCGCACCATCCCGTTGGCATATCATCGGACGGACGGGTGAAGATGACGTTCTGTCGCGGTCCTGAGGGCCTTCTACTGGAGTTGGTCGAGGAGAATGGTTGGTGATGCGACGCTCGTTGCTCACGGATCAGAGCAAGTGAATACGCAATGGGAAAGGTGGTGCCGACTGTGCCTAGAGCCGGGTGCAGGACTGACCGAACTCGTTGCTTACTTCCACTGGCTGTCCGTCAGCGACGCTGTCTAACCCCGTGCCGTTCGTGATCTATGGGACATAGGGTCGGGTTCATGCAGGGTCGGCTGTCGCCTCCGGTTGATGGCCGTATTCAGGCCTTTCCGCGTGATCGGTGGCGTGAGGAGTTCGCTCTTGCCGATGGGGCCGATCTGCGGATCATGGAGTGGACCCTTGACCACAAGGAACTCCAGCAGAATCCGCTCATGACCGCGGGCGGTAGGCGAGAGATCCGACGGTTGAGCGATCTGCATGGGGTCGCTGTCCCGTCGCTCACAGGTGACTGCTTCATGCAGGCACCCTTCTGGAAGGCCTCAGGCGATCGGCGCCGCAAGCTTGAGGGGGTTGTCCTAGCAGTACTGGACGCTTGCCACACCGTGGGCATAACCACTGTCGTACTGCCATTGGTTGACCAGGGATCGTTGGCCGACGAAGCAGAGGAGGAATTACTCGTCAAGTTCCTTCTTGGCCGGGTCGAGGATCTCGACCGCTCTGGGCTTCAGGTGGCCTTCGAGTCGGATCTGGCGCCGTGCAATCTGGCGGCCTTCATCGAGCGCTTTCCGTCGGGTCTGTTTGGCATCAACTACGACATCGGGAACAGCGCTTCGCTTGGGTTCGATCCGGTCGAAGAGTTCGCCGCCTACGGGACTCGGATCGTTAACGTCCATGTGAAGGACCGTTACCTGGGCGGAACCACCGTTGCTCTGGGGGAGGGGGACGCCGACTTCGAGGCTGTCTACACTGGCTTGTCCGATCTCGGGTACTCAGGCAACTTCATTCTGCAAACTGCTCGTGACCCGGGGGGACGACATCTGTCAAGTCTCGTACGATTCAGGGACATGACCGTAGACTGGATGAAGCATCATGGGCTCTGATCTTGTCGGGCGCTCCGCGTTGGTCACCGGCTCGTCACATGGTGTGGGTCGGGGCATCGCTGAGCGGTTGGCCGCCTCTGGTTATCGCGTGGCCGTCAACGGTCGAGATCATCAGGCTGTCGCAGAGGTCGTGTCAGGACTCGACGGCTCTGTGCCGGTAGCGGGGGATGTCTCGACACCTGAGGGTGCCAGTGCTGTCATCGACGAGACGGTCGCCGCTCTCGGAAGCCTTGACGTGCTTGTCTGCAATGTCGGAGGGGGAGGCTCCGTACCCCCTGGAGAAGAGACCTATGATGAGTGGCAGCGGGTTTTCGCCCTCAACCTCTGGAGCGCGACGAACATGGTCCATGCAGCCCGCACGGCGTTGCGGGCGTCGGGCGGCTCAATCGTGTGTATCTCTTCGATCTGCGGGCTGGAGACCGTTAGGGGTGCACCGGTCACCTACTCGGCAGCGAAGTCGGCGCTGCATGCCTACGTTCGTGGAATCGCGTGGCCTCTGGGCAAGGACGGCGTTCGGATCAACGCTATCGCCGTGGGAAACATGCTCTTTGATGGGTCGGTATGGTCGGAACAACTGGCCGTGAAGGGCGACGAGGTAGCGGCCATGTTGAAGTCTCAGGTGGCACTGGGTCGGTTTGGCGTACCGGATGAGGTGGCGGACCTGGTCGAGTTTCTGGCATCAGACCGGTCTGGTTTCGCTACGGGGGCGGTATGGACCCTTGACGGCGGTCAGGTACATTCGTGATGGCAGACAATGCGGTTGGCGACATCGGGACTGGCGTGAAGTCACGGTTCAGCATGATCGGACGGACCGCTCTGATCACCGGATCGGCTGGCATGCTCGGGCGCCAACACGCTGCCGCGCTGCTAGAAGTCGGCGCATCCGTCATTCTCACTGACATTGATGTCGACGGCTTGGAGGTGGCTCGTGACTACCTTGAGGAGTCATTCGTCAGCACTTGGATTCGGACAATGGCGATGGACGTGACGCAGATCGAGTCGGTTCGAGAAGTCGCGGAGGAACTCGATTCCGAGGGGGTGAGGGTTGATGTGCTGATCAACAACGCTGCACTTGACCCGAAGGTTGGCGAGGATGGCCTGACCGATGGATCTCGGCTAGAGACGTTTCCTGTGCAGCGGTGGAACGCTGAGTTGGCCGTTGGGCTTACTGGGGCCTTTCTCTGTAGCCAGGTGTTCGGTACGAGGATGGCCGCCAAAGGTGGTGGAGTGATTCTCAACATGGCGTCCGATCTCTCGGTCCTTGCCCCCGACCAACGGATCTACCGTCAAGTGGGGTTGGACCACCGTGACCAACCGGTTAAGCCAGTTACCTATTCGGTCATCAAGGCGGGATTGGTGGGGCTGACCCGCTACCTCGCAACCTACTGGCCCGATTCCGGGGTCCGGGTGAACGCGCTCTCGCCGGGTGGCGTACAGACTGATCAGCCAGCGGAGTTTGTCGAGAAGATCAGCGACCTCGTTCCTCTGGGCCGTATGGCAGCCCCCGATGAGTACCGGTCCGCCGTGCAGTTCCTCTGTTCTGACGCATCGTCGTTCTTGACCGGGCAGAACATCGTCATTGACGGCGGGCGATCAGTGTGGTGACCGCGTCTTTCGGTCCGTGCGGCGATTAGAGCAGTATCAGGACTGCGGCGTTGTATCGCTTCCTTCGCCACCACTGGCTGCTCACGGCAGGTACCTCCAAGTTTTCTTAGTTGACGTTACGTTTCATAGCGATTGCTCAGAAACCTTCGATGTGACCACCCCCCATCAGACTGTTGGGTCCACCCGGTTACGACACAGTTGGAATCAGTCGGCCATTTCGGCTACGCGTTCGTAGTACTTGTCACCAAGGCAGTAATCGAGTTGTCGTCGGTTGTAGACCCCAAGCGGCGGTTCTGTTAGTTCAAAGAAGTGCTGATCCATTTGGGGCGAATGGAAATACGACCAATCGCGCTGAAAGTTGGCTCTGAGAAACCGAGCATTAGCGGTTCGCCCGTCCACGACGATCAGAGTTCCCGGCGTGAGGAAGTGCTCAATCGTCAGGATGTCTGCAGACATCGGCATCCGATCCGCATGGGCAGTCGTCAGGCCACGCAGCGATCCCTCTGGGCTGAACTGGTCAGGACCATCGAGGTAGATCAAATCTGGGCAGATGTCTGGCAGTTCGTAGTAGAAGGTGCATAGTCGGCCATTGAATTCCGACACCTTGAGAGGACAATGATGAAAGTGACACCGGTCCTTCAGTTCAGGAGAGAGTTGGCTGGTTACCAACTCCATCCAGGACTGGTTGTTCTCGATCGAGTGCAACTCGAACGCATTGGATCGCCGGAGCTCAGATTCAACGTACTTGCTATGAAGGTGCATGTTTTCCGTCAGCGCGTCGGCGAACACTATCGTCGATTTTCCGACACCGAACTCCAGGACTGTCGTCACACGTCGCGAGAGAACCAAGTGATGGAGGCGGATTAGATCGTCCAACTCGGCCTCGAAAGGCTCTGTATTGGACGGATCTACCGACGAATACGGCCCCTGCAACCTCTTCATCTCAGGGTCGCCGTAGGACTCAAGATCGATTCCAAATAACTCATGTATTGGGTGCTCTACGAGATGCGCGAAATAATTGAGATTGCCGAAAAGAACCTCCTTGAGAGTTGACTGAGATCCTGTCAACGTGACTCCCTCTAACGGTTATGTGCACCACGTTGGACTTCACGCAGACCGGTTCTGCCCGATTCTAGATGAACCGCCCCAGGTCCTGCGCTGCCTGCGTGAAACTCGGTGCGGCACAGACGCGGGCCGCCAGAATGATAGTGTGCCTAGCGATCGCCGTCTCAGCAAAGGTGTTGCAGAGCCCTCATGCACCGAGTTCCCTGATGGAGCGACTCCTGGTTACGACGGCGCTCGAGAGGTCCTGGAGTGACGTCAAGCCGATGCTCTTCCTTGGGGAGTGGTGTCGCCTGTATTCGCGGCGCGATCGGTGGTCGGAGTTGGACGCTGCCGTACTCCCATACCACTGGGATGACCGTGCAAAGTTCACTGTGGACAGCCAGTACCTCATGTCGCTTCATGAGGAGTTGCTCGCCGAGTTGTCGGATATTCTGAACGACCATCATGGGGTGGACTACAGCCTGAGGTACTGGCGGATTCTTATAGGTCCGTGGCTGGGCTACTTCACACAGACGCTTTTTGATCGTTGGGAATCGATTCATCATGCGGTAACTACTGAAAACCTCTCAGGGACCGTCGTTCTCACCGGTCTTACTGACGCTCGGGTGTCGAATGACATGGACGATTTTCTCTGGCTGAGGTTGGGCCATGGCTGGAATCATCACTTGTGTGCGAGAATTTTGATGGACTTTACCTGCGTTCCCTGCGATCTTCAGCCCGCGGATGAGATCTATGACTCAACAAGTTCGGGGCAATCCATTGAGGACGTCCGTTCCGGCTCGGCCTCGAGGTGGAAGGCTCAGATTATCTCTATGTATTCGCACCTAGCTGGCAGGCTGACCAGACCGACTGATTATTTCTTGATCGGTACCTGCTTGAGGTCAGTGCGAGACGAACTTGAGTTGCAACGAAGGCTCGGTCAGGTACCGAGACTTGTCAGTGCCGTACCACCAGGCAACGTGCCAACAAGCGATTGGTGTCGAGGCTGGAAACTTGGTAACGCCGCTAGTTCCGACTTTGGTTCGTTCGCACGAGACCTGATTCCTGAGCAGTTGCCTACCGCCTACCTCGAAGGTTACGAAGCGCTATGTGACCGGGCCAATCGTCTGAGATGGCCTCGCCAGCCGAAGGCGATCTTCACCAGTGCATCCCACTTCTACGATGACGTGTTTAAGGTCTGGTGCGCAGCCCGGACCGAGGAGGGTGCGCCTCTGGCAGTCGGTCAGCACGGCGGACATGTCGGCACGGCATGGTCATTCAATCATGACCATCAGTTGGAGATTGCCGACCTGTTCCTGAGTTGGGGGTGGTCGGAGCCGAATGAGCCCAAGGTGGTGCCGCTAGGCATGTTAAAAGCACCGGCCTTGCCCGATACCGATAACGCGACGAAGAGTCGGGCACTCTTGGTCACCGGCAACGCAGATCTCCAGAGTTATGAACTGGCAAGTGCCCTAATTTCACGGCAATACCTCGACTATCTGGAGGACCAGTTCGCGTTTGTGGGAGCGCTATCACAGACTGTTCGCGATGCGCTGACTGTACGCCTCTCCGTTCATCAGTGCGGCTGGGAACAGGAACAACGGTGGCGGGATCGACTGCCCGAGGTTGTGCTTGACGACGGTCTACTCCCAATAATGGAACTGGTTGCCACCACAAGGTTGTACATTGCTACGGACAACGGGACGACCTACCTTGAGTCGCTCTTCTTGGATGTGCCTACTGTTATCTTCTGGGACACTTCTGTATGGAAGATCGTGGACTCAGCTGTTCCTTACTTTGAGGATCTCGCACGAGTCGGAATCTTTCACGACAACCCAGAGTCGGCAGCCAGCCATGTTTCGAGTATCTGGGACGATGTGCGAGCCTGGTGGTCAAGCAGCGAGGTGACCGCAGCCGCCACGAGGTTCTCGGAACGGTACTGCTATGACCCCGGCGATGTCCTAGAAGAAGTGAAACGGCATCTTGTGGCACTGATGCGTGAGTCCCGACGATGATGACCCCGTCTGAACGGGTGCCTGATCTAGGAACTTGGCGGCTGCTGATAAGGCTCTGGCGTCGACTGCGCCCGAATCGCAGGAAGCAGTATGTCGGCGTGACCCTGTTGATGATTGTCAGTGCTTTTGCGGAAGTGGCAACGATTGGTGCCGTGATCCCGTTTATAACGGTCCTAGTGGACCCTGAACTCGCATTTCAAATCGGTCCTGTTGCAACGCTTGCACAGGTAATGGGCCTGGATAGACCCGAGGATCTTGTTCTTCCACTTGCAGTGGTGTTCATCGTAGGCGCCTTGCTGGCTACGGGAATCCGACTGGCTGTCGTATGGGCAACGACCCGCTTGGCTGTGGCAACCGGTTCCGATCTAAGTGCCGAAGCCTATGAGCGGACGCTCTACCAGCCGTATTCGACCCACATAGGCCGGCACACCAGCGAAATTACGAGCGGCGTGGTCCACAAGGTGGAAGCCATCGTGAGCGGAATGCTTTCACCGCTTCAGGCTGCTGTGGGATCTTTCTTCACGATGGTCACGGTGACCGGTGCTCTGATTCTGATTGATCCGTTCGTTGCAATGGTCGCCATCGGCTCCTTTGGTGGTGGCTATGTAACGATTACCAGGGCGTTTCGAAATCGCCTAATCCGCAACAGCAAACGTATCGCTCGGGAACAGACCAAGGTGGTGAAGGCGATTCAGGAGGGCATTGGCGGCATCCGTGACGTGATTATCGACGGAACTCAACCTGTTTTCTTGGGTGAGTTCTGTGATTCGGACCGGCGCATGCGTCATGCCCAGGGGTCGAACTCGGTGATTCAACAGGCACCGCGAATCCTGATGGATGGCGTTGCGATGTTCCTGATCTCAATGCTGGCCATGGCCCTGAGTGGTCGGCCTGACGGAATAACTGCTGGGCTACCAGTTCTGGGCGCGTTGGCTTTAGGAGGTCAACGACTGTTGCCTCTTTACAACCAGTGCTACACGGCAATAACGACCGTCCTCGGACACCGTGCCCTGATCGTTACCGCACTAGAGATTCTCGACCAGCCGATGCCGGCGACCTACGGCCTGCCTGCTCCCGAACCACTGGAGCTGCAAACCGAACTGAAGTGCGAGAACCTCTGGTTCCGATATGCGGAGAAGGGTCCGTGGGTAATCGAGGGCCTTGATCTGACGATAGCCAAGGGGTCGCAGGTTGGCCTAGTGGGGACGACCGGATGTGGGAAGACCACATTGCTTGACCTCCTGATGGGACTTCTAACACCGGACGGGGGAACGGTTCTGGCTGACGGTCAGGTTCTTGATGGCATCCGTCTCAGAGCATGGCAGCGATCGGTCGCACACGTACCCCAACACGTGTTTCTCGCCGACGCTCCCGTAGCCGAGAACATCGCATTCGGTGTACCGGCCGATGATATTGATCTGGACCGCGTTCGAAGAGCCGCGCGCCAAGCCGCTATTGCTGACTTCATCGAGAATGAGTCGATGGGGTACTCAACGATGGTTGGTGAGCGCGGGGTGCGGCTTTCCGGTGGCCAGAGGCAGCGCATCGGTATCGCCAGGGCGCTATACAAAAAGGCCAGCGTCCTCATATTGGATGAGGCCACCAGTGCCCTCGACAACCAGACCGAACAGGCTGTGGTCGGCTCCTTGGCAGCGCTTGACCGTGAACTAACAGTTGTAATCGTTGCTCACCGCCTGACATCGCTGAAGAACTGTGACGAGATTATCGAGATGTCCGAGGGGCGAGTCGTTGGACAGGGGAGTTATGAGAGCCTGTTGATGACCAGCGATTCTTTCCGACAGTTGGCGCTTGCTGTTGAGCAGAGTCCGTGATGGGGCACCCGCTGGATGGGATTTGCCTATCGTCACCGCGCCAAGCGAGTTTGCCTCCGTTAGTCCCAGGGAGAATGTCGTGAGGATTGAGGGTTCGAAACTCGGGGTGGTTGGCGGAGCTGGCCTGATCGGGTCACATACGGTCGACGAACTCCTAGGCGAGGACGTGTCGGAAATTGTCGTCTTCGACAACTTCGCCCGGGGAACTCGTGAGAACCTTGAAGGTGCACTGGGAGATGCCCGGGTTCGGATTGTCGACGGTGATATCGGTGATCGCGAAGCACTCAGCGAGGCCCTTGAGGGAGTTGATGGGGCGTTTCACTTTGCTGCGCTGTGGCTGCTTCACTGCTATGACCATCCTCGGGAAGGCTTCGACGTGAATCTTACCGGGACCTTCAATGTCCTCGAAGCCTGCCGTGACGTCGGAGTCAAGCGCCTGGTGTTCTCGTCGTCGGCGTCGGTCTACGGCGATGCGCTCGAGGAGCCGATGACGGAGTCCCATCTCTTCAACAACGACACCTTTTATGGTGCAACGAAGATTGCCGGCGAAGCAATGGCCCATGCGTTCTACCACCGGAGCGGTCTCGAATATGTCGGGTTGCGGTATTTCAACGTGTATGGACCGCGTCAGGACTACAGAGGGGCCTACGTTGCTGTCGTGATGAAGATGCTCGACTGCCTTGACCGTAGCGAACCGCCGACTGTCTATGGCGACGGGACGCAGGCATATGACTTCGTGTCCGTTCGGGACTGCGCTAGGGCGAACGTTGCCGCAATGAAAGCCAACACCGTCGACCGTTGCTACAACGTCTGTACCGGTACCCGAACCTCGATTGGCGAACTGGCGGCGATGTTGATCCAACTCTCTGGCCAACAGGTTGACGTCGACTATCGGCCGGCGGAGGTGTCGTTTGTCTCTAACCGGATCGGCGATCCGACCGCCGCCAGGCTAGATCTTGATTTTGTTGCGGAGACAGACTTGGCTGACGGGCTTCGTGAACTCATTGATTGGCGCAATGACCATCGGCGACAGCGGGCGGGTGACTGATGTCAGTCATTCCATTCGTCGACCTGGCGGCTCAACAGCGCGCCCTCGGTGGCCGGATCCGGAAGGCGATCTCTAAGGTCCTGGACCACGGGTCCTTTATTATGGGCCCCGAGGTTTTTGAGTTGGAAGAATTGCTTTCGGCCCGTGTTCAGCGGCGGCACTGCGTTACCTGTGCGTCAGGAACAGATGCCTTACAGATGGCCCTGATGGCTCTCGAAGTTAAACCAGGCGACCGGGTTGTCGTCCCGGATTTCACCTTTGTCGCCACTGCTGAAGCGGTTTGTTTAGTCGGAGCGGAACCGGTGTTCGCCGATGTCGATCCGGTCAGTTACAACCTGGATCTGGACTCCGCCGAGTCTGCATGGGAACTTCCTGGTCCCCCTCCAGTGGGTATCATCGCGGTTGATCTCTTTGGTCACCCGGCCAGGAGCGTCGAACTCGAGAGTCTTGCGCACCGCAACGGCGCCTGGTTCGTTGTTGACGGTGCTCAATCATTTGGTGCGACACGAGGAGCAACGAGTGGGATCTCCCACGGTGTCATGGCCACTACCTCTTTCTATCCTTCCAAGCCACTAGGGGCTTATGGGGATGGTGGGGCTATCTTCTGTGACGACGACAGCCTGGACTCGGTTCTGCGTTCCATTCGCGCTCACGGAGCTGGTGACGAGGTGTATGTCCATGAGCGGATCGGTCTGACTGGCCGCCTCGACACTATTCAGGCAGCGGTTCTCCTCTCAAAACTCGGAATCTTCGGCCAGGAGTTAGAAAAACGTCGGGAGGTGGCTGAGCGCTATTCGCATGCCCTTCGTGACTTCGTCGCAACGCCGACTCTGGAATTGGGTATCGAGTCAGTCTGGGCTCAGTACACAGTCCAGGTTGATGATCGCGAGAGAGTCCGGGCCGAGCTCCTAGAAGGTGGGGTGCCGACTGCCGTCTTCTACCCTCAGCCACTCCATGAGGCGCCGGCCTATCAGTCTCACTCGGTCGTTCCGGGAGGGGTTGCCGTCACCGAGCGAATCTCGGGGCGTGTGGTTAGCCTTCCTATTCATCCTTATCTCGGCGAGGTAGAACAGGATTCGGTGATCTCTGCACTCCGGAAGGCGTTGGCGTCCAAATGAACTTGAGTCCAGAGCCTACTTATGTAGATCCTAGGGCCGAGGTGTCGCCTGACGCGATAGTAGGTAAGGGCTGTCGGATTTGGGACTGGACAAAGGTACGCGAAAACGTTCACATCGGCGATGGAGTCTCCATCGGTCAGGGGTGCTACATCGATCACGACGTGGTAATCGGTGACCGGTGCAAGATCCAGAACGGGGTCAACTTGTATCACGGGGTGACCCTTGGCGATGAGGTCTTCATCGGCCCGTCTGTGACGTTTACTAATGATCGTTTCCCCCGGGCTGATGAGAATCGCAGCCAGACGTGGTCGACGCGGGTGCATGACAGCGCCTCGATTGGGGCGAATGTAACCATTGTCTGTGGTGTGGAGATCGGCGAAGGGGCGATGGTGGGTGCCGGTTCGGTCGTCATCCATGACGTTCCGGCCAACACGCTTGTCGTGGGTAATCCGGCGAAGGTCGTTCGTCTCCTAGACGAGGAGGGCTCCCGGCAGACGGGGAGCAAACGGTGACTTACGGTCCAGTCGGTGGCAACCTCAGGGTGGCGGTCGTGGGGGTCGGGGAAATGGGCCAGAACCACGTACGGTGCCTCTCCTCGATGAAGGGCGTGGACCTGGTCGCCGTCGTAGATGTAGATCCGACGTTGCGGCAGTCCGTGGCGGAGAGTAGCGGGAGCCGTGCCGTCGAATCGATTGACGGTCTGCAGGAGGTCGATGCGGCGGTCGTCGCGGTCCCGACCGCCCACCACGCGGAGATCGGGTGCGCCCTCATGGAACGGGGCATCCACTGCCTGGTGGAGAAGCCTCTGGCCGGCGACCCCGATGACGCGAGACTCCTGCTGGAGGCGGCTGACGTCGCGGGCGTGGTTCTGCAGGTCGGCCATGTCGAGCGGTTCAACCCGGCGGTTCGCCAGCTTCGCGAGGTCCTGGTCGACGAGAAGGTGCTGGTGGTCAACGCTAGGAGGATGAGCGCGACCAGTGGTCGGGTGACCGACATCGATGTGGTGATGGACCTCATGGTCCACGACATAGACGTGGTCCTCTCATTGATGGGCGATGACACCCCCAGCGTGGTGGCGCGTGGCGTTGACGGCGTCAGTGGCCACGACCACGTGACGGCCCTTTTCTCCTTCGACGACCAGCGGATGGCCTCGCTGACGGCGAGTAGGATCACCCAGAACCAGATCCGTCAACTCGAGGTCATCACCGCGGATCGTTTCTTCACCGTCGACTATCCGAACCAGGATCTGGTGATCCAACGGCGGGGTCGGGTGGAGGGTTATGCGGGAAACGAGGCGGAGGTCCGTTACTCGCTTGACGTCGATATCCGGCAGGTGTTTGTACGTCGCCGCGAACCGCTGATCGAGGAACTGGAGCATTTCGTCGGGTCGGTTCGCGGTGATCACCCGTGCGAGGTGGATGGTCGTCAGGCCCTGCGGGCTCTCGAGCTGGTGTGGGAAGTGCAGGACGGGCTTCGCTCGGGTGCGCCTTCATGACCGATGACCGGTTGGCCGACCAGTGAATGACCGGATTCCCATCATCCGGCCGGATGTCCGGCTCGAAGAGGTGGAGGGCCCGATTCGAGAGGTCCTCGAGAGCGGAATGCTCACCTCGGGACGAAACGTCGCCGAATTCGAGCGGACCGTGGCCGACTGGGTCGGGGTAGCGCATGCCGTGGCCACGACGTCGGCGACCACGGCCATCCATCTGGCCCTCGTCGGACTCGGGGTGGGTCCGGGCGACGAGGTGTTGGTTCCCGATTTCACCTTCCCTGCGACCGTCAATGCGGTGGTCCAGACAGGAGCGACCCCGGTCCTCGTGGACTCGCGTGCTGACGGGTTCGACATGGACCCAGAGTGCGCGGCGGCGTTGACCTCCGAGCGAACCAGAGTGGTCCTACCCATCGACCCCTTTGGCCAGCCTGCTGACCACGTGTCGTTGGAGCGCGTCGCCGCGGACGTCGGTGCCGCACTGTTGGTTGATGCGGCATGTTCGCTGGGCGCAGAGCGTCACGGGGTGCGGTGTGGGAGCCATGGAGTTGCCGGCTGCTTCAGCTTCCACCCCAGGAAGGTCGTGACCTGCGGCGAGGGCGGCATGGTGACGACCGATGATCCGGTCCTGGCGGACAGGCTCCGAATGCTCCGGAATCATGGAGGCATCCGTCGAGAGGGCCCGGGCCTGGACTTTCTCGAACCGGGATTCAACTACCGCCTGAGCGAGCTTCCTGCCATTCTCGGGCTGTCGCAGGTCAGGAGACTGGATGGGATCCTCGGTGATCGGAGGGGAACTGCTGGTCAGTACGACGAGGCGCTCGATGGGTTGGAAGGGGTGCGTGTCCTTCGGCCGGGGGGCGATGCCGAATGGTCCTATCAGTCCTACGTGGTCATTCTCGACGACGGAATCGACCGCAACCGGGTCATTAATCTGATGGCCGAGGCATCCATCGAGACCACCATCGGGACGTACGCCTGCCACCAGCATCTGGCCTTCGAACCGTGGAGTGGTGGCGGTTCCCTTCCAAACAGCGCACGGTACGCCGACCGTTCTCTCACCCTTCCGTTGGTTCCGGCCATGGACGATCGTCAGGTGACACGAGTCGTCAAGACTCTCGGCGAAGTGATCCGTCAGGAGTGACCGGCGGGGAGCGGCGATGAGGGTCGCCCTGTACGGGAACTTCATGTTCCAGTTGGCCACGGGTCTGCGCGAGGTATCCGACTTCGACATCCAGGTCTTTATCAACGAGCCGACGATTCCGCACTGCCTGGCCGATGAGCCGGGCCTCGCCGACCCGGACTTTGCCCAGGTCGGTAGTTGGGAATCGGGACGGGAGATCCTTCGTCCGGGTTCGGCCAGGCTCACGGAGCGGCTTCGGGAGTTCGACGTCGCGATCACGACCGATCACGGCCCGATCTTCAGTCGAGCGGCGGGGATACCCCACGCCTTCATCCCCAGCGGCTCCGACCTGACTCAATGGCCGTTTCCCTGGTGGTCCCGGTCGACTCGACGGCGCGGGTCGGCTGATCTCTTCGCCCTCCTGGAGGCAGTACGCATGCGGCAGGCGATCAGGAGTGCCGCGGTCTGGATCTATCCCTATTCCCGTTTCGGTGCGCCACTCGAGCGGCTGGGGTGTGGCGTGGATGGTCGGCTGGCACAGCCCATCGACATGGAGACCTTCTCGCCGGCCGAGTCTTCCGAGATCTCGGTGGGTGATGCTCGACATGTGCGCATCTTCCACCCCACCAGGATGATGGTCACTCCGGATCCCTTCCTGATCGAGACCATGGGGTGGAAGCAAAATGACCTTTTGATCCGTGGCGTCGCCAGTGCCCTGGAGTCGGGAGTCGAAACGAGCCTCGTGCTCATCTCCCGCGATGGATCACACGACGAGGAGCGGGTGCGCGTTCTGATCGACGAGTTGGGTATCGCTGACCATGTCGAGTGGCGTCGCGCTGACCACCCGCAGGGGTTCACCTGGCAGGAGGTCGCCGACCAGTACCGGTCGGCAGATCTCGTGGTGGACGAGTTCGGCGGCTGTCTCGGGCTGGTGGCGCTGGAAGGTGCTGCGTGCGGTCGGCCGACCCTGAACTTCCTCGAACCCTCAGACCCGATGATGGCCGAGGTGGTCGATGGCCTCTATCCTGAGGGGCATCCGTTCCTCCAGGCACACGACGTCGACGGGGTTCGGAAGGTCATCGAAACGCTGACTGACCCCGAGACTCGGGCCTCGGTCGGTCGTTCGTCCCACCAATGGATGCGCGAGTACCACGAGCGTCGGGCAGTGGCCCGGCGGTGTGTGCCAATGGTGGAAGAGTTGGCGGCTGGGTGGATCGCCAATGACGGGAGCAGTCGGTGATGAACGAGGAAGATCGGGAAACAGGCCGGTGACAGGTGGAGTGGAGTCCGGAGGCCGATCCGACCGGCGACGGTCCGGGCGACCCTGTGTACGTTGCATCTATGACAGCACGATTCCGGGCACGACCTTTGACGACGACGGGATGTGCTCTTATTGCGCGCTCCATGACGAGATGGACGCCCAGTACCCGACCGGAGCCGAGGGCGAGGTTCTCCTACAGAGCGCCGTGGATGAGATGCGAGATGCGGGGAAGGGAAAGGAGTTCGACTGTGTCCTTGGGGTGAGCGGTGGATGCGATTCCTCGTTCCTGGCCCACGAGTTGGTGGCTCGTGGGTTGCGTCCGTTGGCCGTGCACTTCGACAACACATGGGACAGCCCGATCGCCACGAACAACATCTACACGGTTTTGGACAAGCTCGAGATGCCGTTGGAAACGCTGGTCGTGGACAACCTGGAGTACGACGACATCCACCGGTCGTTCATCGAGTCGGGAGTCCGAGATCTGGAGGCTCCCACCGACATCGGACTCATGGGGGTGCTCTACCGGGCTTCGGAGAAGCACGGCATCAAGTACATCGTGGAAGGCCATTCTTTTCGGACCGAGGGCGTCTCGCCGCTTGGGTGGCTCTACATGGACGGGCGGTACGTGCGTGAGGTGCACCGGGAGTTCGGGACGATTCCGATGGAGACGTACCCCAACATGCTGTTCAACCAGTTCGTGAAGTGGGCGGCTTTCTCTGGGATCCGAAGGCTCAGACCGCTCTACTGGCTTGACTACGACAAGGAAGCCGCGAAGGCACTTTTGGCCGAGGAGTACGACTGGGAGTGGTACGGCGGGCACCACCTGGAGAATCGGTGGAGCAGCTTCTACCACACCTATTTCCTGCTCCAGCGTTTCGGCCTCGATCAGCGGATCAATGAGTTGTCGGGACGGGTGAGGTCTGGACAGTTGT
>Ga0187827_10002765_pt1 | contig 23496 bp, 16 predicted proteins | sample ETNtaG_39_FD_167969 | JGI IMG/M metagenome (GOLD analysis project Ga0187827, IMG submission 167969) | Marine microbial and viral communities from oxygen minimum zone, Eastern Pacific Ocean - ETNP2014_SV_150_PacBio MetaG (Illumina Assembly) | ecosystem: Environmental > Aquatic > Marine > Hypoxic... | reverse complement strand
GATCAGACAATCCTATTTATTACGCTGGCCTGGGCGGTGGGAATTCCAGCATGGCTCGAAGCCGGAGCGCTCTATAATACGTTCTCCGCCAACCCGGATGACAGGTGGGAAGGACATGGGTGGGCAAAGATTCTGGTGCCCATGAAGGACGGAAAATTCGAGGAACCCTGCGTTGACCCGGTGAAAGACCTGTTCATGGAGAGGATTGCGGACCGGTATTCTGACTGGGAAGATCCCGGTGGAGAGAGGAGTGAATATCTCTTTTCGATAGCATCCAGCTATAAAACCAACTTGACAGATGGTGCTGTAGTTCACCCTGTGCTAAAAAAAACTTTCATCGACAACGGTATAAAAGACCTGCCCGACGACGCGAAGATCGATAAGATATATAACGCAAACTACCTTTGGAAAATCACGGATAAAAATGGTGAAGAGCTCTATAACATCCAGGATTTTACAAACGAGATGAAGATATATGAAAAGAAACCTGATATTCCTGAAAGCCCTCTTGATATCGAGAGCTATTACACGTCATGGACTTATTTGTCCAGAGGTCATATAACAACGATTGGATTCGAAGAGGATTACATTACCCATTTTCATGAACGATCGAAAGAAAACTCATCATTATTGAAACAGTTTTTATGGTTACTGACAATAATTATTATTTTCAGTATTTTAATCGGGATTGGTGTTTTTATTTTGATAAAGAGAAAATCACGTATGAGGGAAAAATTAAAATCTTCCAACCTCCAAATAGATTTTCGATGGGAAGAGGATAAGCACCAACATTCTGGGAGAGAAGCATATTGGGATCAAAGGGAATCTCGTAGGGCTTCCCGAAGACGACCACCAAGAGAGAAGGAAGCACAATGGCGAAGTAGGGCACCTCCAAGAGGGATGGAATCTCGAAGGCGAAGTAGGAGATATCAAAGAGAAGAAGAAGAAGAAAAAGTAGATTGGGGGGATGGGGATGATGAATGGATATAAGAGGTAGAACAATGGACAGGCGAAAGATACCGGGAAGAATAACAGGTTTGGAAATATTTAATCATAAGGTGGACGGGGTACCGGATGATACGGAAAGGGAAAAAGTTCTGGAAATGATCCGATTTTTCGAAGATAGAAAAGTACTTTACCATCCTTTTCGCCTTGAGGCCCCATCATGGATAACGGACGCCGTTATTGTCGTTCGAAACAAGATAACGGAAATGCTCGAGTATTTCGATACGAAAAGCCCAACAACTATAATTCTTCTGACAATGAGAGGTGCGTGCAGGAAATATCTGGAAGCGACCTCGGGGATCGATCGTAAAACCTATGTGCGTGACGTAATAATTCCCTTTATATTGTCAATGGTGCGAAGTTCGACAAAATGTCGAGATTCGCAGCTTGACAATGTTCGCGGAATCGCAGCCTGAAAGGACCGATTCCGCTGAATCCAGTTGAGAACTGTTTTCGGGTTGTGCATTGGCAAACTGGCTATTCTATACTTGATAGATGTGGATAATGACCTGGCCAAGTTGATTCCAGTGATGGAGGACGATGGGAAGGATATAGTTTGGTATTGAGGAAAAAATGTTTTATCCTCAGATGACTGGTTCATTTTGAAATTTCACTTTACTTTGTGAATAATAAATTAGATAAGCTCTTCCATCTCAAGATTCTCAAGAACTTCCTTGGGAAGCATTTCCATGAGTGCCGCCACCTTCACGTTTACCTTTGCAATCAACTCAAGTATCGAGCTTAACTGTTTGCCAACGGTAACCGTCTCCATCTTCTCCTTCATATCGAGGGTGGGCAGTTCACATTTTATCTCGAGATCGGTAAGTTTCAAGGTGCCAATGGACTGGGCGGAGAAGGTCAATGGTATCCGGATCACGTCAGTACCCCGAACCTCTCTTGCATGGAGCGCCATATAATCGGTCAAGGATTGTGAAAAATCGGAGATGACAGTTACCTCCCGGAACTCCCCGGAATAGCCCCATATATGATCAGCCCCGCTTTGAAGAGATAGAGCCGGCGAGGCTTCATACGATTCCATTTTATAATATACTTTAAAGAGCGCGTCCATGCCGTGCTCCGACCAGTTCTTTCCACCGTCCTTCGTGAATTTCAGAAGGCCGCCTTTGGGGCATTTTTTGTCAGCGTGCCAGTGCACCTTTCCCTTCTTAACCTTCAACAGTATCCAGTATTTCACCCCCGGTTTTAAAACCAGATTGTCGAATTCTAGATCCACCCATGTATACTTCTTCTTAATATCGTTTCCCTTCAGAGCGGATACTGCCAGAACCTCCTGCACCGGCAGGTTTCTGTGGTCCTCCCTCACCTCCGCGTCCAACTCCACATCGCCCTCGGGTCTTGATAGATGAAGTCCGATCCTGGAAACGGTAAGAATGTTTTCCACTTTCACCTGCTGGGCCACCATGTACTGGGTAGAACCTGTAACTCCGTATATGTCCTGTTCGTCCAAGGAGAAAACCGCCAAGCGCTCCCTGGAAAGGTCGCCTTCGATTCTAAGAGTCGCAGATTTTATGTCCGCCACTGTCGGTATCTCAACGTAAGCGTTCTTCCTCTCTTGAACGGAATCGAATTTTAGTTCCACATCCCGCTCGCCCCCACCAAACCTTGCGATGGTGGTGAGAAAAACGCAGTCCACACGGACGTTTCCTGCGATGAGTATTCCGGGGGAATCGGAATAAAGGGCGATCTCTACCGGGTAATTCCCCTCCTCATTCGGTTTACTGGATTCTATAAAATCATTGAGTTTGTCAGTAAAATCCGGAGTATCTAAGATATCGGTGAGGCGGCCCAGTTTCTTGAAGCCTCCCGGTAATCCACAAACATCGATACCGATATTGGTTATGTAACCTCCAATAGAGCACCATTGGATGGTCCGGTGGAATAATGTATACAAAATATTCTCACCGAGAAGTTGATCCACTCTCGTAAATCCAAGGTAAACATATTTGCGGTCCATACTCATAACGACTATCGATTGGGATGTAAATCCGGTATCCACAATTCCCTTCGCACTTTCATCCGACGGTTTGATAGCATTCACCAGAATTTGATCAAACGGCTCTGTCTCTCGCCCGCCAATCCGCAGATTCTCTTCCCTAAACTGTTCACAGACATAGTGTAGACGATCACTAAGATGCAGTTTGCTAATAGCCGCATGTAGCGACTCCTCGGCGCATAAGCCGATCTTCTCAGCCACCGTGGGATTCATGGTTATAATGGGTATTCTGGAATTGATCAGATTTGTAATATCTACGTGCAAAGGACCATTGGGAATGATCACCGCATCAAACTCTCTCCGATAATAAGATGGGTGGGCGCCGATCATGGAGGATGGGTCTATAGGAATAACGCGATATTTACCGGTTTCGCCAACGAGAAACGTCGTTCTCTCCGAAGTACCCCATCCTTGTCTAACAGTGTTCTTACCCCAGGAGCTTGTCTCCAGTCTCTCTTCCAGAGAATTGAAATCGTCAAGTGAACAATTTTTAACAAGACCCAGACGTATCACGCTGCTGTCAGGAAGTTCTTGTGCTTCAAGCTCAATGACGGCCTCTTTTACGATCGCTCCCTTTGGTACGTCTATTGTCAAGCTCCTCATGCCGTTCGATGTGAAACGGAGGCTCTTTTCCCTGGAACCGTCTGAAAAATTGTTTATCAACATTTTGTTGCTCCATTGAATTTGAAAAAGATGATGGTTTTGCACCGTAATTATGGGAATCCGAGATTTTATTTATTATTCGAATATTGTTATTTGTAGTTTATCCTAAAAAATGTATCAATAGTGCAAACATGGAAAATTCTCTGCTTGTTATTAAATTCCCTAATCGATGATAAGGGAGATAATTTATTGTATGAGCATATAAGTGAAGACACACCTGTTGGCGCTTTACTATGCAACACCTTTCAGGCGTTGCTGCGTCCTCAGCAAGTATGCCTACGGACATGTCAGACTTTCAAGCCGAGCCAGCAAGACTCGACTTTTCAAGTGAACGACATGGAATCATCACAGATAAGGTGTTGTTATGCCCGACCGTATTACGTTGAAAAATATGGCCTTCTATGGTTTTCACGGTACGAATGCCCACGAAACCGAACTTGGTCAGAGGTTCTTTATCGATGTGGACATGTTACTCAATCTCAGGGAGGGGGTCGCCACCGATGAGCTGGACAAGACCGTCAATTACAAGTCTGTCTATGAAGATATAAAATCGATAGTGGAAACCAGTCGTTTCCACCTTCTGGAATCGCTGGCACATAACATTGCCCGCATGATACTAACTGGCTACGAACTGGATAGAATAATAATCAGAATAAGAAAACCCTCGGTGCCGCTCCAGGGAATACTGGATTATGTCGAGGTTGAGATAGACCGATGCCGAGAAGATATCCTGGGATAAGGCTGTGATCGATCCTGCCGTTGATGGTTTGAAATAATTCTGTGGATATCGTTTTTTAAACATCTTTTCCGTATGTGATTTGAACGCGGTGAAGGTAAATAACAACAATTTTATTAAACTGGGTTACTAATAAGGGCCAAATTCAACAGGACGATGTTCGGAGGATTTCTGTTTGGCAAGGGTCACGGCAGCACAGCTCGCAAAAACACAGAAGAAGATATCGATCTCCGAGTTCTTCGAGAGAAACAAGCATATTCTCGGTTTCGATAGCAAAACAAGAGCCTTATTAACTGCTGTAAAGGAAGGAGTAGACAACTCCCTGGATGCATGCGAGGAAGCGGGGATTCTACCGGAGATCGAAGTGAAGATAGAGGATACAGGCGCCCCCGACGAATTTGCCGTTACCATCGGTGATAATGGGCCGGGAATAATCAGAAATCAGATATCGAATGTTTTCGGAAGATTGCTCTACGGATCCCGTTTTCACGTTATTAGGCAGTCCAGAGGACAGCAAGGTATTGGGGTTAGCGCGGTGGTCATGTACGGACAATTGACCACGGGCAAGGCCGTTGTGATCAGGTCTAAAACCGGCGAGGAAGAACCATCATACCGGGTCAAACTGATTCTGAACACCAAGAAGAACCTGCCAGAGGTGATCAGTCGTAAGGTAATCCTCATGGAAAGGCCGCACGGCACTAGCTTCACGGTTTATCTCAAGGGCAGGTACGTGCGAAACCGGAAACAATCGATCTATGAATACATCCACTCCACGGCCATTGTAAATCCCCATGCCCGCTTTACATTGACCGAGCCCGACGGCACGGTTAACCTGTTTGAAAGGGCCACGGATAAGATGCCGAAAGCAACGGTCGAGATCAAACCGCACCCAAAGGGACTTGAGATCGGAACATTGTTAAAGATCGCCAAGGACAGCAAGGCCTACAAACTTACCTCTTTTTTCGTAAAAGAGTTTTCCAGGGTCTCGTATTCAACCGCGAGAAAAATATGCGCCAAGGCAGAAGTCCCGGAGACGACAAAACCATCGAAACTTAAACTGGAAGATGCGAATCGATTGCTCGCAGCCATAGAGACCATTAACATAATGTCACCTCCCACGGACTGTCTTTCTCCCATCGGCGAAATACTCATGAAAAAAGGGTTGAAAAAAGAGATCGACGCCAAGTTCATCATCACTGTGACCCGTGACCCTTCCGTGTTTCAGGGTACCCCTTTTCAGGTTGAGGCGGGTTTGGTTTACGGTGGGGACCTGCCAAAGGACAAGAGTATAGTGATCCTACGGTTTGCCAACCGTGTTCCTTTGTTATACCAGCAGGGCGGCTGTGTGATCACCAAGGGTTTGGAGGAGATGGACTGGAGGCAGTATCACCTTGAACAGAGGGGAGGAAGAGGAATACCAGTAGGTCCGGTAATGGTAATTATTCACATTGCCTCCACCAATATTCCGTTCACCTCTGAATCTAAAGAAGCTATAGCAAACCTGGACGTCATCAAGACAGAAGTGCAGCTTGCCGTCAGGGAATGCGCAAGAAGAATGAGGACCCATATTAAACGACGAAAAAAACTCAAGAAGATGGTGGAGAAATACAGTATCATACAGAAATTGTTGCCCGAGATCGCGAGGAAATCTTCGGAGATAGTGGGTCTCCCATTGCCAGATATTGCGAAAGTAATAACGAATATAATGAACGTGGTAGTGGTGGAAGATCGTATAGTATACGAAAAAAGAGAAGGACCAGATTTTATCAATACACCCGGAAACGTTCAATCCAGACTGCTTCAATTCGATGAAGAACACACTCCGCCAGATCGAGATGGAAGTGATGGTCGGGAGAAAAGGACGAAATGGACAACTAAATCCTATATCACTGTTACCAATTACACGCCCAAAAAGAAATCCATCACCATGTATGTCAAGATACCCCAATGCCTTGTCACCAACATAATACCTAAACCCCGGAGTCAGGGTGAAAGGGTTATAATATGGGATCTGAAGAACATCGGACCCACGGCGTCCGAGCTTCTCTGTTTTGAAATTATGGATCTTGATAAAGGCGATTACGATAAGAACGAGGTGTTTTTCTCCGGGACCACTGGCGAGGTAATTGGCGCAGAAAAGATGCATTTCTAACCGGTAGGATATGGATGAGACGTTCATTAGGATAGAAACACATATTAATCCAATAAACCTCATATGTTCACATTGTCAAATGGGAAGTCCGTTTCGCCTATGTACAAAATAACCAGGAAGAAACCATGTCCAGTTCTATTAGACCAACAGTAATTTTAATAATTTTATTTCTGGTTCTAGCAGGTTTACCTGACCTCGTTTTCCCTTATTCTGAAGTAATATTTCCTGTAGGAATAAGCAAAGGGGAAACAATTGTGGTCAACGCCTCAGGCGGCGGCGATTACACCATTATTCAATGGGCGGTGGACAATGCCAGCAACGGAGATACCATAAACGTACAACCGGGTACATATTCGGAAAGGGTGATAATAAACAAAAGTATCCGCTTGATAGGAACGGACCCGAGAGATGTGTTCATTGACGGGGAAGGGCAGGGTCACTGCCTGAATATAGAAAACTCCAACGATAATGAGATAAGCAATATTACGACCTACAACGGGGATTACGGCATCTACATTTCCAATTCGAATAACAACAATATAAACAATATTTTCTCACCGAACAATCAGGAAGGTATCCATATTACAAATTCGGTGGGGAACCGCCTTGAAAACATCTTGAACTGGAACAATGCAAGAGGCATCTACATTAAATACTCAAACAAGATCGAAATATTGAATTCCTCCATGAAAAACAACACCATAGGCGTGGATATATTCAATTCAGCGGCAGTGACTATCGAAAATGTATCCTATCTCAACAACGGGATCGAGCTTACCTCGTCACCCAATATTGAGATGAAGAATTCGAGCATTTCAGCTCCCAACACCCCAGACCTGACTCTGTCTTCAAACTCGGACATTGCGATTTTGAACTCCAGCTTTGACAAGAATGACGCGAATACAGACGGGGGTTCATACGTCAATGTCAATTGGTATTTTTCCTTGATCCTCAACAACACCCTTGGTTGGCCCATAGAGAACGCCGTGGTGAGGATAAAAGATAATGCTAATGGTTCCTACGATAATAATTTCAATACCGACGCTGGTGGAAAAATACCGAAAATAATCCTAAAGGAATACACGGAAAATACCGGTGCCAAGACCTTTTTCACTCCATTCAACGTCACCGTATCCACCAACGGTTATCACACGGGTTATATTTATCCTGAACCTGAAATGCAGGAAAGCGGGGTGGCCTCGATAACCTTGATCGACAATCAACCGCCTCACGCGAATGCTGGGAATGATATAGTAACGAACCAGCATACTCTCATAACACTGGACGGAAGTGCGAGCCAGGACAATCTTCTCATAAAGAATTTTTCCTGGCACTTCAACTACAACGGGACTACTGAGGTCCTCTACGAGCAAAACCCTGCATTCTTCTTTGACAATGCCGGATATTTTCCGATCCGAATGAACGTAACAGATAACGACGGGAACTGGGCTGAGGACGTTGTGAATATCACCGTTAACGATACCACGCTACCGGTGGTGAATGCCGGGGCCGACATGGAAGCCGACCAGCAGGATACGGTGATATTCAACGGCTCGTTATCCCATGACAACGTGGACATAGTAAATCTCACCTGGACGTTAACCTATAATCACTCTATCCGTGAATTGTACGATACCACACCCGCCTTCGTCTTCGACCTTGCAGGCCGGTACAATGTGACATTAAGCGGTATCGACGAGGCGGGTAACCGGGCCACAGACAACTTGACCCTATTGATCAGGGACATCGAACGGCCCGTGGTCGACGCCGGTAGGGACCGGACCGTTGACCAGGGAGATAGAGTGGTCTTTAACGGAAGCCTTAGTCGCGATAATGTGGCTGTCGATAACTACACCTGGGATTTCCATTATGATGAACAGGACTATATTTTATATGGGGCTAGCGTGAATTTCACGTTTCACATTCCAGGGATATATAGCATTACGCTTCGGGTAAACGACTCCTCGGGCAATTCTGCGGAGGATACGATGACTATCACGGTTAGGGATACGGAACCCCCCGCTGCGGATGCTGGTATCGACCTTGTATTAAACCAGGGAACTCTCGTTACGTTCAACGGCAGTGCAAGTAACGACAATGTCGGTGTGGTCAATTACACCTGGACCTTTACGGATGGCGAAAATGTTGAGCTGTACAGGGTTACTCCAACCTATCTTTTCACAAATGCCGGTGGATTTCCAATTGTATTGAAGGTTACAGACGCCATGGGAAACCTAAACGAAAGCACATTGACTGTGACGGTCCTGGATATTGAGGAACCTGCGGCGAGAGCCGGACCGGACCGTTATATCGATCAGGATGAAACGGTTTTATTCAACGGGAGCGGAAGCAAGGATAACATGGGCATAGTCCTTTATGTCTGGAGTCTCGGTGAAGGAGCTTTAATATTGTATGGTGAACAATCTAGTCACACCTTCAAAGAAGCAGGCATTTTTGATATAGTCCTGAACGTGAGTGATGATGCAGGTAACTGGCACGTCGATATATTTACGGTTAACGTGAATGACACCACCATACCGACAGCGGTGGCAGGACCAGACCGAACTCTGAATCAGGAGGGGGGATCATGGCTCGACGGATTGAACAGCACAGACAATATGGGCGTGCATCGATACTTTTGGACCTATTATGAAAGAGGAGCCTCCCAGAGCATAAGTGGAGGCCGAATTTGGATAATTTTCCATTTTCCTGGGGTTTACAACGTAACTCTCGAAGTGACCGATAAGGCAGGGAATCTCGATCTCGATTATGTCAACGTTACTGTGGTAGACACCGAAAAGCCGGTTGCGTATACCGGACCAGATAAAACCGTGAGAGAAAATGAATTATTGAGGTTCGACGGGAGTGGGAGTTCCGATAACGCCGGTGTATCAAACTATAGTTGGCAGTTCACATTCGATAAAAAAGAGATTATTCTCTATGGAGAGAATCCCGTTTTTCTTTTCGATATTGCCGGATACTACAATGTTTCGTTGGTGGTGAAGGACGCTGGTGGGAACGAGGACAGAGATTTCATTGTTGTCACAGTTAAACGGAACGAAACTACCAGTGTATCCGGGGATAAATCAGCCTTATTCGGTTGGTGGACGCTGATGGCGGTGCCGGTTCTCCTCTGCATTATCTTTTTAACAATCTTGTTAAGAAAGAAACGATCTGGCAAAAGAAAAGCCGACGAAGAACCAGAACCGTCATTGGAGGAAACTAGTGAGGCCCTGACTCTAACCGGTTCAGGACCAATCATCCCTCTTGCCTCTTCTGCACAGTTGAAAAAGAAGCCGGGGATAGGAGGGCCCATCGTACCATATGAGGGAACGGTGGAAGTGACGCAAACGGTGAAAAAGCGGGAGGAAATTACTATAATACCAAAGGGGGGAATAAAAAAATTCAGTGGAGCCGGCAGAAAATCTCTAACGCATCGAAAAAAAGTAACGGGAGACAAAGAACCAATGCTGACCTCCTCCCAAAATTCGATTAGCTGTAGGATATGCCTAGGGGTAATAAAGGGCGGACTTCCGATGATAAAATGCGGTTGCGGTAGGGAGTATCACGACTCCTGCGCTCTAAGGGTGGGGATTTGCCCCAGCTGTGATCTGGATCTCAATAAATGGATGAACAAAAAAAAAGCAGGGCGGGTGCGCTCGTCAGATGAAAAACCACTTTTTAAACCCTCCCACCCCAAATCCCCCCCAAAAAGCGGCCCAAAAAAAGATGAGGTTTCATGCTTTATAAACAATAAAAAAACCCAAAATAAGAGATTTGATGTGGATTCGACCTATATGCCAGAAGTAAAGGCCATGCCTCAAAATGAGGACTTGTTCCTACCGCCTGCGACCTTCATCGATCTGGGGGATCAAGAAAAAGAATTACCCATCGACGAAATATTTTTAATGACCTCCTACGGCTTGCTGATCAAGCACTACACATTCAAAAAGATAACCGACCTGAATGTTGACGTTCTGTCCTCAATGCTTGTGGCAGTGAAGAATTTTATTACCGATTCCGTTTACGGCCGCTTGAGTAAAAAGGGCATATCCATGGATTTGAAAAAGATCGATTTCGGTGATATTTCAGTGATGTTCGCTTGCGGCGAGGATATTAACATCGTGGCAGTGGTGACGGAGAAAAGGATAAAGGGTATCGGGGACCAACTGGACAAGGCAGTGGAGAAGATCGAGAAAAGATATAAAAAATCATTGATAGACTGGGATGGTGAAGTGAAGAAACTGGACGATGTAAAGACCTACATGGAGGAGCTTGTACTGGGGAATTATAAGTAATACCGGAAAAATGTAACTATCAGAATGATTAAACACGATTCATGTTTCCGAAAGATTGGAAAATATCATCGATAAAATCGATTTTACTAAGAACAAAGTGACATAGTTGATCGATATCTATTCATCAAATTGGACCTGAAAGAATTTCACAGAATGAAGGTGGATCAAGACTCGTCTTCATCCTTTTTCAATTTGTCCTTACATTTATCCCTTCCGAAAAGAGCTTCCTCATGGAAAGGTTCTCTCCTCAATACTTCGTTGTAGCATTTGAGCGCTGCAGGCCACCTCTCCATTATTTCGTTGGTGAATCCCTGAAAGTACCACAATTCAGGATCATAGGGTTTGATCTCAGTGGCCCTTTCGAAATATTTGAGTGCTTTATCTTGCTTGTCTATCTCGAAGTAAAGGGCACCGAGATTGGTTAGAATCTCCGTGTTGCTCGGATTAAGGGCAAGTGCTCTCTGGTAAGAGTAGAATGCACCGGTGGTGTTTCCAATGCTGTGGAACATGAAAGCCTTGTTGGTCCATATCTCGATGGATTTCGGATCGATCTCAAGTGCCATGTCATATATTATTTGAGCCTTCTCGGTCTCTCCAAGCGTGAATAGAATGGTTCCCTTGTCATTAAGCGCGGGGGTATAGTCGGATTTAATATTGAGTATGTTATCGAGAGCGGTCATTGCTTCATCCAGCTTCCCCTGTCTAGCAAGATTTTCTGCCTCCTTCTGCTTCGTTTTGATGAACTTCATGATCTGGTCCTCGGGAGGTTTCCTTTTTACAATCTCCCCGACGCTGTCATCTTTCCATTCTGCATCGGATTTCTCTATTGTCTCCATATCTGTCTCAGAGACTGGAATGGAATCCATTATTTCCGGCAGCAGGGTTTTCTCCTTTTCCTCCTCTATAGTCGCTAAAACGATAGTCTCCTCTTCACCGGTAATATCTTCCTCTACACCTGCAGCCTCATCATCCTTGTCTTTCTCCGATTCCACTTCTTCTTCTGTTTCAACTTCCCCTTCCGCTTCTGCTACAATTTCATCGTCCGCATCAGGTAATGTTTCGAATACTGTTTCTTTGAAAAGGTCTCCGCAATTGGGGCAGACCTCGGCATTCTCCGGGACGAAGGAGCCACATTCGGAACATTCGAATTCCAGTATATAATCACCATCTTCGAATTCATCCACCTCCTCAATGACATGAGGTGAGTACCTTCCAGTGACGATCTCGAAATCAAACTCCTCTTCCTGAAGTGCATATCGACCGGTACGAAGTTCCTCTTCCGTTGGTGGAGGAACGAGCATGCCCTGTCCGATCTCGTTTACCTCCATTGCAATCTTGAGAGCGGTATCAAAATCCCCGTTTGCCACAGCGGGTTTCGCCTTCATGAATAGTCCTAAGAGATCTTTGATGTCCTTACCCATCGCGTGAAGTTTTGTTAATAATCCGTTCGTGGATCGGAGCATCTCGCTGCATTTTTTCTCAAGTTTCTCGTCCGGGGGATCCCGGGATTTCCTTTTTCTGGTTATTATCTTTTTCTTCCGAACCTCTCGCTCCATTCCCAGTTTCCCATCCCTATCAACATATTCCTTCCCTGAACTTGCCGCCTTCATTCCTTTTGCATACTCGATTTCGACTTTGACTAACCTGCACATGTTCAAAGCCTTGTCAAGTTCCTTCGAAGTGAAAAGGTTCTTTGCCTTGTGTAAATACGTAAGGGCTCTCCCGATGTCACCCCGATCGCCCTGAAGCTCCAGGACTTCGTTCTTTAGGGATTGAATGTAATTAAGCGTGGTTTTTCTCAATGCCGACGGAGTTACCTTGTTATTGGAATATACCTTCTCTTTTAAAGTAACCATACTCTTTTCAAGGACATCCATGTTCCCGAGTTTCTTTATGGTTGCCATTACCATTGCCCTCGGTACCTTTTTGTCCAAGGCATAAAGGTCTTCAACTTCCTCGATATTCAGCATTGCTTGTTCGATCTCCTTTCTTTTTACAAAAAAATTGTTGTAAATTCCCTTGAGATCGTCCTCTACAAGTTTATTCAAAACCGCCAGGTCCTTCTCCTTGGTCTTCTTCCACCTGTTATACTGCTCCAGAAAATCAATAAAAACGTCACCAAAATCCTTTACATTAAATCCGGACCAGTCCCAGAACCTCAAATGATCACCGAACTGTGTGAGTAAATTGTCCAGTGCCTGGGTCCTTTTCTCGGCATTCTCTCCGGTAAAGCGGGTCAGTTCCACCATCCCCGGATTGTGGTCGGCGCCTCTATTAGCTTCTGGCATATCTGCAAACCCCTTCACATCTTACAGGCAGCAATTACTACTGACTTATCTGATAAATATTCAGCTGAATCGGTCTCCTAGTGGGCTCATTTTGCGAACATTATCCCAAGTTCAAATCTATGAAGTATCAGTTACCTCGAAAATTCACAGTTTTATGATAATATACTACTGTTATTTGGATTTTGTGAAAGAAATGTTATACCAATATCAACTAAAAATTGATAAGCCCCGGAAACATATGGAACATTATGGGAATTCTGATGGAGATGGTTGGTGGGTTAACAATGCTCCTTGCGCCTGTAATTGGCCTGTTAATTTTTTTTATAATATACGAGGAATTCCGACCATTGGCGCGTTCAATACATCTTGACCAAAGGATAGTGGTGGCATTTATTGTGGGAAGCGTATTTGCCATAGGGTCCATTCCATTGATCGCTTCCGGTAAGGGCTGGTTGATGCTTAACATGTCCGGAGCAGTGATACCTGCCGGTTTCGCCATATACCTATGGGTAAGGAACCGGCTTAATATATTGCTCGTCTCCGCTGGCATAGGTGTCACCGCGTTTGTTACATACATAATTACCTCCGTTGTGCCAGATATTGGCATTGGGGCTAAATTTCCGGATTTTCTTCTACCTGTTCTCGTGGCTGTTTTGTTTTCCATATCTTACGGTTTAGTGGGAAGAAAGGAAAAGGCGCTGCCAATGTCTTTTACTGTGGCATGCCTTGGAACCCTCATTGGAGCCGACCTGGTACGTATCCCACATCTCGTTTATGACCTGGAATTGGGAGGTAACATCGGAGGAGCAAGAACCCTGGATCTCGTATTGGTATGTCCGCTGCTGGCCTTTTTCTTATCGTTTATACTTATATATCTACTGAACGGTTTCAGCAGGCGAAAACTATTACAGAATTATAATTACCGTCCACGTAAAACAAATTGGGATGATAGATGGATCCATAGGCGTTTCACACAAGGGTACGAGTGTCTTGAACAGGGCAAAAGAAGAAAAGCAATGTTCTACGCTTTGGATGCTGTAAGAAAAAAGTTGCACCTTGTTGCCGGATTGTATTATAGTAGTAGAAGCGTTCTTCAACAGGGGGGAAATCCTTCATGGGTTCTCGAAAATGCTCAACCCATAACTGATTATAATCTTCTTGAAAGAAATGCAAAGGAGCGAGACCAGACTCCAAAAAAGGCATATAACTCGCTTTTAACGGCTCAAATGCTACTGATAAAACTAGATAACGTGAGAAAGCTTAGGTTGGCAACTAATTTCCAAAGGATAGCGGCATTCTTGATGGATCAGCTATTTTTAATCTCCACTACTGCATTGATATATACATTATGGATGAGATCATTATCGCACCCCGTGGATCCCGACGAAACCATAGCGATGTTGATTGTATTTTTCATATTCCCTTTCTCGATCTGGGCTTCCTTTCAATTACCCTATTTTATTCTTTTCGAGTTGTTCACGGAAAGAACACCGGGCAAGTGGATAGTGGGGATAAGAATAATGGAGGTCGGAAAGGCCCGAACATCACTGGAAGCTGTGATCGCCAGGAATGTCGTCCGTTACTTCGAAATGCTCGGGGGATTTTATATTATCTCGCTGATAGTAATCGGATTTTCAAAAAACCGACAAAGAATTGGCGACATGGTAGCAAAGACGGTGGTGGTAAGAAAAAAGAAACGGGACGTGGATATTAGATAAAAGATATAAACCCGAGGAACCCAAAAAAGTGGTAACCTTTATTAAGGGTTAGGTATATTATCGCCCGATAACCTTACTATTTACCAGGGGGAGAATTTTTAATGTTAATCGAATCCACCGAATTTATCTCATTGCAAGTTTACACGCCCAAAGGAAGATATCTGGGTCTGGTCAAAAACATGTTGTTCGATATGGAAAAAGGAGCGATATATGAGTTGATCTTAACACATACAAATCCCGAGATTATTGAATCCGGGCTGGATATTGCAGTTCCTTATAGATGGGTGGACAAGATCGGAGAGGTAGTAATGCTGAGGTTCTTTCCCGGGAAAATTAAATTGAAAGAGGATCCCGATAAACCAAAAAGAATCCAGCGAGTTCGAAAAAGGTGGGACAGCGATGGAATCTCGAGGGATGAATGGCGGTGATCGCCAAAAGATTTTTGTAAACATCTGATACTCCTGCCGCCCACTGGAAGACCTTGTGGAGCAGGTTTATTTTATATCGAAGGAATGTGGCGTGGCTAGAAAAGAGAGATTTGGCTTTCCGTTCCAAAGAACCGGGGCTACCGAAACCAGGGTGGATTTCCAGCATTTTTTGGAAGGAAAAAAAGATGAAATCACTTCAGTAGTATCAAATCATTTTCATATTTACGACTCAAAGAATATCAATGGTACCCTGAGTTATTACGTTTCACCATCAGTGGATACTCTTGATGATGCATTTGACAAAACACGGATACGAATGAAGACAATGGGATTACTTATAACGCTTCTCAAGGATAAGGGTGAGTTGGTTCTATACGTTTTCAAATCCCAACCCGTGAAAAAAAAAAGTTTGAGATGGAATATCACTCTTTTTGTGGCCACTATCCTTACCACCGTTTGGGCGGGTACGCTAATGTGGGCATCATATTCGGGATATGATAGTGGTCTCCATGGGTCCCTGGGTGCATTTCTTGAGATTTTCGAGGTACTTAGCCATCCTTCATTTGTACTATTTGGTGCTGTATCATTCGCATTTCCCATATTACTTATACTCGGTCTTCATGAGGCGGGTCATTACATCGCAAGCAAGAGGAACCATGTTGACGCCAGCCTTCCATTTTTCATTCCAATCCCACCCATAATAGGTATACTGGGTACGTTCGGCGCATTCATCACCATCAAGGAACCGCTGCCGTCAAAGAAAGCGTTGATGCAAATAGGTGCCGCTGGTCCAATAGTGGGATTCATAGTGGCCATTCCGGTTACCATAGTGGGTTTTATTCTCTCTTCTGCCTATCCGGGAACTGCGATTCAATCGGAGTCAGTAAAGGCAATGGTTCTTGGAGAACCTCTACTCTACAAGTTCATTTCGAGCTTTTTCACTGTTTCCTCCGATACGATTCTACATCCAACGGCATTTGCCGGTTGGGTCGGATTGCTGGTTACCGCCTTCAACCTGCTTCCTGCTGGACAGCTTGACGGGGGGCACATCGCAAGGGCCCTATTTGGTAAAAATGCGAAATTTTTTTCCTATTTTTCCATCGTGGTCCTACTTGTAATGGGATTCTGGTATCCCGGATGGTTCATTTTCGCATTTCTCATCCTTTTTTTCGGTGTCAGACATCCTCCGCCGCTGAACGATATATCCCCCTTGAAGGTCAGGCAAAAGATTGTTGGAATATTCTCTATATTCATCTTGGTAGTATGTTTCATACCCATACCTTTGACGCTGATGGATATCGAACCCAAGGTACCAAATCTTCAATTGTTTACCCCGGATGAATCCCTTTCCACGGATATCGGAGGTGCGGTTCGATTTGAGATCATACTGAACAATACAGGCAATGGAGTAGGAGATTATCATTTTTCCATATCCCTAGAATATGAAAGATTCGAGTATGTTAACATCACTGAATTATCGCTTTGGAACGTATACATTGATTACCCTTCCACCAATGGCGGTAACCGTCAAATGACACTGGATTGGTCAAATCAGAATATATTCAATAACAAGGAAATCGGTGATTTCGATTTAGAAATTCCAGAGAAATCGAGGAGCTATGTTAATATTACAGTACATCCCGATAGATCACTTCCTTATAACTCTTTATTGAATCTGAGTATTTCCGGAGAAGAAAAAAACGGGAAATCCTCGACGGTCACTCTCGTAATATCAACACGGATATCCACAATTGAGTTGTTTAGCCCATATGTGGAAAAAGAGGTTCTTGTATCAAAGAATATACCAAATATTGGAAATTTCGGTGTTACAGCAAGCAATGTGGGAGCAGAAAATGACCTTTTGACCATATCTATTGAGCATCCTTTAAACTGGTCAGCTTGGATAGATATTGGTGATTCAATAGAACTTTCTCCAGGGGAGAGTATAAGTTTCTTTCTAAGGGTCCAACCTCCATATCCATTAATGGAGTCCGATTCCGTTGTTATCGAATTGCGAGTGGCATCCAACAGAAATAGTGATATCTCCGAAGTCGCCCGATTTACTGTAAATATCCGGGAAAAGTAGTTCCAGCAAGGTTTTTCCATCATAATGGATAAGATGATTTTTGAGCTTACAAAAAAATATTTATATATAATTGCAGTTAAACCGGCATCTTGGATGCTTACTTAGTGGCAATAATGATTTATGAAAAAGGAGTTGGTCATTATAGTAAAAAGATCTCACGGACCTAGACAGGGGACGAGAAAGAAACTTTCCCGAAAAAAAAGGGATAAGGGACTTTCACCCATAACCAGGTTATTTCAAAATTTCCAGAACGGCGAAAAAGTCAATATCGTTATCGATCCTTCGATTCACAAGGGACAACCCTATCATAGGTTCCACGGACATACCGGAGAGGTGATAGGTAAGCAGGGGAGAGCATTCGTCATCAAGATCAATGATGGAAACAAGGAAAAACAAATACTCATCACATCTGAACACCTTCGAAGTTTCTCACCGGAGAAAAAACCACCCAAGGTGTGGAATAAACGGACAAAGATAATTCATCCTCTGCCCGTACGAGTGAAAAAGGAATCCAAAAATCAGCCAAAAAAGATAATTGAACCCGAAAATAAAGAGAATAAAGAAATTGCAGTGGCGGGTGAGACAGAAGAAACTATTGAATTGTTCGAGCTGATTGAGGAAGATGAAAAGGGAGAGGTATTGGAAATAATCGAGGATTGAAAGGTTCGATAAAAAATTTTTTACACGTTTTCCTTACCAATATTTTTATATTAGCACGGTGTAATAGTCTATCCTAGGAACAACTTGGAAAGAAAGATAGTATTATCCAAAATAGAGAGTGGAGCAAATGAAAAGTAATAACGGCGACAGGTACATATCCATTCCGGAAGTTAAAAAGATGTTGCTCATTGATAGCGAGCGCGAAGGATTCACCCAGGAAAAACGGGAAATTCTACATCACGCAGAACTTTTTTCATTTCTTCCCAGCGAGGAAACTCTGAAGTTAATAGAAGAACTGCAAAAGATAGATCGAATAAATTCATACCATGCGCATAAGCTTGCCGAGATACTTCCAAAAGGCGATGAGGAACTTAGAGCAATCTTCGCAAAGGAAATAATGTCGCCCTCCGAGGAAGAAATGAAAAAGATCATGGAAACCATAATGAAATTTATATAATAATTTAATTAGGGAAGCGGTTAGGAGGGTTTTTTTGGAAGATCACGTCTATCTACTGGATTATCTCCATTACGGAAAGCATGAACGACGTAACATAAAGCGTCAGCCTATTGCCTACGGTCTGGGCGAAAAGGAGTTCAAGATACTAGAGCTTATCCCAAAACCGGATGTAATGCTAAAAATTGGAGATAAAGTGTATATAGGAAAGGACCTGGAGAAAAGAAAGGAGATACTACACGTAAAGCGTCGTGTGAAGTACGAGGAACTTACTTCAACCGCCCAAAGTGAATTACCTTATGTCATCAAAGAAATCGTTAGTATAAGAGAGACCGACTTCGTTTCATTTTACAACAGTGCCGGGGCAATAAGCAGGAAATATCACGGATTGCAATTGCTTCCGGGCATCGGCCAGAAGACGATGTGGGCCATTATAAATGCCCGTAAGATAAAGAATTTCGAAAGTTTCGAAGACATTGAAAAGAAGGTGGGTTCTCTCTTCAATCCCCTGAAGAGCATAACAGACCGGATCGAACAGGAACTCAAACAGTCTGATCAGAAATATTTTCTATTCGTGGCTAAATAAACCTTACTGAAAAGACCTTTCTCCATGAAAAACCAGGCCAAAAGCTTTTTTATATAACCCATTATTATCCCAAAAGATCGATATTCAAATATTTACTACGTTTTTTATAAACGCAGTATTTGGGTCACGCCCATACAAAACAGGTGAACCGAATGGCACGAATACATGCAAGAAAGAAAGGAAAATCGGGTTCCGTACACCCACACCACGAGACAACACCCGATTGGGTTCAGATGGAAACAAAAGAGATCGAGAAATTGATTGTAGATCTCTACAAACAGGGTAATTCCACCAGCCAGATCGGGATTACGCTTCGGGACCAATATGGCATCCCGCTAGTTAAGATGTTTACTGGGATGAAGATTACCAAGATATTGGAAAAACACGGTATCAGGATGAAACTTCCCGAAGACCTCACCAATCTGATGAGAAGGGCTCTCAATATCCATAAGCATCTTCATGACAACTGGAAAGACCTGCATAACAAGAGGCAGTTACATCTTACCGAGGCAAAGGTACGCAGGCTTGTAAAGTATTATAAGAACAAGAAACTGCTACCTGCTGATTGGAAATATACCCGTGAAGCTGCCAAATTGCTTATCGAGTAATCTATCTCTCAGGAGTGGTTATGGACGAGAAACCCGAGTTGGATCATAAACAGGTTAAGGACCGGTTACCAATCTCATTTTCTCTGTATCAGGACCTCCGAAAAGCAACGGATCTATTGATCGGATATGATGATTATATTCAGGTCGTCTGCCATGACGATGCCGATGGTATTACTGCTGGAGCCATTCTTACGAGGGCTCTCGCTAGAGCTGATTATTTTTTAAAAACGAAGGTAGTCAATCGGATTGATGAATCGGTTGTTGACGACCTTGCCCGGGAGAGAATGGGGTTTTATGTCTTTGCTGACATCGGGAGCGGTTATTCAAGGCTTATTGAACTCCTGGCGGACAGGACCGGGGCATATATAATTGTGCTGGACCATCACAAGGTAGTTGCCAAAAGCAATAAATTCATCCAGATAAACTGCAATGACCACGGGATAAGCGGTTCTTTCGAGACCAGCGGATCAGTCATGGCCTTTCTCTTCAGCTGTGTTTTGGATATAGGGAACTTTGACCTTCTTGATCTGGCCCTTGCGGGAGCTGCGGGGGATAAACAGAAGATATACGGCTTCACAGGTCTCAATAGCTTACTGGCAGAGCTGGGTGTAAAGAACGGTATATTCAAGATCGATACCGGAATGGAACTGTACGGCAAGGGTATAGCGGGATCGCTGAGACATACCTTCGATCCATATTTCAAGGGATTAAGCGGCCGCGATCAGGAGATTGTGGAATTCCTTGGGAAATTGGGTCTCTCCTCGGACTCCGTGCCGGAGAGGATGAATCCCAAGGAGCGTACTGCCCTGAATTCGGCGCTAATGCTCCGACTGGTAAAAGCAGAAGCACATTACGGTACAATGAAAAATATGATCAATAAAAGGTATTATTCCACTCGAATGGACATACACATCGAGGAGATTGCCGGTATAGTCAACGGCTGTGGAAACCTCGAGGAACATTCACTAGCTCTTGCATTTTGCCTCTCACCAGGTAGGTTCAGGGAATCCGCAACCAAGATAGCAAGTCGATTCAACGAGAGGGTTCTGGAAAAGTTAATCGAACTTGAAAAAGGCTTAGAAGTACTCGATGCTATGGATTATTTCATTGCCGCCGAGGACCAACAGGCCGGTACGGCTACCGGTGTGGCAATAAGGTATCTCAGTGATGGCAACCGCCCCCTGCTGGGAGTGACAATTAGGGACGAGATCATCAATATATCCGGTCGGGGAACGAAGGAGCTTGTGGAAAAAGGACTCGATCTCGCTGAAGCCTTATCCAAGGCAGCGAAAGAAACGGGTGGTATGGGTGGCGGTCATCCTGTTGCTTCTGGCGCGACGATTCCAAAAGATGGGCTTAAAGGGTTTATGGATTCGGTGAATGCTACTGTTAGCCAGCAGATGACCGGTTAAAAGGATATCAGGAATACATGATGAGTACGCTCATGTTTGCTTTCTTGGCTATTACCACTTTTGGAAAATGTGTACCGAATCCGAAAAAACCACAGGCTTTGCAGGTCCTCCCAATAATAAGAAGGTTCGCATTATATTTCTCGGCCCGCTTGACGATCTCTTTTTCGACGTGGGAAACTCCTTTCCAGTCCTTTTGAAGTTTGATATCGTTTTTACCATCGTCCTCCTCTTGGACTGAGAAATGTTTAAGCGAAAGTTCAGCATTGAACGAGACGGCGATCTGCTTTGCACAAGAGGGGACCAGTTCATTCTTTGAAATAGATGTGGTGGCTGCTAATACCTTCTTGATTTCCCCACCCCTCTCAAGCCAAATCGGAACCGAACAGTTCTCGAAAATTCGATATTTTAGGTTCGAGTGTTTCTTATATTCCAGAATCACGCAGGTGATATGGTTGAAAGAACCGCTATTCTCTTTAAGATACCCCTCGATCTCATCGCTGAACTCACCTTTTCGAACGAGATAATTACACTTATTATCCAGGGGTCCCATGAGGGTTTTGGTCTGGTCTAATACTGTTTTCGATATGTCACGGACCTGTGTGTGATAAATATCCTTTTCCAGTTCGGAGATCAGTTTGGGCGTCAATACATGTTTCCCCGCCCTTTCCATTTGCTCCACTGTCTTTTTCTCAACGACATAGAGAAAGTGTACTTTTCCCTTGAACTTCTCTGCCAAAGCCCTGCTCCGGCGAATTGCCATTTTCGGAAAGTAGTCCGAAGATATCGGAACCAATATATTTTTAAACATTTTACCACAGACCTATGAGTTTCCAATACGTCAATGCGATCACAAGCAATATGATGGCGCATAAAATAGTTACGGTTGATCCTGATTTCAGCAGATCGCGGGTGGAATAATATCCTGTTGAATAGGTAATAGCATTACCAGGTGTAGCAATTACAAGCATGAAGGCCAGACCACCGCTTAGAGCAATTGTCATGGAGGTAACGATAACAGGCAGACCGGATACCTCAGCCATTCCAAGACCAATCGGCAGCAGCATTGCCACTGCAGCGGTGTTGCTCATGAAACTGGTTAGGAAGATAGTCATGACCACAAGCATTATTAGGACCAGGAAGGGATTATTACCAGTGAGTCCCAGACCTTTCAGCGCAATCCAATCTGCAGCACCCGCTTCGTATAGGTTGACACCAAGCGTTATGGCACCGCCATAAAGCAGAATTATACCCCAGGGAACGCGTTTTTCCACGTCCTCCCATTCGATTAGTCCCAGAAAGAACAGAAGAAGACCACCTAAGATAGCAACCACGGCGGGACCCAGTTGATAATGAAGGAACACCCAACCGAGTATTGTTAGAAGTGTTATGGATATTGTGGTGATCTCTGCGGGTTTCATGGGACCCAGATCGGTCACTTCCTTTCGTAGAAGTACATGTGCCTTCTTGAGACTGGTTATTTCTATGGGGAACATCTTGATCAGTACGAACCAGATAACGGGAATGGAGAGGAGGACCACAGGCATGGAATAGAATATCCAGTCAAAGAACGATATGTGAATATTGCTCGTTTCGGCAAGGAAAGCAAGAGTAATGGGATTACGGGCCCCGCCTACCAGGGTTCCCAAAGATCCGATGGAACACCCGAAGGCCACGGATAGCAGCGTCACCTTAGCGAAATTGGATTGCTTAGGAATCGCCTTCACAACTGCCAGTACCGAAAGGACCACAGGAAGCATGAGGGCTGCCACGGCGTGTTCGGGCATGATGAAGGACGAGAAGGCTGATAGAATAAAGACCCCAAGAGTGAAGAAAACGGGCCGGTCTCCCATTTGGGTAAGGACAAATATAGAGATACGTTTGTGAATATTGTGTTTCTCTATGGCGGCGGTAATTATAAAGGCGCCAAGAAGGAAAAAGACCGCGTTGTTTCCAAAATAGGAAAAACCCTCCGGCCGGGTCACGATACCAAAGATCACCGGCAGAATTAGGACGAGAAGGCCAGTGGCGGCAATGGGGATGGGTTTTACAAGCCACATGTAACCGGCGAAGACAAGCACGCCAAGCATCATCTTCCCCTGCCAGGTGAGACCTGAAGGTGTCGGTATGAAATATGTGATCACCAGTATGGAAATACCGATAATACTCAACAGCACCTTCTTCTTCCATGGGTCGTTCATTTTCCCTCATCCGATTGAATATTTACAAAAGCTCATCCATCAACCTTTTCAACGAATGTAGTCCCGTCCTTTAGGACGATCCAGCGGATCTTGTCACCGTCCTTAAGGCTCATGGATTCCACGAGTTCGGCCGGAACGGTGGTCCTCCGTCTGGAGTTCCTGATGGTAGCGTCTGCGGCGACCCACTGAA
>Ga0187827_10002763_pt1 | contig 23504 bp, 27 predicted proteins | sample ETNtaG_39_FD_167969 | JGI IMG/M metagenome (GOLD analysis project Ga0187827, IMG submission 167969) | Marine microbial and viral communities from oxygen minimum zone, Eastern Pacific Ocean - ETNP2014_SV_150_PacBio MetaG (Illumina Assembly) | ecosystem: Environmental > Aquatic > Marine > Hypoxic... | reverse complement strand
CCCAATCCCAAGCTGGGCACGGTAACGCCCAACGTGGCCGAGGCGGTCAAGGCGGCAAAGGGTGGCCAGATCGAATTTCGGGCCGAGAAGGCGGGTGTCGTGCATGCCGGTGTCGGCAAGGCGAGCTTCTCAGATGAGGCCTTGGAGGAGAATATCCGCGCCTTTATCGAGGCCATCAATAAAGCCAAGCCGGGTGGCGCCAAAGGATCCTATCTGGGGCGGGTCAGCCTGAGTTCGACCATGGGACCCGGCTTGAAGTTGAATGTTTCCAGTCTGGTGGGGTGACACCAGGCCGGACGAAGAACCGATCCCACCCGTGAGGGCGGGAACGGCAAGGGGGGCGGCGTAACCGCCCCCAACCTGTCCGAGACTGTGGGCGCCGCCGCCCGAATACGATGGGGTGGCGGCTTAAAGGGGATACCCGCCTACATAGACAGTGCGCAAACCGTTATCGGGTGTTTTAAGGAACGCCCGGGATTGGCTTGAACTGCTGCACTGGACAGGCGAACCGGCCCTCTCGGGGAACCCGGGGGGCCATTTTGTCCAACGGCGCCGGAACCGCCTCAAAGGGTGGCCGGGGCCTAAGACTGGAGACGATCCGTGGATCGAAAAAGAAAGGAAGAACTGGTTGCTTCGCTGCATCGCTTGTTCGATGAAACGGCGTTGGTGGTGGTCACCCATTACTCGGGGATGACGGTCGCCCATATGACCGAGCTTCGGGCCAAGATGGGCGAAGCGGGTGCCAGCTTCCAGGTCATCAAGAACCGACTCACCCGTCTCGCCCTTGAAGGCACAAAGTTCCAGCCCCTGAACGCGCTGTTCACTGGACCGACGGCGATTGCATTCTCCGCCGATCCGGTGGCCGCCGCCAAAGTGGCTGTGGATTTCGCCAAGACCAACCGCAATCTGGTTGTCCTTGGCGGCGCCCTCAATGAAGACCAGTTGGACCCCGACGGTGTCAAGGCTTTGGCGTCATTGCCATCCCTCGACGAGTTGCGGTCCAAGATCGTCGGCATGCTGTCGACGCCGGCGACAAGAATTGCCGGTGTCCTTCAGGCGCCGGCGGGTCAGCTGGCCCGGGTGGTGGGTGCCTATGCCGAAACGGATAAGGCCGCTTAAGGCTAAATTCTGATCCCAGCAGTTCACGTTTATGGAGTATTGAGACATGGCTAACTTAGAAAAAATTGTAGACGACCTGTCGAGCCTCACCGTTATCGAGGCGGCGGAGCTAAGCAAGTTGTTGGAAGAAAAATGGGGCGTTTCCGCTGCTGCACCGGTGGCTGTCGCCGCTGGACCGGCTGCCGCCCCGGGTGCCCAGGCAGCTGAGGAGCAGACCGAATTCGAGGTCGTCCTAGCCGCCTTCGGCGAAAAGAAGATCAACGTCATCAAAGAGGTCCGCGCCATCACCGCGCTCGGCCTTAAGGAGGCCAAGGATCTGGTCGAGTCCGCCCCCAAAACCGTCAAGGAGGGTGTCAAAAAGGAAGAGGCCGAAGAAATTAAGAAGAAATTGGAAGATGCCGGCGCCACCGTGGAGATCAAGTAGGTCTCCGCAGTTGCGTCGGAAACTGAGAGGAACGAAATTGTGTGCCGGCTTGGGCTGCGCCTCCGGACCGTCCGGAGCCGCTGTCTGGTTCGGCCCAAGTTCCGCATCCACCAGAAATGGCCTTGCCGCGGCCGGGAAAGTGGATGCGACAGCCTCGTGTGACTCTACGGTTCGGGTTCTATGACCCGAAGGTCGGGTATGCGGGGAGCAATTAGTATTGCGGTCCCTTCGATCCGCCGCGGCGGACGGACGGAGAGTGACCAGAAACTAACGAACAGTCGTGGGGAACTTTAGTGGAAAAATCCTTTACGGGTCGCAAGCGAATTCGCAGGAGCTTTGGCCGCCTGGCGGTGGCTGCTCCCATGCCCAACCTGATCGAGGTCCAAAAGACGTCCTATGATAAATTTCTACAGATGGACGTGGTGGCGGAGGAACGGGAATCAAGCGGCTTGCAGGAAGTCTTCAAGTCGGTGTTTCCAATCAAGGATTTCTCTGAGCGCGGTACGCTGGAATTCGTCAAGTACCAATTCGAGGAGCCCAAGTACGACGTCGAGGAATGCCAGCAACGGGGCATAACTTTTGCCGCGCCGTTGAAGGTCACCCTGCGTCTTGTAGTGTGGGACATCGACGAAGAAACGGGCGCGCGCTCGATCCGCGACATTAAGGAGCAAGACGTCTACATGGGCGATCTGCCCCTGATGACGGGAAACGGGACCTTTGTCATTAACGGTACCGAGCGGGTCATTGTCTCCCAGATGCATCGTTCGCCGGGCGTCTTTTTCGATCATGACAAGGGCAAGACCCATTCGTCCGGCAAATTCCTGTTCGCGGCGCGGATCATTCCTTACCGCGGTTCGTGGCTGGATTTTGAATTCGACGCCAAGGACCTGGTCTACGTGCGCATCGACCGCCGGCGTAAGCTTCCGGTAACGACGCTACTGATGGCGCTCGACAGTGCGGCGACGGCAGCGCTCAGGGTTAAGCGTGAGAAAGAGGGCAAGGAGCTTGATGGTGCCGAGTTAACGGGTATGTCGCCTCAGGAGGTCCTTTCCTATTTCTACGACAAGGTCGTCTATACGCAGACCAAGAAGGGCTGGAAGACGGACTTCGAGCCCGATCGCATGCGCGGCGTCAAGCTGACGACCGACCTGGTCAACGCCAAAACCGGACGTGTCATGGTCGAGGCAGGGACCAAAATGACGCCACGTCTGGCGCGCCAACTCCAGGAAAAGGGGTTGAAGGAGCAGTTGGTGCCGGATGAGGATCTGATCGGCCGCTACATTGCCCAAGATATGATCAACGAGGAAACGGGCGAGATCTTCATCGAAGCCGGTGACGAGGCTACCGAGGCTGTCCTCGAGCAGTTGAAGGGGGCGGGCGTGAATGAGATCGTGGTCCTGGCCATAGACCACATCAACGTCGGACCATACATCCGCAACACGTTGGCCATCGACAAGAACACGCGGCGCGATGAGGCCCTTATCGATATTTACCGGATTATGCGGCCCGGCGAACCGCCCACCTTGGAGACGGCGGAGAAACTGTTCCACGGCTTGTTCTTTGACCCTGAGCGCTATGACCTTTCGGCGGTGGGCCGCGTCAAAATGAACGCTCGCCTAGGCTTCGAGACCGAAGATACGGTGCGCGTTCTCAGACACCAGGACATTCTTGACGTGGTCAAGTTCCTGGTAGAGTTGAAGGACGGCCGGGGCGATATCGACGATATCGATCACCTTGGCAATCGGCGCGTGCGCTCGGTCGGCGAGCTTATGGAGAATCAGTACCGGATCGGTCTCCTGCGTATGGAACGCGCCATCCGCGAGCGCATGAGCTCGGTCGACATCGATACCGTCATGCCGCACGACCTGATCAACGCCAAACCGGCGGCGGCGGCGGTGCGCGAATTCTTCGGCTCGTCCCAACTTAGCCAGTTCATGGATCAGACCAATCCGCTGGCCGAGATCACCCACAAGCGGCGCCTTTCGGCCCTTGGGCCGGGTGGCCTGACCCGCGAGCGTGCGGGCTTCGAGGTGCGCGACGTTCATCCCACCCATTACGGCCGCATCTGCCCGATCGAGACACCGGAGGGCCCCAACATCGGGCTCATCAATTCTCTCGCCACTTATGCCAGGGTCAACAAGTACGGCTTCATCGAGACACCCTACCGCAAGGTCGAAAAGGGTCGGGTGTCGAGTGAGGTGGCGTACCTTTCGGCCATGGAAGAGGGCCGTTACACCATCGCCCAGGCTAACGCCGTGTTGGACGACAAGGGTCGTTTCTCCTCGGACCTGGTCAGTTGCCGTCGTGGCGGTGACTTCACCATGGCGCGTCCCGAAGGGATCGAATACATCGACGTCTCTCCCAAGCAGTTAGTCTCGGTGGCGGCGTCGCTCATTCCGTTCCTCGAAAACGACGACGCCAACCGGGCTCTGATGGGTTCCAACATGCAGCGCCAGGCGGTTCCCCTCATCCGTTCTGAAGCGCCCATAGTCGGCACCGGCATGGAGGAGAAGGTGGCGCGCGATTCGGGCGCTTCCATCGTCGCCCGACGCTCTGGGACCGTCGATCAAATCGATGGCACCCGCGTTGTCGTGCGTGCCACCGAGGAAACCTCCCATTCGGCGCCCGGCGTGGATATTTACAACTTGGCGAAGTTCCAGCGTTCCAACCAGAACACCTGCATCAACCAGCGGCCGTTGGTCAAGGTGGGGGACCGGGTCAGGGATGGTGACATCATCGCCGACGGGCCGTCCACTGATCTTGGTGAATTGGCGCTGGGGCGCAACGTTTTGGTCGCCTTCATGCCTTGGCACGGATACAACTTCGAGGATTCCATCCTCATTTCCGAGCGCATCGTGCGCGACGACGTTTTTACCTCGATCCATATCGAAGAGTTCGAGGTCATGGCCCGTGACACCAAGCTGGGCCAGGAGGAAATTACCCCCGACATCCCCAATGTCGGTGAAGAGGCGCTCAAGAACCTGGACGAGGCGGGCATCGTTTACATCGGCGCCGAGGTCAAACCGGGTGATATCCTGGTCGGCAAGGTGACCCCGAAAGGGGAATCCCCAATGACGCCGGAAGAGAAACTTCTGCGCGCTATCTTCGGCGAGAAGGCCTCGGACGTGCGCGACACCTCGCTCAAACTGTCGCCCGGAGTCTCGGGGACGGTCGTCGAGGTGCGTGTCTTCTCGCGCCGTGGTATTGACAAGGACGAGCGCGCCATGGCGATCGAGCGTTCCGAGATCGAACGCTTGGCCAAGGACCGCGACGATGAGCGCGCCATCTTGGAGCGCAACTTCAACACGCGGCTCAAGGCGCTTCTGCTGAACCGCAAGGCGGTTGGCGGTCCCAAGGGCCTGGCTGCGGGCACCAAGCTCTCCTTGGACACGTTGGCCCAGTTCACACCTGGTCAGTGGGCCCAAATCGTCATCGCCAACGACAAAGTGATGCAGGACGTGGAATCCCTCAAGAAGCAATTCGAGGAAGGCATCTCGCGGCTTCTTGAGCGTTTCGAGAACAAGATCGAGAAGTTGCAGCGCGGCGACGAGCTGCCGCCCGGCGTGATGAAGATGGTAAAAGTCTTCGTCGCCGTGAAACGCAAGCTGCAACCGGGCGATAAAATGGCCGGCCGGCACGGCAATAAGGGCGTCATATCAAAGATCGTGCCGATCGAGGACATGCCGTACCTTGATGATGGCACCCAAGTGGATATCGTGCTCAACCCGCTCGGTGTGCCCTCGCGGATGAATGTCGGCCAGATTCTGGAAACCCATCTGGGTTGGGCCTGCTCAAGCCTGGGGCGTCAGGTCAATGAGCTGCTGCACGCCTCGGACAAGGGCCCTGATCTGAACAAGATTAAGAGCAACCTACGGAATTGGTACGGTGCTCAAACGTATAAAGAGGAGATCGCCTCCCTTAGTGACGAAGATCTGATCGACTTGGTACGTAACCTGGAGAACGGCATCCCCATTGCGACGCCGGTCTTCGACGGCGCCAACGAGGCCGACATCGTTGACATGCTGGAGAAGGCCGGCCTCGACGTCTCGGGCCAAGAAACGCTGACCGACGGACGTACCGGAATTACTTTCGACCGCAAGGTAACGGTGGGCTACATCTACATGCTGAAGCTCCATCACCTGGTCGATGACAAGATACACGCACGTTCCATCGGACCGTATTCGCTGGTTACCCAACAGCCGTTGGGCGGCAAGGCTCAGTTTGGCGGACAGCGTTTCGGCGAGATGGAGGTGTGGGCGCTTGAGGCCTATGGCGCCGCGTATACCCTACAAGAGATGCTGACGGTCAAGTCCGACGACGTTTCCGGCCGCACCAAGGTGTATGAGGCCATTGTGCGTGGCGACGATACCTTCGAGGCCGGTGTCCCCGAATCGTTCAACGTTCTGGTCAAGGAGCTGCACTCGCTCGGCCTGAACGTGGAGCTCACATAAAAGTCAGCCACCGGCCGCGAAGTCGGTGAAGGAGATGTCCCAATGAACGAACTCATGAAGATCTTCGGCCAGGTCAGCGGCACCCAGCGTTTCGACCAACTCCGCATCTGCATAGCCAGTCCGGAGCGCATTCGCTCATGGTCATTTGGGGAAATCAAGAAACCCGAAACGATTAACTACAGAACCTTCAAACCGGAACGCGACGGCCTGTTCTGTGCCCGCATCTTTGGTCCCATCAAGGACTACGAGTGCCTGTGCGGCAAATACAAGCGCATGAAGTACAAAGGCATTACCTGTGAAAAATGCGGTGTCGAGGTGACCCTGGCCAAGGTCCGACGCGACCGCATGGGACACATCGAATTGGCTTCGCCGGTGGCCCATATCTGGTTTCTCAAGTCGTTGCCGTCGCGCATCGGCCTTCTCCTCGACATGACGCTCAAGGATTTGGAACGCATCCTCTATTTCGAGAACTATGTCGTCGTGGAGCCGGGTCTGACGCCTCTCAAGCAACACGAGCTGTTGAATGAGGATCAGTACCAGCAGGCCGTTGACGAATATGGCGAGGATACCTTTTCGGTCGGTATCGGCGCCGAGGCGATCCGCGACATGCTCTCTGAAATCGAGCTGGAGGAAGAGCGCGAAACCCTGCGCGTTGAATTCAAGGAGACCAACTCCGAGGCCAAGCGCAAGAAGCTGGTCAAGAGGCTCAAGCTGGTTGAGACCTTTATGGAATCAGGGGCGCGGCCGGAATGGATGATCCTTGAAGTCGTCCCGGTCATCCCGCCGGAGCTGAGGCCGCTGGTGCCGCTCGACGGCGGACGTTTCGCCACTTCGGACCTCAACGATCTCTACCGCCGGGTGATTAACCGCAACAACCGGCTGCGTCGCCTGATTGAGCTAAGGGCGCCCGAGATTATCGTACGCAACGAGAAACGCATGCTCCAGGAATCAGTGGATGCGTTATTCGACAACGGCCGCCGCGGCCGCGCCATCACAGGCGCCAACAAGCGTCCCTTGAAGTCACTTTCCGACATGCTCAAGGGCAAGCAAGGCCGCTTCCGCCAGAATCTGCTGGGCAAGCGCGTCGACTACTCGGGTCGCTCTGTGATCGTGGTCGGTCCCGAGCTCATGTTGCACCAATGCGGCCTGCCCAAGAAGATGGCCCTGGAGCTGTTTAAGCCGTTCATCTATTCCAAGCTCGAACTGTACGCCATGGCCACAACGATCAAGGCGGCCAAGCGCATGGTGGAGAAAGAACGCCCCGAAGTGTGGGATATCCTCGAAGAGGTGATACGCGAGCATCCGGTATTTCTCAACCGGGCGCCGACCCTGCACCGGCTCGGCATCCAGGCCTTTGAGCCGGTTCTTATCGAAGGCAAGGCGATCCAGCTCCATCCCTTGGTCTGCACCGCATTCAATGCCGACTTTGATGGCGATCAGATGGCGGTCCATGTGCCGTTGTCGTTGGAAGCCCAACTGGAAGCCCGCGTGCTGATGATGTCGACCAACAACATCCTCAGTCCAGCCAATGGCAAACCGATCATTGTGCCGTCCCAGGACATCGTGCTGGGACTTTACTATCTAACCATGGATCGCGAAGGCTCGACCGGCGAGGGCATGATTTTCACCGATGTCGGCGAGATACAACAAGCCTTGGATGCCGGCGCGGTAACGCTGCACAGCAAGATCCAAGCGCGTTGCAAGGTGATGGGCGCGGACGGCAAATTGGCCACCCAGCGCATCGAGACGACACCCGGGCGCATGCTGCTGGCCGAGATTCTGCCGCGTCATCCCAAGGTGCCTCTCGATTTGATCAATCAGCTTCTGACCAAAAAGGAAATCACCAACGTCATCGACATCGTCTACCGCCACTGCGGCCAGAAGGAGACGGTGATCTTTGCCGACCACCTGATGACGATGGGTTTCAGTTTCGCCTGCAAGGCGGGACTATCGTTCGGCAAGGACGACCTGGTCGTGCCGTCGACCAAGGAGGCTTTGGTGACGGGCACCGAGGACATGGTCAAGTCATACGAGCAACAGTATCAGGACGGCCTCATCACTCAGGGCGAAAAATACAACAAAGTGGTCGATGCCTGGTCGCACTGCACGGATCAAGTGGCCGACGAGATGATGAAGCACATTTCGACCACCGAGCCCGGCAAGCCCGTGAACTCGGTCTACATGATGGCTCACTCGGGAGCGCGTGGCTCGGCCGCCCAGATGAAGCAACTGGCCGGGATGCGGGGTCTCATGGCCAAGCCCTCGGGCGAGATCATCGAAACGCCCATCATATCGAACTTCAAGGAGGGACTAACGGTCCTTGAGTACTTCAACTCTACCCACGGTGCACGCAAGGGGCTTGCCGACACCGCTTTGAAGACAGCTAACTCCGGTTATCTCACCCGGCGTCTGGTCGACGTGGCACAGGATTCAATCGTCGTCGAGGAGGACTGCGGCACCAAGCTTGCCATTACCAAGCGCGCCGTGGTCGAGGGCGGCGACATAATGACGCCGCTCAGCGAGCTCTTGCTCGGGCGTAGCGCTGCCGAGAGGGTGGTAGATCCAGAAACCGGCAAAGTCATCGTCAAGTCCGGTCAGTTGATCGAAGAAGTGGAGGCCCAGCGCATTGATGACTGTGATCTTGAATCCGTCAAGATACGGTCGCCGCTGACCTGCGAGACCCTTGGTGGCGTGTGTGTCACCTGCTATGGCAGGGACCTGGCACGCGGCACGCGGGTCAACATCGGCGAAGCCGTCGGCGTCATCGCCGCCCAGTCGATTGGCGAGCCGGGCACCCAATTGACAATGCGCACCTTCCATATCGGCGGTGCCGTGCAGCGCGGATCCCAGCAGTCCAAGGCAGAGGCCTCTCACGACGCCAAGGTTGATCTCCGCAACTGCTCGACAGTGAAGAACAGCGAAGGCGTCCATGTGGTGATGAACCGCAACACCGAGCTTGTCCTGGTCGATGCCCAGGGCCGCGATCGGGCACGCCACCGTATCCCTTATGGCGCCAAACTCACGGTCAAGGCGAAAGCCAAGGTCAAGCGCGGCGACAAGCTGGCGGAATGGGATCCCTACACGCTTCCCATTATTACGGAGAAGGAAGGTATCGCCAATTACATGGATCTGGTGGAAGGCCTGTCCATGACGGAAAAGGTCGATGAAGCCACCGGCATCGCCAGCAAGGTGGTGATTGACTGGAAGCAACAACCAAAAGGCGCCGAACTTAAGCCCCGTATTACCCTGCGCAACAAGAAGGGCGAAGTGGTGACATTGACCAAGGGCCTGGAGGCCCGCTACTTCCTGTCGGTTGATGCTATTCTATCGGTGGAACCGGGCCAGCAAGTTCACGCCGGCGACGTTTTGGCGCGTATTCCCAGAGAATCGGCTAAAACCCGCGACATCACGGGCGGCTTGCCGCGGGTGGCGGAGCTATTCGAAGCACGCAAGCCCAAGGACTATGCGGTCATCAGCGAAATTGCCGGGACCGTCGAGTTTGGCAAGGACTACAAATCGAAACGGCGCATCGTTGTCGTCCCCGCCAGCGAAAAGGAGGAGCCGAGCGAATTTCTCATCCCCAAGGGCAAGCACATCAACGTCCAAGAAGGGGATCACGTCGAAGTGGGTGACGCACTGATGGACGGCAACCCGGTGCCGCACGATATTCTCCGGGTGTTGGGTATCGAGGCCCTGGCCAACTACTTGATCGACGAAGTGCAGGAAGTCTATCGCCTGCAAGGCGTCAAGATCAACGACAAGCACATTGAGGTGATCGTCCGCCAGATGTTGCAGAAAGTTGAGATCACCGAGCCGGGAGACACTACCTTCTTGGTCGGCGAGCAATCCGACCGGACTGAGTTTGACGAGATCAACGCCAAGACCAAGAAGGAAGGCGGCAAACAGGCCAAGGCTTCCCCAGTCCTGCAAGGCATTACCAAAGCCAGCCTGCAGACCAACTCCTTCATTTCGGCGGCTTCCTTCCAGGAGACGACGCGGGTGCTGACAGAGGCCGCCGTTTCGGGCAAGGTCGATCATCTGACCGGCCTCAAGGAGAACGTCATCGTCGGGCACCTGATTCCGGCGGGCACCGGCGCGATCATGAACCAGGTGCGCCAAATCGCAGCGGACCGCGACCGCGAGTTATCGGAACTGGCGGCAGCCGCAGCGGCGGAAGCACTGGATGAGGGCGCCGCCGACGCTCTGCCGGCAGTCGAGGAAGGGGTCCCCGCCGACGCCGAGTGACAAAGGCCTGCGAGAGCGTCGGAAGGGTGCCGGATGGCCGCGGCTAGGCCTAGGGAATCGGCCATTGTTTTGCTTGACGGGTGGAAACCGCGTCACTAGTATGCGGCGTTCTTAACCGGGGGATTGGTGGTGGGCCGTCCGGTCCAGACGCAGTCCCCTCTGGGATTTGAAAATTCGGCTCCGACGCCCCGCCTAGGCGGTAATCAACGACCGTCGACGGGAGCTTTTTGCACCTTTGGGTGTAGCTAGCTGTGGTGTGGGTAAGGTTGGGGCCGGAACACGTGTGGCCTGCGCCAAAGGCCGATGGGCAACGAGACGCTAGTGGAGCGAAAGACGCAATGCCGACGGTCAACCAGCTGATTCGCAAGCCGCGCCGGGCACCGACCAGTGTCAATAAGGTGCCGGCGTTGGAAGCGTGTCCCCAAAAAAGGGGCGTTTGTACGCGTGTCTATACGACGACGCCGAAGAAACCCAATTCGGCGTTGCGCAAGGTGGCCCGCGTGCGCCTTACCAATGGCTTCGAGGTGACCTCCTACATCCCGGGTGAAGGCCACAACCTACAGGAGCACTCTGTGGTGCTCATCCGAGGCGGGCGGGTCAAGGACTTGCCCGGGGTTCGTTATCACATCATCCGTGGCACCCTAGACACTCAGGGTGTCACCGACCGTCGCCAGCGCCGTTCCAAGTACGGCGCCAAGCGTCCCAAATGAGGTAGTGAGATGTCCCGTCGGCGCGCTGCTGAGAAACGTGAAGTCATGCCGGACCCCAAATTCGGCGATACTTTGCTCACCAAGTTCACTCATGGCCTGATGCTGGACGGCAGGCTTTCGGTGGCGGAGCAGATTATCTATGGCGCCTTTGATGAGATCGCCCAGAAGACGAGCCAGGATCCCCTGAAGACGTTTCACGAGGCCATTGAGAACGTAAAGCCGGCCGTCGAGGTGCGCTCGCGCCGCGTCGGTGGTGCCACGTATCAAGTGCCCATCGAAGTGCGTACCGCGCGCCGCCAGGCCCTGGCCATTCGGTGGCTCGTTGATATTGCCCGCAAGCGCTCCGAGAACACGATGATCGGGCGCTTGTCGGCGGAACTCATCGACGCCGCCAACAATCGTGGCGCCGCAGTGAAAAAGCGCGAAGACACGCACCGCATGGCGGAGGCCAACAAGGCCTTCTCCCACTACCGCTGGTAGGCATACGGATCAACGACGGTCATGGCCCGCACCACATCCCTTGAGCGCTACCGTAATATCGGCATCATGGCCCATATTGATGCTGGTAAGACGACGACGACAGAGCGCATCCTCTTCTACACCGGCCGTTCGTACAAGATCGGTGAGGTCCATGACGGGACCGCCACCATGGACTGGATGGAGCAGGAACAAGAACGCGGCATCACGATCACCTCGGCCGCCACCAGCTGTAATTGGAACGACCACCGTATCAACATTATCGACACCCCCGGCCATGTCGACTTCACCATTGAGGTCGAGCGCTCATTGCGCGTTCTTGACGGAGCCATAGCCGTCTTCGATAGCGTGGCCGGCGTCGAGCCCCAGTCCGAGACGGTATGGCGCCAGGCCGACAAATACGAAGTGCCGCGCATCTGTTTGGTCAACAAAATGGACCGTATCGGAGCCGACTTCCATCGCTGTGTCACCATGATGGTCGATCGCCTCGGTGCACAGCCCTTGGTCGTGCAACTGCCGATCGGCGCGGAATCGGAATTTGTCGGCGTCGTCGATTTGATCAATATGCGGTCCGTCATATGGAAAGACGAGACCCTGGGCGCCGAATTTGCCTATGGCGACATTCCGGCGGAACTGGCCGAGCAGGCGGCTCAGGCGCGCGAGACAATGGTTGAACTGGCCGTCGAACATGACGATGCCGCCTTGGAGGCCTATGTGGATGGCCAAGACCCGGATGCGGCGACGTTGAAGGCGTGCATTCGAACCGGGACCATCAGCGGCGCCTTTGTCCCCGTGCTGTGTGGTTCGGCATTTAAGAATAAGGGCGTGCAGCCTCTCCTCGACGCCGTCGTAGATTTCCTGCCGGCGCCCACGGATGTGCCCGCAATGCAGGGCCTAAAATTGGATACCGACGAAGCCATCGTGCGCAACAACTCCGACGATGAACCCTTTTCGGCTCTTGCCTTCAAGATAATGAACGATCCCTTCGTCGGAAGCTTGTCGTTCATTCGCGTCTATTCCGGTGTCGTGCAAACCGGCACCCAGATCCTGAACTCGGTCAAGGGGCGGCGCGAGCGCGTCGGACGCATGCTCCTCATGCACGCCAATTCACGCGAGGACGTCAAGGAGGCGCGCGCCGGGGATATCCTGGCGTTGGCCGGCCTCAAGGACACGACGACCGGTGACACGCTCTGCGATGCCGGCAACCCCGTGGTGCTGGAACGCATGGACTTCCCCGATCCGGTCATCGAGGTCGCGGTGGAACCGAAAACCAAGATCGATCAGGAAAAGATGGCGACGGCGCTGACGCGGCTAGCCGCCGAGGATCCGTCGTTCCGCGTCTCCAGCGATCCGGAGAGCGGCCAAACGGTAATCAAAGGTATGGGAGAGCTGCACCTGGAGGTGCTGGTCGATCGCATGCAGCGCGAGTTTCGTGTCGATGCCAACGTCGGCCCTCCGCAGGTTGCTTATCGGGAAACTATCTCGCGGACCACCGAAATCGATTATATCCACAAGAAGCAGACCGGCGGCGCCGGCCAGTACGCACGTGTCAAGATCCGCTTCGAACCACTTGCCCAGGGTTCGGGATTTTTGTTTGAAAACGGCGTTCGCGGCGGGGCCGTGCCCAGGGAGTTCGTCCCCGGTGTGCAAAAAGGACTCAAGGGGAGCTGCGAGTCTGGCGTGTTAAGCGGGTTTCCTGTTACCGATTTCAAGGCGACGCTCTACGATGGTGATTCGCACGATGTCGATTCCAGCGTCATGGCCTTCGAGGTCGCCGCCCGTGCCGCCTTCCGCGAAGGCATGCAAAAGTCGGGCCCCAGGCTTCTTGAGCCGGTCATGCGCGTTGAGGCGGTGATGCCCGAGGAGTACATGGGCGACATTATCGGCGATCTCAACGGACGGCGCGGCCAGGTCAGCGGCATGGACCAGCGCGGCAACGCGCGGGTGGTGACGGCCATGGTGCCGCTCGCCACTATGTTCGGCTACGTTAACTCGCTGCGCTCCATGAGCCAGGGGCGGGCCCAATTCACCATGCACTTCGACCATTACGCCGAGGTGCCCCGGTTGGTATCCGAAGAGGTTCGGACGCGAATGGCCGGTTAGACGGATTATTGCGAAGAGGAGTTGGCAGGCATGGCGAAAGAAAAATTTGAGCGTACGAAGCCGCACTGCAACGTTGGCACGATCGGCCATGTTGATCACGGCAAGACGACGCTGACGGCGGCGATCACGAAGGTCCTGGCGGAGACGGGCGGTGCGGATTTTGTGCCGTTCGACGAGATTGACAAGGCGCCGGAAGAGAGAGAGCGCGGCATCACGATTTCGACGGCGCACGTTGAGTACGAGACTTCGAACCGCCATTACGCGCATGTCGATTGCCCTGGTCACGCGGACTACGTGAAGAACATGATCACGGGTGCTGCGCAGATGGACGGTGCGATATTGGTTGTGAGCGCTGCGGACGGCCCGATGCCGCAGACGCGCGAGCACATTTTGCTGGCGCGCCAGGTTGGGGTTCCGGCGATTGTTGTTTACCTGAACAAGGTTGATCAGGTTGACGACGCGGAGCTTTTGGAGCTTGTGGAGTTAGAGGTTCGCGAGCTTTTGTCGAGTTATGATTTTCCGGGCGACGATATCCCGATCATATCGGGTTCGGCATTGGCGGCGATGGAAGACCGTGACGCGGATGCGACGGGCCGGGCGTCGCTTCTGGCATTGATGGAAGCCGTTGATTCGTATGTTCCGCAGCCTGACCGTCCGAAGGACAAGCCGTTTTTGATGCCGATTGAGGACGTATTTTCGATCTCTGGTCGGGGCACGGTTGTGACGGGTCGCGTTGAGCGCGGTGTTGTTAAGGTTGGCGAGGAGGTCGAGATTATCGGCATCCGGGAGACGACGAAGACGGTTTGCACGGGCGTTGAGATGTTCCGCAAGCTATTGGATCAGGGCGAGGCAGGGGACAACGTTGGCGTTCTTTTGCGGGGCACCAAGCGCGAGGATGTTGAGCGTGGCCAGGTTCTTGCGGCGCCGGGTTCGATCACGCCGCACACGAAGTTCAAGGCGGAGGCGTATATCCTGACCAAGGACGAGGGTGGCCGTCACACGCCGTTTTTCACCAACTACCGTCCGCAGTTTTACTTCCGCACGACGGACGTGACGGGGACGGTTGCGCTTCCGGAAGGGACCGAGATGGTGATGCCGGGGGACAATATTTCGGTGGAGATTGAGTTGATCGCGCCGATTGCCATGGACGAGGGACTGCGCTTCGCCATTCGCGAGGGCGGCCGCACTGTGGGCGCCGGCGTCGTCGCCTCGATCATCGAATAAAGGGGACGGCGTAGGCTGGACGAGAACGGAATATGGAAAATCAAAACATACGCATTCGCTTGAAGGCCTACGACCATCGTGTGCTCGATCAGTCGGCGAGTGAGATCGTCAACACGGCGCGGCGCACCGGAGCACAGGTCTGTGGTCCCATTCCCCTGCCGACACGTATTGAGCGCTTCACCGTGCTGCGCGGACCGCACATCGATAAGAAGTCGCGTGAGCAGTTCGAAATCCGCACCCACAAGCGGCTCTTGGATATTGTCGATCCGACGCCACAGACTGTCGATGCCTTAATGAAGCTCGACCTGGCGGCGGGCGTCGACGTCGAGATCAAGCTCTAGGAATTGTACGTTATGCGCACCGGACTCATCGCCCGCAAACTTGGCATGACCCGTCTGTTCCAAGACGATGGGAGCCACGTTCCCGTCACCGTTCTGGATGTGTCGGGTTGTCAGGTGGTCGCCCAGCGGACCGAGGAAAATGACGGCTATACCGCCATGCAATTGGGCCTTGGCACGGCCAAGGTAAAAAACGTGGGCAAGGCCATGCGGGGCCACTTTGCCAAGGCCAAGGTCGAACCGAAGCGGCGGCTTGCCGAGTTTCGGGTCACTCCCGATGCGTTGCTCGATGTCGGGACGTCGCTTAGCGCCGAACACTTCGTCGCCGGCCAGTTCGTCGATGTCAGCGGCACGACAATCGGCAAGGGCTTCGCCGGCGGCATGAAGCGCCATGGGTTCGCGGGCCTCAGGGCGTCGCACGGCGTTTCGATCAAGCACCGCAGCCTCGGCTCCACGGGTCATTCTCAGGACCCCGGCAAGGTATTCAAAGGCAAGAAGATGGCTGGCCAGATGGGTGGCGTTATTCAGACCGTTCAGAACTTGCAAGTGGTTGCGACGGACGGCGAGCGCAGCCTCATCATGGTCAAAGGGGCGTTGCCGGGGGCCAAGGGCGGTATCGTCTTGGTGCGCGACGCGGTAAAGAGGCCGCTGCCTGACGACGTGCCTTTCCCGACCGCCAACCCCGCCGAAGAAGCGCCGCCCGAGGAGACGGAAGTACCGGAAGTGCCGGAAGCGCAAGATGAGTCGGCCGAGGCGGGCGATCCATCCGACGAACAAGCCGAGACCAAGGACTAAGTGGCCATGAAGTGCGATGTCATCAATCTGGATGCCAAGAAGACCGGCGCCGTCGATCTTGACGAGGCGGTGTTCGCCGTCACCGTGCGCGCTGACATCTTGGCGCGCGCCGTCAATTGGCAGTTGGCCAAGCGCCGCGGCGGCAACCACAAGGTCAAGACCCGCTCGGAAGTACAGGGCAGCACACGCAAGGTATTTCGACAGAAGGGAGGCGGCCGGGCCCGCCACGGCACCCTTCGCGTGGTCCAATTTAGGGGCGGCGGCGTCACCTTCGGCCCGGTCGTGCGCAGCCATGCCCACGGCCTGCCCAAAAAGGTGCGGCGGCTAGCCTTGAAGACGGCGCTGTCATCCAAGCAGGCGGACGGCAAACTGGTGGTTTTGGACTCGGCGAAGCTGAAGGCCGCCAAGACCGCCGGCCTGGCCAAGAAATTGACCAAGCTGGGCTGGTCGTCGGCCCTGATCATCGACGGTGCGGATATCGACGCCAATTTCGCCCGCGCCGCGGCTAATATTGTCGGCTTGGACGTGTTGCCCAGTTGCGGTGCCAATGTTTACGACATTTTGCGGCGCGACACCTTGGTGCTGACCACGGACGCCATCGAAAAACTGGTGGAGCGGTTGAAATGAGAAAGTCTCCCGCCAAGGCCGTGAAGCTGAGCCAAGAGCGCATGTACGAGATTATCCGCTCGCCGGTCATTACCGAAAAAGCAACCCTTCTGTCGGAATTCAATCAAGTCAGTTTCCATGTGCCGCTTAACGCCGTCAAACCCGAGATCAAGGCAGCCGTGGAAGGGTTGTTCAGCGTCAAGGTGACGGCCGTCAACACCTTGCGCCAAAAGGGCAAGGTCAAGATGTTTCGTGGCCGCCCCGGCAAGCGGGTGGACACCAAGAAAGCAATCGTCACCCTCGCCGAGGGACAGTCGATTGATATCACCACGGGGGTCTGAGCAATGGCACTAAAGCAGTTCAAGCCCACCACGCCCGGACGCCGGGGCCTCGTCCAGGTCGACCGTTCGGGCCTGTGGAAGGGCAAGCCGCTCAAGGCCTTGACGAAGGGAATGATCGGCAAGGGCGGGCGCAACAACTTGGGCCGCATCACGGCACGTCGCCGCGGCGGTGGACACAAACGGCGCTATCGGCTCGTCGATTTCAAGCGCGCCAAGTTCGACGTGCTGGCAACCGTCGAGCGGCTGGAATATGATCCCAACCGCACCGCTTTTATCGCCCTGGTGCGCTATGAGGATGGCGAGATGTCATACATCTTGGCGCCGCAGCGCCTAGCGGTCGGCGATACCGTGGTTTCGGGCGAAGCGGTCGATATCCGGCCCGGCAACGCGGCGCCGTTAAAAAACATTCCGGTCGGCACGATCATTCACAACGTCGAGATGAAGGCGGGCAAGGGCGGCCAGATCGCGCGTGCCGGCGGCGGCTACGTCCAGTTAGTGGGCAAGGACCAGGGCTATGCCCAGTTGCGCCTCGCGTCAGGTGAACTACGCATGGTACGGGCTGAGTGCCTGGCCACGATCGGCGCCGTTTCGAACCCCGATCAGGCCAACATCAAGCTCGGCAAAGCGGGGCGCAAGCGCTGGCTGGGAAAGCGTCCTTCGGTGCGCGGTGTGGCTATGAACCCGATCGATCACCCCCACGGCGGCGGCGAGGGGCGGACCTCGGGCGGCCGCCACCCGGTAACCCCCTGGGGTAAGCCGACCAAGGGTAAGAGGACGCGTAAGAACAAACGGACGGACGCGCTAATCATGCGCCGCCGTCACCGTAAGAAGTAGAAAGGCAAGGAGGATCAGCGTGGCTCGTTCCGTTTGGAAAGGACCCTTTGTTGACGGCTACCTTCTCAAGAAGGCGGAGGCAGTCCGTGCCTCGGGTCGCAATGAGGTCATCAAGAGCTGGTCGCGGCGGTCCACGATCCTGCCCCAGTTCGCCGGTCTCACCTTCGGCGTCTACAATGGGCGCAAGTTCATTCCGGTTCTGGTGACCGAAGACATGATTGGCCACAAGTTCGGAGAGTTTTCGCCGACGCGCACGTTCTACGGTCATTCCGCCGACAAACGAGCGAAAAGGGAGTAGGGCATGGGCAAATCATCAGCCGAACGCCGCCTCGCCGACAATGAGGCGATGGCCTATTCCAAGAATATGCGGACCAGTGCGCAGAAGCTCAACCTGGTGGTGTCGGACATCCGCGGCCTGAGCTGCGAGAAGGCCGTCGCTCACCTTACGTTTTCGCGCCGGCGCATCGCGGGCGAGGTAAAGAAAGTTTTGGAGTCCGCTATCGCCAACGCCGAAAACAATCACCAACTGGATGTTGACCGCTTGGTCGTCGCCGAGGCGACGGTCGGTCGCGGCCTGGTGATGAAACGGTGGCGTCCACGGGCGCGCGGCCGGACGGGCCGGATACAAAAGCCGTTCAGCAACCTGCGGCTCGTGGTCCGCGAAACTGGGGAGACCGAGTAAATGGGACAGAAGGTCAACCCAATCGGCTTTCGCCTGGGCATCAACCGCACATGGGATTCGCGGTGGTATGCGGAGGACGGTTACGCCGAGCTTCTTCACGAGGACCTCAAAATCCGCGAATTCTTGCGTCAACGCCTTTCCCAGGCCGGCGTGTCGCGCATCGTCATTGAGCGGCCGGCAAAGAAGGCGCGTGTCACCATTCACACGGCGCGGCCGGGCGTCGTTATCGGCAAAAAAGGCGTCGATATCGAGAAGCTGCGCTCCGAGCTGGCAAAGATGACCGGCTCCGAGGTGCACCTCAACATCGTCGAAATCCGCAAACCCGAAATCGACGCCTATCTGGTCGCTGAGAACATCGCCCAGCAGTTGGAGCGCCGGGTGCACTTCCGCCGCGCCATGAAGCGCGCTGTTCAATCGGCCATGCGCCTCGGCGCCCTGGGTATCCGTATCAACTGCGGCGGGCGCCTGGGTGGCGCCGAGATCGCGCGCATGGAATGGTACCGCGAGGGACGGGTGCCGCTGCATACTTTGCGCGCCGACGTTGACTACGGCACCACAACGGCCAAGACCACTTACGGCAGCTGTGGCGTAAAGGTGTGGGTATTCAAAGGCGAGATTATGGCCCACGACCCCATGGCGGTGGACAAACTGGCCATGGAACAGCAGCCGAACCGCTGAGATCAGGAAGAGTGAAGCAAGACAATGCTCAGTCCGAAACGCACAAAGTACCGTAAAGCCCACAAGGGCCGCATCCACGGCAAGGCCAAGGGGGGGGCGTCGCTCAACTTCGGCTCCTTTGGGCTGAAGTCGATTTCGCCGGGCCGCATTACGGCGCGTCAGATCGAGGCTGCGCGGCGTGCCATGACGCGTCACATGAAGCGTCTTGGCCGTGTTTGGATCCGCGTATTTCCAGACGTGCCGGTCTCCCAAAAGCCGGCCGAGGTGCGCCAGGGTAAGGGCAAGGGCACGCCGGAATTCTGGGCCTGTCGGATCAAGCCCGGCCGCATCATGTTCGAGATAGATGGTGTGCCGTCGGCGACGGCACGGCGCGCATTCGAGTTGGCGGCGGCTAAGCTGCCGCTTCAGACGCGGTTCGTATCGCGCATTGCCGAGGAGGATTGAAACGGTGAAAGCGGCCGACCTTCGCGCCAAGAGCGACGATGAATTGAAGGAACAACTCCTGGACCTCAATAAGGAAGCATTCAACCTGCGCTTCCAGGTGGTCAGCGGGCAGTTGGAGAACACGGCGCGGGTGCGCCAAGTCCGTCGCAACGTGGCGCGCATCAAAACCGCCCTCGTCGAGCGCCAACGGACCGTGTCGTAGAGAGGATTTGGGATTATGCCAAGGCGCATCATGCAAGGAGTGGTGGTCAGCGACAAGATGGACAAGACCATCATTGTCAAGATCGAACGCAAGATTAAGCATCCGCTTTACAAGAAGTTCATTCGCCGGACCAAGAAGTATGCCGCACACGACGAGGCCAACGTCGCCAAGATCGGCGACATCGTGCGGATCCGCGAATGCCGGCCTCTGTCGAAGCGGAAGCACTGGGAAGTTCTGAGCGAGAACGCCTGAAGGAAATGGTGATGAGCGGCGAAGGAAGACCGAGATGATTCAGGCCGAGACAAACCTCAGTGTTGCCGATAACTCAGGCGCCCGGCGGGTGCAATGCATCAAGGTGCTTGGAGGATCGAAACGCCGATTTGCCTCGGTGGGCGACGTTATCGTCGTCACCATTAAAGAGGCGATCCCGCGCGGGCGCGTCAAGAAGGGCGAAATTACGCGTGCTGTCGTGGTGCGCACGGCCAAGGAAGTTCGCCGCTCAGACGGCTCCGCTATCCGGTTCGACCACAACGCGGCAGTGCTTATCAACGCCCAGGGCGAGCCCATCGGTACGCGCATCTTTGGTCCGGTGACCCGCGAACTGCGCTCCAAGAATTACATGAAGATCATTTCCCTCGCTCCCGAGGTCCTGTGATGGCGGGTAAGTTGAAGATGAAAAAGGGCGACCGCGTCGTGGTTATCACCGGCCGCGACAAGGGCAAACAAGGCGAGATCCTGCACCTTCTCGTAAAGCGGAACCGCGCTTTTGTGCAAGGAGTCAACATGATAAAGCGCCATACCCGTCCCGGTCCCGGGGGCGCTGGCGGCATCGTCGAGAAGGAGGCCGCGATCCACCTCTCGAATCTGGCCCACATCGATCCCAAGACGGACCAGGCGACGCGGGTCGGCTCTAAGGTTCTTGATGACGGCCGCAAGGTGCGCTTTGCCAAGCGTTCCTTGGAAGTCATTGATAGGTAGGGGTAGACGATGACCCGCATGTTCGAACACTACGAAACGGTGGTCAGACCGGCGCTGACCGAAGAATTTTCGTACACCAATCCCATGCAAGTGCCGAAACTGGAAAAAATCGTCATCAACATGGGTGTCGGCGAAGCTTCCCAGGACCGTAAGAAGATCGAGGCGGCGGCTGGCGAAATGGCGATTATCAGTGGACAGAAGCCGGTGATCACGTTGGCCAAGAAATCGATTGCAGCGTACAAGCTGCGTGACGGTATGACGGTGGGGTGCAAAGTCACACTCCGGCGTCATCGGATGTATGAGTTTCTTGACCGTTTGGTCAACATTGCCTTGCCCCGGGTCCGTGACTTTCGCGGCCTCCCGGGGACAAGTTTCGACGGGCGTGGCAACTACGCCCTCGGGCTGAAAGAACAGATCGTCTTTCCCGAAATTGACTACGACAATGTGGACGAAGTGCGTGGCATGAACGTCGTGATATGCACGACCGCACCGACCGACGCCGAGGCCCGGTCCTTGTTGCGGGGCTTCGACATGCCGTTGACCGGCGAATCAGGTAAGGAAGAGGAGCGGAATGGCTAAGAAAAGCGCCATCGAAAGGAACCTAAAGCGGATGCGCCTGGCAGAGCGGTACGCCGTCAAGCGTGCCCGGATGAAGGCCCTGGCCAAGGACGAGGACGCCTCGCCCGAGGACCGTTTTAATGCACGGCTCAAGCTGGCCGAGTTGCCGCGCAACTCGGCACCGGTGCGTATCCGCATGCGCTGCTTGATCACTGGCCGCCCGCACGGCAATTACCGCAAGTTCAAGTTGTCGCGCATCGCGCTTCGCGAACTCGCATCTCGGGGCCATATCCCCGGGATGGTGAAGTCGAGCTGGTGAGGGGGACAATCGAATGTCGATGAGCGATCCCATGGGCGACATGCTGACTCGGATCCGCAATGGCCAGCGGGCGCGGAAAAATACCGTCGTCGCGCCGTCCTCGCGTTTTCGCAGCAGCGTGCTCGAGGTCCTCAAGCGCGAGGGTTACATCCGGGGCTATTCGGAACTTGAGACCCGGCCCGGAATCAGCGAGATCAAGATCGAACTCAAGTACCATGAAGGCGATCCGGTTATTCGCGAGATAAAGCGCATCTCGACGCCGGGGTGTCGGGTTTACTCGAAGATCAAGGACCTGCCACGGATCTACAACGGCTTGGGCATTTCGATCATATCGACGCCGCGCGGCGTCATGTCGGATGCCGAGGCACGCGCCGCCAACGTCGGTGGCGAAGTCCTGTGTCGGATCTTTTGAGAGCGCATAAGCGAGGAATGTGTCATGTCGCGCGTTGGTAAGCACCCGGTCGATATTCCCCAAGGCGTCGATGTCGACATCCAGGGAAGTGCGTTGACCGCCAAGGGAAAATTGGGCCAGCTTAGCCTGACCCTGGTCAATGAGGTTGAGGCCAAGGTCGAAGATGGCAAGGTGTGGGTGAACCCGCGCGAAGAAACCGTGAGCGCGTACAAATTTTGGGGCACCATGCGCAGCTTGGTCAACAACGTGGTCACCGGCGTCAGCGAGGGATTTACCCGCAACCTGGAGATCAACGGCGTCGGCTACCGAGCCCAGGTTCAGGGCAAAGACCTGGTCTTGCAATTGGGCTATAGCCATGAGGTGCGCTATCCCGTACCCGACGGCATCACCATACAGTGCGCCGATCAGACCCATATTTCGGTGCACGGCGCGGATAAGCAACAAGTCGGCCAGACGGCCGCCGATATTCGCGCCAAGCGGCCGCCCGAACCGTACAAGGGCAAGGGCATCAAATACGCCGATGAATATATTCTGCGCAAGGAAGGCAAGAAAAAGTAGGTCATGGCCAACTCGAGAAAATTGCTGGAGCGCCGGGTACGACGAACCCGAAGCGCCATTCGCAAGCGGGCCGGAGAGCGGCCGCGGCTGTCGGTGTTCCGTTCCGGCAAGCACATCTACGCACAGATTATCGACGACCGCCAGGGCGCCACGGTGGCGGCCGCCTCCAGCTTGGACAAGGATCTGCGCGCCAAGATGAAGAGCGGGGCGTCCGTCGAGGCGGCGGGCCAAGTGGGCAAGCTGGTTGCCGAGCGCGCCGTCGCAGCGGGTGTCTCCCATGTCGTCTTCGACCGGGGCGGCTATCGCTACCACGGTCGGGTCAAGGCCCTGGCCGATGCGGCACGCGAAGGCGGCCTTAGTTTCTAGGAGAGATCGAACGATGGCACAGGCACCCAGGTCACCCCGGTCACCCCGGTCACCCCGGTCTTCCAGATCGCCCCGGGAAAATTCTCGGGATCGTGGTCAGCGCGAAGAAAATGAGGTCGTGGACAAACTGGTCCACATCAACCGCGTGGCCAAGGTGGTGAAAGGCGGTCGGCGATTTTCCTTTGCCGCCTTGGTGGTGGTTGGCGACGGCCGCGGCCGCGTCGGATTCGGCAGCGGCAAGGCACGTGAGGTCCCGGAAGCCATTCGCAAGGCCGCCGAGCAGGCCAAGCGCACCATGGTGCGGGTGCCGCTGCGCGAGGGACGCACCCTTCATCACGACGTGCAAGGGCGCTACGGCGCCGGCAAGGTGATCCTGCGCGCCGCGCCGCCGGGTACCGGCATCATCGCCGGCGGCCCCATGCGTGCTGTTTTTGAGACCATGGGCGTGCAGGACGTGGTCGCCAAGTCCATCGGCAGCTCAAATCCCCACAACATGATCAAGGCCACCTTCGCCGCCTTGGACAACTGTAATTCGCCCCGTTCGGTGGCCACCCGGCGGGGGCTGAAGGTGGGGGACATCGTGTCACGCCGGACCGGCGGCGCGGTGGAAGCAAGGGAGTAGGTCATGGCTGAAACCAAT
>Ga0187827_10002762_pt1 | contig 23516 bp, 21 predicted proteins | sample ETNtaG_39_FD_167969 | JGI IMG/M metagenome (GOLD analysis project Ga0187827, IMG submission 167969) | Marine microbial and viral communities from oxygen minimum zone, Eastern Pacific Ocean - ETNP2014_SV_150_PacBio MetaG (Illumina Assembly) | ecosystem: Environmental > Aquatic > Marine > Hypoxic... | reverse complement strand
TGCAATATTGTCGCGCGGTCCACGCCTATACAGTACCCGCAGGCTGGTTGAAGAAGCCAGAAAACGGGATTGTGATGTCGAAGTTCTCGACCCTCTTCAATTCTCGTTGATGATTGCTGAGGATAAGGTCCAGATTCTGCATAAGGGTAGGCATTTTTCGCATGATGTGGTGTTGCCGCGGATAGGTCATTCAATCACTGATCATGGTGTTGCATTGATGCGCCAATTCGAGCAACTCGGAATCTATACTGCAAATTCCAGTTCAGGAATCATCCAAAGTAGAGACAAGCTTCGTGCCAGTCAATTACTGGCCAAGAACAAGATTGAGATTCCAAGGACCGCTTATGTCAGGGATCTGAGAGATGTTGAGAATGCCATTGACGATGTTGGTGGACTACCAGTGGTGGTCAAAGTCACTCAAGGTACTCAGGGGCACGGCGTATTCCTCCGTCATACTTTCAGAGAGACAAGAAACCTTGTTGAAGCATTGTTGTTGACTGGAAAAGCAGTATTGATTCAGGAATACATTGCTGAGAGCCATGGTACTGATGTTCGAGCATTGGTGGTAGGAGATACGGTTGTCGCCAGTATGAGGCGTCGAAGTCGCGGCCGTGAATTTCGTTCCAATTACCACCTCAATGGAGTGGTAGAGTCAATCGACCTACCTCTTGAATACGAGGAAGTTGCAAAACGTGCAGCCAGAGTATTGGGGCTGAAAGTCGCCGGAGTGGATTTACTAGAAGGCTCCAACGGACCCCTTGTACTCGAAGTCAACTCATCTCCTGGCTTGGAGGGTATTGAGAAAGCAAGTGGAGTGAATGTGGCAGCGAAGATAATTGAATTCATCATGGATGATCATGACTTTGCCGATATTGATATGGCTCAATTGATGAGAACTCAACCCGGACAAGGGGCACTTTCCTTGCATTTACGCAACCATCTTCCTCTCATTGGTAAGATGATTGAAGAGGTATTTCCGTCCACCATCAAGGAGACAGTTCCAGTGTTTGCTTTATCGCGAGATAAGAAATTGGTCTGGAATCCAGACCCACATACTCAGTTACGATACGACGATGTGGTTATTTTCTACGGTCAGACCAAGATGTTGAGAGCAGCGTTGAAAACTGTCACCAACAATCTTCAGTCGGCCAGAAAATCGGATTCCAAGGATCATTCCGATTCTGTGGGCTTGGGTTGAAACATTTCGCTTGATTTTCGTTTGGCGAGGTCATCAATCAACGAAGGTTTCTTGATGTGATACCCCCAGTGGGCAATACCCCTCCGGGGGTAGGGATGCACTCGCTACGGCGATTGAAGGAGGCGTTAGCATGCGCGATAGGGGATTCAGAGGCCTTGATGAGAGGCGCCAGACATTCTTGGATGCCGACAAGGAAAATGGAGTATCAAAGGTATCTCCTCCTCCCAACTTACCACAGCGTTTAGCACGGATATCTTCACTACCTTGGCTAGGATGTTGGCAACAACAACTTCAGACAGAGGGGAAGAGTGAGAATACCAGTAAATCGTATCTTATTGGAGTCAGGCGTTTGGTAGAGACTAGTCTGCCGGGCGAAATCATGTTGACCAGAGAACAGGCAGTTGCAATCACTGTTGAGGAATTACATATTCGAATCGCTCCCCATACCGGTAGACTAGATTTATGGCAGCAATCTCTGAATCAATTGAAACCGTCTACAGTTCATGCCAGATTGGCTGCAGCGGGGCATTTATTGCGTTGGCTTGGCCATAGTATGCCAGACCACATCAGTCGTCCACATCGGGGCAAGAGATTACCCCGCACATTGAATCGAAATGAATTGGAGATAGTATTGCGAACCGCAGCAAACTGGGAGAACCCAATTGCCAACATCATCATCACCATCTTGTTGGATACAGGTATGCGGGTGAGTGAAATATGTAATCTTGATGAATATGATATCGATATTGAGGATTATAGTGCTCGAGTTGTTGGAGGTAAGGGCAACAAAGACAGGATGGTTTTGTTCACTGATAAGACGATTAGAGCAATCAATCTGTGGAATCCATCAAGAGAAGAACGTAACAAACACGAGGATAGTGCATTACTTCTCAATAATAGGGGGGGACGGTTGACACCACGTTCAATTCAGAAATTGATGAATGTACTGGGTAAGCAAGCAGGTCTTCCAAGAGGGAGGCTTACTCCGCACGTACTACGACACAATTTTGCTACCGGATTACTTGAGAGAGGAGCAGACCTTGTTTCAATTCAGCGACTGCTGGGGCATGCTAACATATCAACCACCAGAGTGTATCTGGAGATTGGGGATCAGACCCTTCGGGAAGTCTACAAGAGAGCACAGACTCTCAGAGATGCACTTGAAGAGAAGAAGGCCCTTGATGCCGAAGAGAACCTTGCGGAAGAAGTTCCAATCATTGAGGCTGATTCAATCCTTCTTCCTGATACGCTTGATTGATTTGTTTGGCCCTTGCCATTTTCTCGAAGGTGAGACTTGATTGCCGACGTGACCAGCGATAGGGCAGAACTTTCCAGTTCTACAGCGTGAGCAATTCCCTTTGGGTGGAAGTTCAACAGCCTTCCTCAAACGACCGTACTTCCTTCTTGGCATGGTTTCCCATTGCACCTGAGGTCCATGAAGGATTCGTGCATTTCAATTCTGGTTTTTCTTCACACGGTCTAAAATGTCTTGAAGACTAGGAGTCTTGAGTTTCTCTCGCTCATTAGGAGGAGATTCTTTTTTCGCTGAGGATTTCTTTGCAGTAGTCTTTTTCGCGGGGGATTTCTTTGCAGCAGCCTTTTTCGCAGCCGGCTTCTTCTTGGCTGGAGTCTTCTTTGCAGTTGATTTTTTCTTTGCCTGGGGCTTCTTTGCAGCGGCCTTTTTTGGAGCCGCTTTCTTTTCTTTAGAAACGGCGGGAGTTGTGGTGGCAATCTTCTTTGCTCTTTTAGTTGCAGCCGCTTTCTTTGCAGTGTCCTTTCTTTTTGCTGCCGCCGTCGCTCTTTTCTTGGTCGCAGCCGCTTTCTTCTTCTCTGCTGCTGCATTCGCTTCTTCTGCAGCGGCTTTCTTTGCCGCAGCATTCTTTCTCCTGGTTTCAGCGCCTTTCTTAGCAGCAGCCTTTCTTTTGCGTGCGGCTGCTTCTTCTGCTTTCTTCTTTGCCGCAGCGTTCTTTTTACGAGTCTCTGCTGCCTTCTTAGCAGCAGCAGATTTGTCGGCTGATTTCTTTGCGCCCATCAATACACCGGTGACGACGTAAAGGCCCGCGGATTTGAATATGGCCCTAAGAATCAAATTTCATTTAGGCACAAGCATCATGAATATCATCAATGTCCTTGGGATGTGTCAGAGGACGAGACTCCACCCCCATCCACACTCGATGCGGTGAAGACTGTATTGTGGGCACAGGTCAGAAAGGCCAAGGATGAATTTGGGATAGAAATGAATGGTGAAACAGGAATCCTTCGTCCAGCCAACCATCCTTCGGCTGTTGGGTCAATCATTCTTGGAGATGTAATGGCAATGTTGATGCGAGTATTTGGCGCCCATGCCCCTCCTAGAATTGTGGAGTTACCTGGTTTTGATGAACAGAGATGGAAAATTGAATTTGGAGATGAGGTCGTTTGGGTTGAAGTTGAGAGCAGGCCATACTGGGGATTTGGGTTGTTGGCGTCATCATTCCTCAATCATATAGTCATCAAAGGGCCATTGGAAAGGAGATGTAGATTGGTTCTCGACCTTTCTTCCGCCATGGGCCGTCCTCTATGGGAGCCAGTGAGGCGGAAGAAATGGTTCAAAGTAACAGGATTGGATATTGAGTCTCATTCAGAAGAATGGAATCGACATATGAATCAATGCAGGACTGCATTGAGAATCGAGATCGAGAAAAGAGAGAGCAGAATCTTGGAGATGAAGAAGAAACTGGATGGTCTGGACAAGGATGCATTTCCGGATTTCAATCGGCGTTCTGCTGCAGCAGCGGTTGAAAGAGCATTGAGAGATGTGGATGTATCTTCAAAGGCATTACATGAGGACAATGCGGCAGCACTGGAAAGAGCATTTGCGAGAATCGATACCGCTCTCATCGAAGCAGACCCTGAGAAAGAGGTTGGACATCAAATCTTTGAGGAGGAGGATGAAGAGGTAATCATGCACGCTGTCAGTGCTGAAGATGTTGAATTTGAGGAAGTATTCGCTTCTGCTCCGGTTCTAGAGGAATTTGGGGATTCTGTGGCAGAGGCGGATGAATCCCTCCCTCAGGAGACGGGTGCTGAAGCAGAGGACCTGTTGACTGATGAAAAAGGGGACTCCGAGGACGAAATACCCTTTATTGACCTGACTATTGACGGAGAAGAGTAGTTGTTGGATTCCCGTCGCGTTGAAATAGGGATGGCATTTCGCCGGCACGCTGGTTGACCATGGCGGTGAAGAAAAGCAAGAAGAAGGATGGCAGTGGCATCCAACAGGCAGCTGGACTGATTCGTTATTTCGATGAGGAATCGGAGGATGCTTGGCATTTCACCAAAGGGCAAATCTATGCAGCATGTATCATTTTGTCAGCAGTTGTTTATCTTGCCAATCATGGCGTTTTAGAGTGGTTCTTCGGAATCTTTTGATGGAGAACCATTCTCCAGACTGAATCCGTGGATTCAGAGATTTGGTTCGATGAGAATGACTTCACCTTCATTTGCCATTTCTTTAGCCAATGCTAGAGCGGTATCGAAATCTGCTGTACAGCCTAGGGGCTGAGCATTACCATCTACATCTTGAATCATCAATCTATGAGATAGTGAAGCCAGAACGTCAGCGCTCACCTGTTCCCAAATCCATTCTTCATCTTCAACCGTGATCATTGCTGGCACTCTGACGCGGGGACCTTCGCCCGCTTTACTGCTTCTCGCTCTTCCACCAATGTTCATCATTTGCGATATTCTTTGGTGAAATCGCACCTTATTATCATCTAATATTCCTTCTCTGAAGGCCCTTCCCATCTTCCATCCCATCCTAGGAATACTAGATTCCCGAACGCTCATGCCATTCATTGCATTGATAATAGTTAGGGAATGATAGAAATCACGAGCCGTATTGAACGACCTTTCTGATATTGCCGTCAATCAATATGATCAGGCCATGCATGAACCAACATTCCCGGAATCAAGGTACTAGCCAACAATCCAGGGAGCACTGCAATCAATCCAATGCTATCGACGGCAAAAAGGAATAAACTGATGAAAAGCAGTGTTTCAGTCACTAGAATTATCCAAATCCATTTTTTCCTTCTTTCAGAGGAAAGTCGGACATCAGCCTCAAACAATGGTGGAATGATTGCAGTGAAAGACAACGCAGGAAGGAGAGTCAAGGCGAGAAAAGCCGAACGCGGCTCCCACAGTGCAAGAGCAGGAGCGCCCAACATCAGCATCAGCGTCCAACCCCATATCTCTGCCCTTGGACGTTCATCAAACCCAACCAATGGTAGCAACATCCCAACTGCACCCAACAATATCAGGGGGGTGGCAATTCTCGCCATCAAGGAGATTGCCCCCCATGATGCATCAATTCCCGGGAGTCCGGCCAGCAAGCACCAGCCACCGAGCAGTATCCAGAAAAGCGAGTGGCTAATAGTTGCTACAAGTCCCTTCCAACGGTCGCTGCCTATTCTTGTTCGATGAACAGAGACTGCCGCAACTTGAAGTGCACAACTACCTAACACGAGGGTGATTGAGAAGGCCAGCATGAATGCCGTACGCGTCCCGTGTGTCGCATCAAGAATGAGGTCAGACATTGCCATCCCATCAGACATGGTGTTCAGATCAGCCATGGTGAAACCGAATAGAATAGCGATGACTGGTAGGGCCACGAACCAGCCCGTTCCTGGATGGGGCCTAGAGATGGTTTCGGGCCACCTAGCGGGACAAGTAACATCTGCGAGGTGAAGAATGCCGAAACCGATAAGCCAACCGGCAAGTAATATGGTGGGCGCCATCAACATTACACTCCACAATGAGGGGGGAAACGGAACTTCTTCTGGGGAGGCCATTCCATTAGCCGATGGAAATGGGTCAGGAGGTAACAATGCAAACAATAACATCACCCAGAATATCCCAAACAAGATGAGTACACCATCATGCATACGATGGCTATCTCCAGCAATATCTCCACTTTCATCGAGAACCGTGGAAGTCACTGCAAGATGTAATCCAAGACCGAGCATCAACAGCAAGGCCCAAGATGTCCACCCAGTCAAGGAGACTGCCAGCCTGCTGAAGAGGGACATTTCTGTATCCAGCCGCGTTATCACGCGTTCATGTCCGGTATTGTAGGTGAGGTGAGCAATGATATCGAAAAGGAGTGCCAACCCAATGAATGCCCCTGGCAACCAAGGGAGAATGCGGTCAATCTTACCCCATATCGGGTGATGCTCATCATCAAATCGCATATGGATCATTGGCCAGAATGGAAGGAATGCAGCGCTTAGAAGAGATAGGAAAGCAGGCCAATCTGGTGTCAACAGTCCGGTCGCCATGCCGCGTGGGTGGAGTTTCAATTCATCAATAAGCCCCCTCCTCCATTTGCATAGACTCATTTGCGATGGCTTCCCCGTCGTGCCGTGGTCAGCATTGAAGAGGTCAAAGACAGTGCATTGGCAGTCTTGGCTATGGAAACGGGTCATTCCATGGAGGATTGGTTTTCGCATACGATTAGCGAACTGCCAGAAACCGTTCGACTCAATCCATTGAGATCAGATGTTGAAAATACTAGAACGATGCTAGAACAGATGGGTGCAGAACCGATACCTTGGTTCTCTGGTGGTACGGCATATACCATGCCTTGGCCAAGAGGTTCGATTCCTGAGCAATATGAACAGTTGTATATCGCTCTTCATGAAACAGGAAGAACGACACGTCAGGAAGCAGTCTCCATGTTACCTGCTATTTGTTTAGCACCAGAACGAGGAGAGAGAGTACTCGATCTATGTGCCGCTCCAGGTTCTAAGACTACTCAGTTGGGTGAATCAATGTTTGATACCGGCGTCTTGGTTGCCAATGATGTTTCATCTTCAAGATTGAACACATTAGTGAGTAATCGTGGAAGAACAGGATTGTCAAATGTAATTCTCACTCGTCATGACGGGAGGCATTTCCCTTCGGTACCCGACCCTGGTTTTGATGCAATATTGGTCGATGTTCCATGTACTGGAAGTGCTACGATGCGTAAGAACAAACATGTATGGTGGAACTGGAAACCAGAATCAGCATCCGGTTTGAATAGATTGCAAGTGGATATTCTGAAACGAGCCTGTGCATTGTTGCGTCCAGGGGGTCGGCTTGTCTATTCCACCTGTTCATTCGATCCGGTTGAGAATGAGGGAGTTGTACATCAGATTCTCAGTGAACTGGAGTATATGGAATTGGAACCGATCGATTCAGAAAAGATATTCCCAGGGCTAATATCAAGGCAAGGAATTTCCAATTGGGAAAATGAAAAATACAATTGGAATGATGACGCTTTGAGGGGGGCGCTCAGAATCGCTCCTGAGGATAATGACAGCGGAGGATTCTTTCTTGCCAGGCTCAAACATCGACATCCGGATGAGGATACCGCCAGAGCGATGATGCCTAAGATTCCTAGAGAGGAAATGAAGCCTCATGATGCTCGAGATAGAGACCATCACCTTCCAGTCGCAGCGGATTCAAATGAGGTTTCAGAAATCAAGAACCGTTGGGGGATGTCTGAGGATGAATCTTATTCATGGTGGAAACGTGGAAAGAAATACTCGTTATCGTCGATTGTTGCCAGAGAGTGGTTGTGGGAACAACCCCGTACTGTGAAACGTAGAAGGATATCATCAGGGGGACGATGGACTCCTCTGAATGTCATTCATGCCGGTATCACGGCTTTCCAACCTAGCAAGGGTGGTATCAGGCCGCGTTCTGAAGCCAGACCGGTACTTGAGCGACTGATCAGCAATACTGTATCGGTTGCAGATGCATTGATTCTGCAGATTCTCGAGGAAGGTGAGGTTGACAACAAGGACAATGACACAATTCAAGGGTATGTTATTCTCAGTTCAGAGAATCATCAGAGTCTACCAGTGTGGGCAGGTGCTTATCTCACCCTGATGGTCAACGGGGCCGAGAGGACGATATTGCTTGCTCAGGCCAGTCAAAGGGCAGAGGATTCATCGTGAGAAGCGTTCTGCCTAGTTTGATGGATAACATCCAGCGTTCACATATATTGGTTCCAATCATCTTGATGATGGTATTGATTCCAGTAGTTGATGCGCAAGGAGAAGCCTCCGTGAGCAGGTACATCCTGGCGAGCAAGAGTGTGGCCGATGATGGTGCTACGGCTCCTCTCATCGAATGGTTCTGTCATTCCGATGTTAACCAATGCAATCAGTTCGAAGAGGATAATGCGCTGAGTATGGATAAGGATGAGGGCATGGTCTGGTTGTCTTGGCATCCCAGTATTGATTCCAATGATCCATTGTCTAATAGTGACTCCAATTTCAGGGCAGATGAATTGAACGCTCAAGTCCCTGCGATCAGGGTCGATTTTCAAAGACTGGAAGGCATTGAAGATGGATCCGCTTTCAATTCGGTACGGGCGGGACTGGCATTGAATGGAACCACTCCAAATGCAGGTGGCGTCGTTGCGGCTGAACTACCTCTGGAAGTGACTCTCATCGATATCGATGGTGATGAGATAGTTGATGAGATAGATATTGAAAGCGATTTCAAGCCCTTGGTCAATCTTTCTTCTGATGTGATACTGAATATTGTATTGGTTGAATGGTATTCCGAGGTATGGAACGAGGGTGTTCGCCCTGCTCATGTAGTCAAGGAATGGACTGCCACCCAAGCCTTTTCCAAGAGGGCTGGAAATGTCACACACCTTGTTTCAGGCTTTGGCTCTGAGCATCTTGAGGCTGCTGGTATCAGAATCGATTCTGATAATTCTCAACGTTGGGGCGTAGTGGCTTTCCTCGCAGGTCACGCAGTGGCTGAAGGGGGTGCTGCAGGCGAGGCTCCTCCTCCATCAGAACCGTCTGTAGTTCTCGCTATGACGGAAATGAATCTACCAACGATGTGGGAAGGAACTTCGATGAATGAAGCCCTCCCTAGAATTGGATTTCTGGTATTTGCCATTATCTGTGTCTTCTTCATAATCATCACTGAGAAACAGAGAGAGGGAGCCTTGCCAAGAATAACAGGTAGACTACTGAATGATGAGCAGGACAAGGATTCTGAAGAACTGCGTTTGGTGGCAAGTCTTGATATCAGGATTGGCAAGTATTCTGCCAGGATGGAGAAGGTGGAGATAAGTGATCCATGGAAGATGAAGAAGCGGGTGGATCTCAATGAATTGAAAGCTGATTCCGAACATTCAATACAATTACTGATTAAAGGAATGCGTGAGTACTGCGAGGAGCCTGTAGTCATACGATTCTCCCTTGAAGTTGAAACCTATGGCAATTGGGTTATGGATCTGAGCCTCATGCCTCCACAGACGTGATAATGAACAATATCGCTGATATTGCTTAATTCAGCGCCATCCAGTTGGCAGCCGTTCGATTTCAATGGCCAAGATTGTGCGAACGTTCAAGAACCTACTTGGCCGGAACAGCAATTCCAAGACGGAGGTGGAAGCGAATGGACCTCGATGAAATCGACAAGAAGATGATACTTGAACTATTGAAAGAACCGAAGGCAAGCCTTCGAACCCTCGCCTCTGCCGTTGGCATTGCTCTTGGAACTGCTTCCAGTCGTTTGCGCTCATTACAAGAGAGAGGAGTTGTTCGTGGTTGGAGTGTCGATCTCGATCCTCACGCCATAGGTTGGGAGATGTGTGTCATCGTTGGCTTGAGAATCGAGAAAGGAAGGATGATGGATGTACAACAGAGAATTGCTTCAGATCCAAGAGTGTTCTCTGTTTATGATGTCACAGGTGATTTCGATAGTATCGCCATGGCGAGAATACGGAATAGAGAGGAATTGAATGACTTGACCAAAGAGGTCTTTTCGGTGGATGGAGTAATTCGTTCCTTCACCCATGTTGTATTGAATACGGTGAAAGAATCAACAGTGATTCCTCCATTCGAGTGACTTCCATGGTCGAACCATCATTCCGCCTCCTTTGAAGGGTCTAGTTCTTCCAGCAATGGCAGCAACTCTTCCGTCATGCTATGAAGGTCTTCGACCACACAGGTCTCTGGTTTCAGTGCTCGCATCAATGTATTGCGAGTGGTCTCATCGACACTGATGTCAAATGCTCTAAGTCTCCGACGCAGTTCATTCTGCAATCTGCCTCCTGTGCGGTCCCAATCCATCAGAAGAATGATTGATTCTTTAGCATCGACCGGATTCTTGTGTTGTAGACGCTGGGCGAACCATCCGGCCAACTTTTCCAACGACCAACCGCGATTGACCAACTCCAACTCTCCTTCAAATAATAATGAGAGCAAGGCGTTTTTGTCCCTCTTTCCTTCGATCAGGATTGGGCATCCCGAACCACCGAGTTTGACAGGCCGGTTCCTTTTTCGCGCTTCGGCCAGAACTTCAGCTGCTATTCGCTTCCGCTCTTCGCCATTGTTTGCGTTGCTGAAATGATTCTTTCGAACCCGTTTGCGTTGCCCATCCAGAGACATTTCATATACCCTCAAGAATCTCTGTGAGTCGCTGGTGAATCTCCTCAAGTCCGCTGCCTATAATGGAGATTGTTTTGCGTCTGGAAGTATGGCCGTTGATTAATTTCAACGAACTGAGAGGAAGGTCTAGGTATTCTGACAACAGATCCAGTACAGCATCGTTCGCTTCACCGCTCTGGGGCAATGCTCGCACTGCAACCTGTAATCTATTGCGCCATTCATTCAGCCCAGTGATTCCTTCCCGTTTTGCTCCTGGCTGAACTTCGATATTCAACTTCACCATCCCTTCACATGAAGTGAGTGCTATCGAGGCATCAGCCATGGATATCTTGATTCGTGTGAAGTACTTGTGGGTGTCTCTTCTCCTGAGTATCAAACCAAGGTTTCTTGGCTTTGAGATATTACCCATCCCCCCCCCTCTTCGTGGAGTGATAGCAAATGTTCATGAGCGACAGTCTCCCGCCTGCGGGTGGGAGAGTTATGGTATCTGGAGAAATCCCTTGGGAGACTCAGTATAATCAATTCATGTTTTGGTCCATAGTTGTGGGATTGATTGTCTTCGTATGGTTGCTTTATGCAGTCCTAAGATTCCGTCGTGGAATGGTGGATGAATCGAATCTTGAGAAACTTGAGCCGGGTACATTTCCAAAGGAAAGAGACAACCTCCGTTTGGAGGCTGTATGGGTCGTCATTCCATCGATTCTTGTTGCTTGGCTCTGTTTGTTGTCTTGGACATCAATGTATGATGCTTGGGGCAACCCCCCCTCTGATGAAGAAGCATTCGTTGTTGAGGTCACAGCGACTCAGTGGAACTGGGCATACACTTACACTGAACCATTGGTCATCGAAGAAGCGACTGATGGCCTTTCCTATCCTATTCATGTAAGTGTTTCAGAAGGAACGATTCTGGTATCAACCAGCACTGTGGATGTCAATCTCACGGCGATATGGACGAATGGACCAGCCAATGGTCAATTCAACATCAGTTCAGGATTGGCTACACTGAACACGGTTGTGGATATGCACGAGATGTTTTCCTTGACCATCACTGATGAAGAAGGCTTGCAAGTATATTCCTATGTCAGGTATGCGGCTCAGACTTCAAGTTCTGGAGAAGTTTACGTTCCTTGTGATAGAACAATCAAGATGACAATGAACAGTGAAAGATTGGATGAAGCCGATGCCGTAATACATTCAATGTTCCTACCTGAATGGGGAATGAAGGAAGATATTGTTCCAAATCTTGAAACGATGCTTTATTTTCATCCCGAAGAGATTGGGACATATGACGTCATATGCGCTGAATATTGTGGGATGAGACATGCATATATGACTGGAAAAATCACTGTAGTGGCGAATCCGAATAGTGATTTGGAGTCTTGTGGCGGTGGTGCTTGATGCGCCGAAAACCAATCCTATTATTGGCAATAATTGCTATTGCTTTGATAGTAACACCACAATTCCAAGCATCTCCAGGTGGTATTGGAAGCACTTCTGATGACAGCGGTTGTTTTTGTCATACCGAGGATAGCGGAACCGAAGTATCCATCTCGGGACTTCCGGATACTTTCAATGCAAGCGCCATATACAATTTGACAATCACAATTTCAAACTCTGATATTGCCGGTGCAACGGAAAATGCCAACATGGGTGGTTTCCGATTGTTGATCGAAGGTGGAACCTTGGATTTCGACCAAACACTGGTACAGGTGGTAGAAGGAGGATTGACACACACCGAACTTGGAAATGATTACCGTTCTTGGGAAGTGTCTTGGACAGCACCTGCTGATGATACCAAGGTTGCAGAATTCATTCTTTGGGGTAATGCAGTGAATGGAGATGCCAATGGCGCAACCGGTAACTCTGGAGATGGGTACAACGGAGCAACATTTCAGGTTGCAGGCCTTAATGCTGGGGCTATTGAAGAAACCGTTGATGCCCAGCGTGCTATGGTTGTATTGATGTCCACAGTTCTTCTTGTCCTCACTCTCATGGGATTGGCAGCGATGTATGTGTTCTATTCACAGAATCCTGAAGGTTTCAATATGGGCAATTTCTGGGAATGGTTGAAAGGTTGGCTGACAACAACCGATCACAAAGGAGTGGGGTTGCTCTATCTCAACTTTGGATTACTCTTCTTCTTGGTTGGCGGTCTTCTAGCATTACTGTTCAGAATACAACTTGCGACTCCAATGAATGATTTTTTGACTGAAAAAGAGTACAATTCCTTCTTCACTTTACATGGAACAACGATGGTCTTCCTTGCTGCGATGCCTTTGATATCAGGCTTCGCGAATTATATTGTTCCACTTCAAATAGGTGCTCAGGACCTTGCTTTCCCTCGTGTCAACGCTCTTGCTTTCTGGATGTTGCCCGGTGCAGCAATTTTGTTGTTTGCTGGCATCTTCAGTGGACAGACTGGCGATATCACTTGGGTCATGTATCCACCATATTCCACGTCATCTGGGGGAGGGGATATGTCGGCCAATCCAGGTACTACACTGTTTGTTGCTGGAATAGTGATGTTAGGCGCTTCATCAACCCTATCGGGTGTTAACTTCATCACCACCATCCTGACCATGCGTGCTCATGGTGTGACTTGGATGAAAATGCCACTCTTCTCTTGGAGCATTTTCGTCTCGATGTTCATGCTTTTCCTTTCTCTTCCAGCGCTCATTATCGGTGTGCTTATGATGTTCCTAGACCGAACAATTGGTTCCGTATTTTTCGCGACAAATGTTGGAGACCCTATTTTGTACCAACATCTATTCTGGTTCTTTGGCCATCCTGAAGTATATGTGGTCGTTCTTCCCGCTTTTGGAGTGATTTCTGAAGTGCTGGCCACCAGTGCAAGGAGGTCAATATTCGGCTATAAGTCAATGGTTTATGCTATGGCGGGCCTTGGCGTCGTTGCGTTCATTGTGTGGGGGCACCATATGATAACCGCTGGAATGGATCCGCAGTTGAGATTCATAATGATGGGTGCTACTATGTTGGTGGCGATTCCAACCGGAATCAAAGTATTCAATTGGTTGGCTACTTTATGGGGAGGTGCTTTGGTGTTCAAAACTCATACGCTTTGGGCTTTAGGATTCATTCTTACTTTCACTTTAGGAGGAATTTCTGGGATGTTCTTCCCTGTTGCTGGATTGGATATGTACTTCCATGACACATATTTCGTGGTTGCTCATTTCCACTATGTATTCGTTGGTGGAGTGGTGTTTGGATTATACGCTGCATTCTACTACTGGTACCCGAAATGGACTGGTCGAAAGATGAATGAGAAACTTGGAATGTTGCATTTCTTGATTTCATTCATTTCCTACAATGCGGCATTCTGGCCGATGCACAACCTTGGAATCATGGGGATGCCTAGGAGGACCCATTCGTATACGATTGAATCTGGATACGGCGAATTGAATTCTTCAATCACTATCTGGGTATTCATCTTCGGTTTGTCACAATTGATCATGGTATGGAACCTGATATACAGCCGCAAGCACGGTGAGGTCGCTGGACCAGACCCATGGGGTGGCTGGTCACTTGAATGGTCGACAACTTCTCCTCCGCCAACACCATCATTCGCAGAGATTCCAATCCAGAAAGATGCCAATACTGAGGCTCATCGTGATGGAACATTCATGAGGGGCGTGAAGAAACTATGGATGATTGGGGAAAAGAAGGAGGCGAAAGAATGAGTGCCAATTCACATCAAGAGAGCCCTTGGATGGGTAGTGTAGGTATTGGTATGCTTCTTCTTGGCCTAGCGGGCGGTATTCTTGCTCTTTCATTCATCGGATATTCTGTTACCCATTCTCATGCTATTTGGACAGGAGGGCGAGTGGCAACCATCCTCGTAGGATTCTATGGTTTGATGGGAGTGCTTGCAGGACTGGTCAACAGTTCAGTCGAAGCAGGAAATGGTGATGGACATGATGACCATGGACATGATGAACACGCTCACCATGGTTCCTTTTCACCCTTTATCGTTGGTGTTGGAATCTTGACATTCCTCTATGGTTTTGTTGAATCATATGCAATATTAGTTATCGGATTATTGGTGATATTACTTGGCGCCGTCAATTGGTGGAGAGAGGATTACCCCAATGATGGAAAGCAAGAGATAAAATCTCTTGGCCAGCCATACAAGGGTCAGGATGTTCGTAAGGTTGGTTTGTGGGTATTGCTAATGTCAGAAATTCTGATTTTCGGTTCGTTCTTTAGTTCGTATCTACGTATGCGCATGGGATGGTCAACCCACTGGAATGAAGATTGCAACTCAATGCTTGAAACTGGCAGCGAACTTCCAGTATGTTCTGAGAGTTATGTGATTGTTGCATCCGAATATGTGACTCATAGTTTCTGGACTCTACTACCAGGGGCGATAAACACCTTTGCTCTGATTCTATCCTCTTACACTGTTGTTCTGGCTCTGAAGTCTGCTAAGGCACATGAGTTCGTTCCTTCAAAGAACAAGTGGATTCGCATGTGGATGCCAGACCGACGTCGAGCAGTTCGAAACAATCTGTTGGCAACATTGGCTCTTGGGACTCTTTTCCTGATTCTCAAACTCATTGAATGGGAGCACCTCATCTATGGAGAAGACTTCACTGTCAAATCAAGTCTAGCCGGTTCCATCTTCTATGTTTCAACAGGAGCGCACGGTTTCCACGTATTCGTTGGTTTGATCTTCCTCTGCTACTTCTGTTTCAAGGCTCACAATGATGGCTGGCAACCTGAAAATTCACAGAGCATAGAGTACTTTGGTTTGTACTGGCATTTCGTTGACTTGGCTTGGGTTGCCATATTCCCCGCGTTTTATTTGTATTGAGGAGGTGTTTGAATGGGAGAATATGCAGCAACTGGACTTGAAAAGTGGCTAAAGGACAAGACTGGCAAAGATATCTATTTTTGGAATTTTATCGCTCTGATGGTATTGACCGTAATAGAAGTAGCAGCGGTTTACATTGATTGGACAGAAGTTCTTGGTACCACATTGGAGAATGCAAAACTGTTGACCTGGGCGATTCTCATCGGAGTAGGTCTGGTCAAAGTCTACGGGATTGCAGGCTTTTTCATGCATTTGAAAGGCGACCCTTTCATCTACACCAAGACTGCAGTCTTCCCATTGTTCTTCGTGATGTTGATGTTGTATGGCATTGGTCTTTCCAATCCAGGCGGAATAGATGACCTACCTCGTTGGTGCCTTCCTCCATGGCTCAAGTGAAGGCTATATTTTTCATACTCAAGGTATTGTGGAGTATGTGGTAAGATGTTGTTGGCTCGCGGTCTTCTGTTCGGTTTGATGATGGTTTTTGCCAGCATGTCCGGATGTTTGGAAGGTTCTCCATCTGAAGACATTCATGGCGAGGATTACAATGGAACTCCATTGGCCAATGGTAATGCTGGCGATTTCACCCTCATCGATCAAGATGGTAATAATTTCAGCCTATCAAGTCTGGAGGGAGACCTAGTGGTAGTCAGTTTCATTTTCACTCGATGTACAGATACCTGCCCTCTGATTACTTCGAAATTGCGGCAGGTGGGGGCCAATCTTGGCGACAAGATGGGGAAAGATGTGTACTTCGTCTCAGTGACCATGGACCCTGAATATGATACCCAAGAAAGAATGGCTGAATATACGGAAATCCATATGGTTGACTGGCCACATGTGTCAGGTAGTAGAGAAGACTTAGAGCAGATTTGGTCCAACTTTGGCATCCTTGTTGATAGGGCATACATCGAATCACACGTTGAAGTCGGCATGAATCATGTTTCGGTACTTTATCCAGACAATTCCACAGAGTTGCATGGGGTGATGGCTGATATGCTGGCTGAGAATTCCACGGGATGGAATTTAACGACCATGGCATTGAATTCAAGCAACGTTTCTCTTAATCATTCATATCACGAGCAATGGGGGCACAGCGTTGAAGGAATCAATGGAAGCACAGTTCCGGATGATGGTTCTTGGTGGTGGAAGCTACATGTATGGAATATGAGCAATTCTACTTGGGATGAATCATCCGTAGGAATCGATTCTATCGTGGTGGATAGCATGACTCATATTGCCTGGGCGGCTAATACTTCGAATATTTCTGCACTCCCTGACCCAACTTCTGCGATGGCGCATTCTCATGTTGGTCATGATACTGATGACAATGAAACGCATTCAAACCAATCTGAAGACTCTCATTCCCATGGCGACGGAACGGAGCATGAGGATGTAGAGATCGTCAATTATACTGTTGGCCATAACACAATCACATTCATTCTCGATGAGGAATTGGACAAGCGCATCGCTTTTCTTGGAGATGAATGGTCTGCAGAGAATCTAGTGGAAGATCTCAATACTCTTCTGACTGAAGACGGCGATTATGGTGACCATGAAGATGACCATTCAACCCCAGCAACAGGGATTGTTCTTTCATTAGTCACCGTTATTGTGGCTGCCATAGCACTTCTGAAGAGGCGAGAATAAGCGCGGAGAGGGAGATTTGAACTCCCGCGGCGTGCACCACCGGATTTCAAATCCGGCGCAATACCAGGCTATGCGATCTCCGCAATGACACTGCGAGCCACTAACCGGTCTTCAATACGCAGGTTAACAGAACTCTTTCGGGATGTGTTGGAAACGATTGTTTTTCAAATCAGGCCGCGCCTCGGGTGGTTGATGCGGACCCCCCGAGTGGCAATTGTGGCCGTCGTGGTCATGTTCTTAGCCCCGCTTTCTGGATGTGTAGGTTCCGATATGCCAGAATGGGGTAATGATTCAGGAGAGATATCAGTGACAGTGGTCGATTCAAAGGTCACAATTAACTCAAAATTGACGGAAGGCGGCACTCTACATTCGATGTCAGCGACCAAGACAGGATGCGATAATGATACCAATGAGCCTTTTGTCGTGGAAGGATGGTTATCACAATTCCATCATTATCCTATGAGCGCTGATGAGGCGGGGGACGATGATGATCTTCTGATGGGTGTCACGACTGTGGCCATCATTGAATTGATGTCCTTTGATATGGCTCTCGAAGTGTCTCCTGCCAATGCTCCAAGGGTCGACGTCAAGGATTTCGGTGACCCTGCTACAGGCGGTAAGGCCAATCCATTGGCACCAAGAACATTGGGCGAGCCGAAACTGGACAAGGATACAGGATTCATGACCTTGGGGTTGATTCCTGCGAATGAGAACATTCTCTTCGGATTGAATGCATTTGATTGGCATATTCCAGTAAGACTCAGTGGTTATTTCCTGACCAAAGAAGAAAACAGTACGCTAGGAAACTCATTGAATATTGGAGGAAAGAGACCTGATGATGTCGGTTGTCGACTGAGCAAGGGCCCCGGAGGGGAAGCATTCCTAGTAGAAGAGATTCAGTTGGGTGAAGACACCATAATTTCCATGTCTGGCGAAAGTTCGGATGAATGGGTCAATGGAGATGTTCCAATTATTGGGCGTTGGGTGTACATGATATCATTGATGGCTGTTGGTGGCGGTGGTGCCTTTGTTCTGTTTGGAGTATCTACTGCGATGCAGCGTAAGAGTGCAGCTGCAGCCGCTTCGATGTTGCTTGGTGCAGAGCGGGTTTCCAAGGCCAAGGGTATCAAGAAAGAGATCAAGGATGCTCGAGACGATGGTCTTGAGATAACCAAAACAAAGCGTAGCAAGGGAGGTGCCTCCTCTGCTACCCCTAAGGTTGAGGACGAGGATATCAAGGGATTCAGCCTCGACAACATTCTCGAATCTGGCCCCAGCATTTCTTCCAGTACAGTAGAGATGGGCGGTGGTTCAGTATTGGTGACCGATGAAGCCATCGATATGGATGAGAAACTCGAGGATATGCAAGCCCCTTCCGGTCTTGTTGACAGCATTATTGGTGGTCAACAACCTGTGGCAAGAGGCCCACCGAGTGGAGGGAGCCGTGAACAGGCCGCTCCAGTCAGGGAAAGTTCACCTCCGAGGCGTGAAAGAACACCTCCGCGAAGCGAGCAACAAGCACGTTCCAGAGGCCCTCCAAAGCGAGCGGCACGTCAAGATAGCAGAGAACAACAACCACAAGAAGCGCCTAAAAGGAGAAGACCTTCGATGACAGATGACGATGACTTCTCCGATTTTTCATTTGATTAATTCCAAGCCACTACTTTGGCTCCACGAACTCTCAATTGTTGCGGCTGGAATTCCAATGTTGCTGGAGTCTGGATGCATGGCTCACCATCTGCTTGGATGAACAATGTTGGTGAATGAGGACCCTCGGTCACTTCACCTTCGCTATCCAAAGCTTTGATTTCCAGCCTCTTTGCATTTCTGTATTCTATGTTATATCTCCCAATATGCGTTCCTTTACGAAGCGGCCCCATTAGCCGAATCATCTTCAACTTGGATAGATTGAATCCGATTATCAAGTGTCCATGGGGATTTGCAGGACTGGCACCTGGACAGACACGATAACCACCACCAAATGTTTCACTCATTGTGAAAGCCATGACCGAAAGGTCCCCCTTCATTGGCTCTTCATCGTCAATCTTGACCCATGCCATTTTTTTCTTCCATCGCAACACTTCAGTCAGTCCGAGATATGTGTATTTCAGACTGCCACGAATCCATTTTCCACGCGTTAGTTTCGCTCTGCTGGTCATCGAGGTCACACCGCCATCAGATTCGAGGAATACCCATCTGACCACATTTCCTTCTTTTTCCACCGGACCATCGCATTCGCGTGTTTCGGGAGCAGGGTATCCTTTCACAGAGGGAGCAGGCAGTCCTTCTAATCTCAAAGCACCGACATCTCGGTCAACACCATTTGTCAATGTTTCAATCGATAGATCCAATTTTTTCCTGTGAAGGCCATGTGCCATTGCCATATCGTTGCCAGAACCCGTGGGTATGAGTCCGAGAATGAATTCACTCTCTCTCAGAGCGCTTGCAATTTCGTGAACCGTACCGTCTCCACCAACAGCGACAATCAGCGGCTTTTCCTCCTCTTCTTCGAATTCCTGACGTAGTCTCCATGCAATTTCTGTTGCATGACCGACCCTTTCGGTCATGTGGGCTGTGACATCCCAACCTGCAGCCTCCAGTCGGGAAAGTATGGCAGGCCAACGTTTGCCAGTACTGCTGTCACGCCCTACGGGATTGATGATACAGTGCATTGCACCCATGTGATGTGCAGGAAGCGCATGAGTCTTGAATGAGTCGATGTTCTCTTCAGGGGCGGTCTGTTCGGAGGGATGAAACTCATGTCGTGGTCTTCCGAGGAGATGTCGTTCATGGCTCATGCCATTGAGGTTGCAGAGCGCGGACGAGGTAGAGTACGCCCTAATCCGCTTGTTGGATGTGTTCTGGTCAAGGATGGAAAGGTCATTGCCGAAGGGTGGCATGATCATCTCGGAGGCTTACATGCTGAACAGATGGCTATTCATGATGCTGAGGAAAATGGGCACTCCCCAAATGGAAGCACTGCATATGTCACCCTTGAGCCCTGCAATCATCATGGAAGAACACCACCTTGCACGGAATCTTTGATGTGGGCTGGAATCAAGGAGGTGGTCATCGCTCATCGTGACCCCAATCCAACAGTTCGTGGAGATGGAATCAAGGTTCTGAAAAATGAAGGCATTGTTGTCAGAGAGGGATTGTTACAGGACGAGGCAGCATTTCAGATGCGCTCTTTCTTGCATTGGTGTGAGAACTTGCGCCCGTTGGTGTCTCTCAAGATAGCAATGGATTCCGATGGAAATGTGGATGACCTTGCTGCTGACTCCAAACGTTTCACCTCAAACGACTCTCTCGATGCAGTGCATCATCTAAGGAAAGAGGTGGATGCCATAATCATTGGAGTTGAGACAGTGCAACGAGATGACCCCGCTTTGACCATACGTAGAATAGATAGTGAGAAACAACCACTTAGAGTAGTGATGGACCGAACTCTACGAATACCACATGATTGCAAGTTACTCAATGATGAGTACGAAACACTCGTTCTTCATTCAGAGGGAGATGAGGTTGAATGGTCGAAGAGAATGGCTCCAGACGAAGATGGTTTCATTTCACCAGTGGCAGTGTTGAGAATGTTGGGAGACCGAGGATTCCAAGAGGTATTACTCGAAGGTGGACCGAGTACAGCTCAGCATTTCCTCAGAGCGGGGCTTGTTGATCGGGTGTTGTTGGTCAGTACCAGTCACCGATTCAAACAAGGAGTTCCACTTGGAATATCGAATGAAGACCTTAGAGCAAATGATATGGAGGTCGTCAATGAATTTGATTGGGGTGGAGACATGGTGCATTGTTGGAGCAGAAAGGGCCTAGGTTGGCCTACACCATCATGGCCGACCCCATTGTGAATCGAATATTCTAGATTTCCTGAATATCAAGCCTACTCGTTGAGTCAAACTTTTTCGTCATTATTGGAAACTGGTAACCAACCTTCGATTATTTCGAGGCCCTGCTGGAATTGAGAACTGATTGTCAATGGTTCCATCGTGGCGGGCGATGCAGGATTCGAACCCACGTCTCCGGCTCCGAAAGCCGGAAGGATATCCAGACTACCCTAATCGCCCATTCCGACTCGCCACAGTCCCGCCCTTTGAAAGCAACGGCTATTCAGGCCTCGCTCAATGCCCCCCCCTTGTCTTGCTCATGGTTGCAGCAAATGTTGTAGAGATACGAAGATGCCTTTGAGCGAGGAAGATGCTCTGAGGATTTCTACAGCCACAGAACTGAGTGTGAAAGGGTTCACCAAACCACTATCAGAAACAGGAGGAGTTCTTGAATTGGCAAACTCTACTGATACCAATGCTTGTGTCTTTCTTGAGACCGATTCAAGGGAACTCGACGCTCCAGGGCTTTGTCAAATCCATCAAAATCGCCCAACTGGCTGCCGTTCTTATCCAATTGTCTTGGATATGGAGGATTTGGTTTTCAAGGATGACTTATGCCCTTGGAAAGAAGAATTCGAGGAGCCGAATGAAGGCCATCGGACTGAATTATTGAAGTTGGATTCTTTGATCAGGAGTGAAGCCGCACAGCGCGTACAAGGCGACGTCCAAGACTTGCATGAACCGGAATGAACCAATCCCCATCCATATTCCATCCTGCAGAGGAGAATAATTGTTCAACATCATGCCATTCCATGCCCATCACTAGAGTTCCATCTGGAGTAGTTGGTAGCATACAGCACACGACGGCGTCGCCACTGCAAACAGAATGCAATGAATCCAATACAGATGAGAATAGTTCCGGTGTTGAATCCGAGCGCCATGCATTGCGCCCGTAAGGCGGGTCGAAACAAACCATCTTGATACCACTGATATCAAGTTCCGAGAGTCTCGTTGCATCACCACAGATTACCCTTGCCTTTGCCCCACTCCATTCCAGATTTTGTTGAGTTCCAGCCACCATTTCAGGATCCAGATCAACTCCAGTTGATTCTATTCCACTGGCCGCAGATTCGATGAGTATCCCCCCAGTTCCACACATTGGATCCAGTAGCGGGCCTTTCTTCCCAGCCAGATTCAACATCAACCGAGCGTGCCTTGGGTCAAGGCTGACCGGTTTGAAGAATGGACGTTGAGTCGCCACTCGATCCTTCCAACCTTTGCGAGGCGGCTCTTTTAACAGCGGGATTCCCCAATACAGTTCTTCCCCATCGATCAATAGTTCAATCAGTTGTCCGGGAGTCTCCAGTTCAATCTTGTAACCGGCGTCAGTGAGAATACCGCCCATCTCTTTCGCTAATTCAATTCCTTTGATACCAGGTTTACGTTCACCATGTCTGGACCATCTGATAGCAATGGATTCGTCCCCGTTCAATGGATTGCTTGAAAGCCAATCAGAAAATGAATCTGAGAGAGTGGCCACGCTACCAATACATGGTTGTGCAAGGATCTGGTCAACGGTTGCTGCATCATCAAGACCGGAGTCAGAATTGGTCTGTACGATTCTTGGCGTTAGAATCTTAACGACCCCTGTCAGTGAATCGACTTCAGCATGGAACAAAGAAGGGTGCCAACCACTGCCAAGAACCAGATGTCCTTTCTCCATGAGAAAAGCCGACAAGTCACCACTATTCACAGGTTCCATACCTAGAGCATATTGAGACAACCTCTTGATAGGCGGGTGATTCGCGTGAAGCATGGCGGCGAGGAGGTCCATACGCTCACTTCTTGTGCTGCTGTTGGTACTGTTCTCTCTGTTTATCGCTGCATTCGCTGTTGCTGCAGACGCTGCATTCGTTGACGCCGAAGAGGGAGTGATGCAGGGAGAGCCTCCACATGGCACTCCTACCTCTCATCTCAACAAGCGTATGTACATGTATGGAATTCAGGACGGTGCTCAACAATACTCCAATTGGGAGACCTGGACACATGCTGGAAATGACGGTACTTCCGATGACAGTTTCGCTGAGGATAATGTTCCCGGACAACCAAATAGTGGTGGAGGAACAAGAGCGTTCACATTCACAGGGAGTGCGCCTAACCCAGAGGTAGTGCGTTTGGATCCAAGTGTTCCTTTTACAGGACGATTCAGTCTGGATTTCTTCTGTCCACAGACTCAAACTTGTTCAGAACAGGTGCGGGTAGAACTGATGTATCAACAGAGTTCAATCGGAGGAGTGATACTAGATGGGCCACTGGAAGAAGGCGGCAACCAGTTCGAGTTCAATATTTCACACGATTTGAATGAGATTGAAGAGAATGTTTCCTTAGGATTGAGAATCGAATTCACCAAACCTCATGATGTTCTTGGCGGAGGTTATACATTGTTTCTTCAGAATGATTTCTATCTTGATGTACCCGCATTACCACCTGAAGAGTTTGTCATTGAAGTCGAGGAAGGAGGCGTCTATGAGAGCCCATTTGCCTCCGAAGGGAGT
>Ga0187827_10002760_pt1 | contig 23532 bp, 25 predicted proteins | sample ETNtaG_39_FD_167969 | JGI IMG/M metagenome (GOLD analysis project Ga0187827, IMG submission 167969) | Marine microbial and viral communities from oxygen minimum zone, Eastern Pacific Ocean - ETNP2014_SV_150_PacBio MetaG (Illumina Assembly) | ecosystem: Environmental > Aquatic > Marine > Hypoxic... | reverse complement strand
CATTTGAATGACCGATAAGGCGAAAGAATTGCCGTTCAGTTGCCTCAAGGGCGGCATCAGGCATCATGTTTAACAAGCCAATGTGTAGCTCTCGTATGGTTTGATGTTCTGCTCTGTCTTTAGAAAGGATTGTTTCGCCTTGTTGTTTTAGGCGTTCAAATGATGGCAGATTTGAGTGTGCAATTAATGGCATATCAGTCTAGCGCCTCACATATTAAGTTAACAACTTCATCAGCGTTTCTGCAGCCATACAGGTCATTGCTTAAGACAGTGTAGCCATATTGCTTTGCCAGCTCTTGGTATTTTGTTTGACGGTTAGCAATCAGCTTTGGAAACACCCAGCGCACAAAATCGTCAGGATTTATTTGTGCAACATAGGTCAGCTGTTTTTCTTCTAGGTAGCTTTTTAGTGCAGACTGAAAAAAATCAGGATGATAATAAACAGGCTTTGGAATCTTTTTGGCGCGTTTAATGAGCGCCTGCTGATTTGATTCACTCGCCTTAATATAGAGAATTAGAGTGTTTTCAGACAAGAGCTTGTAAAGTTTTGTGTCACCAAGCTCGCACAAGCTGCCGCCAGCGTCATTGATAAAATGTTGGCAACCCGCCTTTTGTGAGCGCTCAATAAAGCTTGGAACGTCATACATGGCTTTAATTTCGGCCTCAATAAATAGTCCTTGACGACGCACAAACTCGTCAATTTGCAGCCCCCCTTGTTCAGGATTGCCGGCCTTTCCAAGAAATGCAGATATAGGCTCTAGGTTGTCAAAAGTTACCTGACTGTTGACACTTATGGAATTGTTTTTTAATAACCCTTTGAGCCAAGGGTCAGCTTTCATTTTGTTCGCGACATTGTCAATGATGTCGTTTTTTAAGTGTGACGCACCTATCCGAAAGTCTCCAGAATAATGAAACCAGCCGCCCTCTTTAGCAAGCAGTTTTGAGAGATGAGTTTTCCCCACTCCTGACATTCCAAGAAGCGTTAGGCGTTTATTTTTTTCCTTTCTAAATTGTTCTGCAGTGTATCTCATAAGAGCCCATCTTCTTTAAACATATTTCGAATGCCGCGAACAGCTTGGCGAATTCTTTGCTCGTTTTCAATCAAGCATATGCGCACATAGTCGTCACCATAGTTGCCAAAACCTATTCCAGGAGAGACCCCAACCTTTGCACGCTTAATAAGCTCTTTGCTAAATTCTAAAGAACCCATCGCCTGGTAGTGCTCGGGGATTTTTGCCCATACAAACATCGTTGCTTTTGGCGGCTCAACATTCCAACCAATGCTTGCAAGTGCAGCGCAAAGAACGTCACGACGAGATTGATACATCAGGCGGATGTTTTCAACACAACTCTGGTCAGACTCTAAGGCTTTAATTGAAGCGACTTGGATTGGAGTAAAAATTCCATAGTCCAGATAGGACTTTATTTTTGCCAGTGCTGCAACAAGCGTTGGATTGCCAACCATAAAGCCAACACGCCAACCAGGCATATTATAGCTTTTTGACATTGAAAAAAATTCCACTGCAATGTCTTTGGCGCCCTCTACCTGCATAATACTTGGGGCCTTATAGTCATCATAAACAATGTCAGCATAAGCCAAGTCTTGAACGACCCAAATTTGGTGTTCTTTTGCAACTCTAATAATGCGCTCAAAAAATTCTAATTCAACACACTCTGTTGTCGGATTGGAGGGGTAGTTAAGAACCATAACCTTAGGTTTTGGCCAAGTGTCAATTATGGCCTTTTCTAGCTCAGCAAAAAAATCATGTCCAGGGCCACAAGGAATTCTGCGTATATCTGCACCGGCAATAACAAACCCGTAGGGATGGATTGGATAGGCCGGACTCGGCACTAATACTGTGTCGCCTTTTCCGACAATTGCTTGAGCGAGGTTTGCCAAGCCTTCTTTCGATCCCAGCGTGACAATGGCTTCGGTTTCGGGGTCCAAGGTAACGTTATAACGCTCTTTATACCAGCTAGTTATGGCTCGACGAAGGCGGGGAATACCTCTCGACATTGAATATCGATGGGTGTCTGTTCTTTGTGCAACCTCAACTAATTTATCAACAATGTGCTTTGGGGTTGGCTGGTCAGGGTTCCCCATTCCAAAGTCAATAATATCATCTCCCCTGGACCTAGCCTCAGCCTTGAGCTCATTAGTGATAGCAAAAACGTAGGTCGGCAGTCGCTCTATTCTTGAAAAGTTTTCGTTCATGGTTGTGTTGGCATATTAAGTCAGCGCCCTTAGGCAGAGATTGTTAGGCGGTAAGAACTAAATTTTCGTATATTGAGCACGCCACAATCAAGCAATAAATACTGCCCCTTGACTCCGTTTAAAACCCCTGAAATGACTGGTGTTTTATCAAAACTCAAGGAGACGACCTTGGTCGGGTATTTTATCACAGGGTAGTCAATATTGATGACATCGTCTGACAAGGGCTTTGCTCTGAGTTCATTGATAAGAGAGGGAATTTCTCCTAACAGCATATCCTTGTTGGCAAAAAGACCAACTGGAGCAACTTCATTCATTAACATTTTGCGCCAATTTGTTTTATCAGAAACGAAAGACTTTAGAGCTTTTTCAATGCGCCCAGAGTCAAGTCTAGTTTCTACCTCAAGAATAGGCAGCGCGCTAATTGCTCCTTGGTCAATCCAGCGATCAGGTATGTTCGTTTTTCGAGTGATGCCAACCTTTATCCCCGAAGTATTTGCAATGTAGACTATATGGGGAGAGAAGCAGTATGATTTGCCCCACTCTGGCTCTCGACAAGTTCCTTTATGGTGGTGACAAGTTTCAGGCCTCATGATACACAAATCACACCGCGCGAGAGAATTTGCGCAAGGCCAACAATAACCTTGTGAGTAGCTTTTATTAGTTATGTTGCCACAAGATGCGCACCGTATTTGTTGGCTGAACGAGAGCTCAATTGGTTTTCCTATAAGAGTTCCTATGTCAAGCTCTGAGCCATCAAAATTGAACATATATTGAGCAACCCCAGACTTCATCGAAGTGTGCATTTTATGAATATATCCACTTAACTGCATAGGAGCGCTTGAACTTCTTCGTATTTTTTTGCTGTTTTGATCAATATGTCATTTGGCAGTATTGGCGCAGGAGGGGCCTTATTCCAATCAAGAGTTTCGACATAATCTCTAACAATTTGCTTGTCATAGCTTTTTGGGCTTGATCCTACTTGGTATTCCGCTTTAGGCCAAAATCTTGAAGAATCAGGCGTTAAAACTTCATCCATTAGGGTAAGCTGGCCATTAATATCAAGGCCAAACTCAAATTTAGTGTCGGCAATAATAATCCCGCGATTAATAGCGTGGTTAGCGGCAAACTGAAAAATTTCCACGCTTTTTTCTTTTATTTTGTTTGCTAGATTGTCTCCAACCAGCAGTTTTGTTTCTGCGAATGATATGTTTGCGTCATGTTCGCCAGCAGGTGCTTTAGAGGATGGAGTGTAGAGCGGAGCCTCTAGTTTTTGCGCTAGACGCATGCCTGGAGGCAAGGGGATGCTGCAAACTGAGCCAGAGGAAAGGTATTCTTTCCACCCAGAACCAATTAGATATCCCCTAACAACAGCCTCAATTGGCAGTGGCTTAAGTTTTTTAACCACTATAGCGCGACCTTTAAGTTGGGCCGCCTCTTCCTTTGAAAGCACTTCTTCAAGGGAGATCTTTGTTAGGTGGTTCGGAATAATATGCTCTGTTTTTTTAAACCAATAATTTGCCACAGAGGTAAGTAATAAGCCCTTTTTAGGAATGGGCTGATCGAAAATAACGTCGAAAGCTGAAAGTCTATCAGTTGCAACTATGAGCATCGTCTCGTCGTTAATATCAAAAATATCTCTAACTTTGCCACTATGAAGCAGAGGCAAACTAAGCTTAGTTTGCAAAACTGGTCGCATAAGCCCTATAACTTATATTAAAACTATCATTTTAATCGATTGTTTTCGCTAGGTTGTTCTGTTGGCAATTAAGAAAGGTAAGGATTTATATGTTTAGTTTTGCCAGCACTTCTTTTGCTGTTCTAACAAACTCCGCCATTGAGCCTTGTGGTACGCTTAGCTGTTTAGGGGGGTTATACTTTTCCGGGTCCTTGTGCACACCATCAAGACGAATCTCGTAATGTAGGTGTGGGCCTGTGGACATCCCTGTGCTTCCAACATAGCCAATGACTTGGCCTTTCGAGACTCGATGCCCAGATCTTAGTCCCTTTTCAAACCGAGACAAGTGTGCGTAAATTGTTGTTAGATGGGTGCCATGATTTATATATACCACATTACCGTAGCCACTCAAAACTGCGACATGCTTGATGATTCCTTTTGCTGCGGCGTATACAGGGCGGCCTTGGGGCGCTGCAAAGTCTGTTCCTCGGTGGGATTTCCATGTTTTTTGGATTGGGTGAAAGCGCCGCTTCTGGAAGCCTGAGCTTATACGATCATATTTTAAAGGGGCAAAGAAAAAACTGTCGTTTAAGGTTTTTCCATTAACCTGATAGTAATTCGTTTTGCCTTTAGTGTCTTTATATGAAAATAAAGAAATCGTTTTTCGGTTACCAACATAGATCATCGCGAGAGGCATGTCAGACCCATTCCAGGCCAGGATAAATTTGTCGCCCTTGCTTAGGTCGCGACTAAAATCTAATTCCCAAGAAAAGTTATCTACCATAAGCTTGATTATCTGAGCCTCAATTCCAGACTCCTTTGCATCATAATTAAGAGACTTGGTAATGACTATTGTTGAGTGAGTAATTCCTTCGGCTGGTTGGATGTTGACAGTTAAAAAGCTGAACCCTTTGTTGCTATAAGTAATGATCATAGGGTTAGCGCTTAAAGGCTTGTAAATAATTTTCTTGAGGTTATGGTTGTCGTCAAGGCTAATTTTGAATTGATCGCCAGGGTAAATGTTGTTGAGTCGTTTGGCTCGCTTGTCTGAAGCCATGAGCTCATTTAAAAGCCCTCCAGACAGGCCTGTCTTATAGAAAAACTTATAAAAAGCATCTCCAGGAGAGGCGTCAAAGTGAAATTCGTGCTGATTGTGCGCATTTACAGGAGGCACAAAAAGTACAGCCACTAATATTAGAAGCCGACATAATAAAAGCTGTATTTGTTTAGATACTAGATTCAACGATTAATTTTGCTGTTTGACGAGAAGTTTGGTCATTTTCCACAATTACCGACATAGAGTCAAGTTCGCATGCCGGAACCCTTTCAAGCGCTTTTTCAATGACTTTTGCGATATCCAAAAAACCTATTTTTCCTTTAAGGAAGGCGTCGACCGCAATCTCGTTGGCAGCATTAAGTGTGCCCGGCAAGCTCTTTCCTTCTTTAAGGGCTTCATAGGCAAGCTTTAAGCAGGGGTAAGACTCCAGATTTGGAGGAAAAAACTCCAGTGGCTTTTGTTTTGTAAGGTCTAACACCTGCACTCCTGAGTTTTGCCTCTTAGGATAGGAAAGCGCATAAGATATAGCAGTCCGCATATCGGGCAGGCCAAGCTGAGACATCACGCTGCCGTCATCAAAATAGGCAAGCGAATGTATGATGCTTTGTGGATGAATAACAACCTCAATTTGTGGGCTCCTTAATGAAAACAGAAAGCACGCTTCGATGACCTCTAAGCCTTTATTCATCATGGTTGCAGAATCTACTGATATTTTTTTTCCCATTTTCCAATTGGGATGCTTGCAGGCTTGTTCCGGGGTAACGGCTATAAGATCAGCAGGAGAAAAATTTAGGAACGGTCCGCCAGATGCAGTAAGCTGCACTTTATTTAACCCGCTGGTCCCTCCTTGCAAGCACTGGAATATCGCGCTATGTTCAGAATCAACTGGAATTATTTCTGCGCCAGAATTTTTTGCAGAATTGATTAATAAATTTCCAGCGAGAACCAGCGCTTCTTTATTTGCTAGCATGACTCTTTTGCCGGAATTGGCCGCAGATAATACAGAGGCCATTCCTGCGCTACCAACAATTGCAGCCATAACATAGTCGGTTTGTTTGTTTTCTGCGATTTCATTAAGAGCCTCGTGTCCTGACAAAACAGTGACTTCTTTCGAGGCTTTATTACTGAGCTTTTCAGCTGAGGCTTGATCTGTCATAACAGCATAGGCCGGCCTATGGGTCTCACAAAGCTTTAGCATTAACTCCCAGTTAGTATTGGCACTTATGGCAAAAACTCTAAACTTGTCAGGGTGAAGGGAAGCGACTTCCAGTGTGCTAAGCCCAATGGATCCGGTTGCTCCAAGAACACAAATATTTTTCACAACAGAGTCCCGTAATACATTAAGTAAAAGACAGGAGCTGTAGAAGTAAGGCTGTCTATCCTGTCAAATAAGCCTCCGTGGCCAGGAAGCAGAGCCCCGCTATCTTTGACATTTGCAAGTCTTTTATGAATACTTTCAAATAGGTCGCCGACAACTGAGACAATTGAAATAACAACTGACAAAGCCACATAAACAAGATATTGTTTGGTGCTAATAGGCTCAATATATAGCTCTAAATAGACAAGCATGACCACTATGGACGCAACAATTCCTCCAATCATTCCTTCAATAGTTTTCCCCGGGCTGACGCGAGGACAAAGCTTTTTAGAGCCGAAAGCCTTGCCAGCAAAATAAGCGCCACTATCTGCACTCCAGATAAGCATCAAAAGCAGCAAGACAAGTTCACTGTTATTTTTTTGTAGTGCTGCTAAAGCTAAAAACATAGGCACAAAAATAAACAAACCATTTAAGAGTCGAACGCCTTGGATCTCATGCCAGAGGTTGGTAAACTTTGGATAGCAAGAAACCCAGTAGGTATTTAAGAGCCACCAGGCAGAAGAGACAATTATAATCGGCATAAGCCACGAATCAATAGATGCAAGAATAAACGCTATGATGATTAAGGTAAAGATGTAAAGCAGCCTGAATGCAGGTTGTTTTACACTGATCAGGTTGCAATACTCCCACGCTGCAATAGCAATGACCAGGGCCATGATAACGCGAAATAACATGTCATCTAATAGTAGCGTGCCGAACACCACAAAGGGCAGCAATATGCCGGCCGTAATTAGTCGTTTAGTGAGCACCTTTATTTATCCTTATGAGCCATAGCGACGGTCACGAGCATGAAAATTGTCGATAGCTAGTTCGAGGTCTTTTACGCCAAAGTCAGGCCAAAGTGTATTACAAAAGTAAAGCTCGCTATAGGCAATATCCCAGAGCAAAAAGTTACTAATTCTAACTTCTCCGCTGGTACGAATGAGCAGGTCGACTGGAGGGAATTTTGCTAAAGATGTGTGCTTTTTAAAGACGTTATTGTCGATGTCGTGTGGGTTTAGTTTTTCATTGGTTGACTTGGCGGCAATTTTTTTAGTCGCCTCTACGATATCCCATTGACCGCTATAGTTAGCGGCAATGACGAGATTGAGTCCAGTGTTTTGGAGAAGCTTTTGTTGTGCTTTTATGGCAAGCTTTTGAGTTTTTTCGGGAAATATTGAAAGGTCGCCAATAATTTTTAGGCGGATGTTGTTTTCATTAAGTTTCTTTATCTCAGTGGTAAGCACGGAGAGAAATAAATTAAAAAGCAGAGACACCTCTTTACTGGGACGATTCTTGTTTTCACTGCTAAATGCGAAAAGGGTCAAGGTATCAACGCCAATCTTGGCACAATGTTTAACAGTATTGCGCACGCTTGCCACTCCTCTTTGGTGGCCGCTTGTGCGTGGTAGGTCGCGTGACTTTGCCCAGCGCCCGTTACCATCCATGATGATGGCAATATGTTTAGGGGGCGATTTTTGCTTTATTGACGATTCTTTTGCTGGAGTCATAGGGTGCAATTATACCTATAAGGTATACAATAACCCGCCACAAAAACACTTGTAATTGAGTAGCCATAATACGCAAAACAAATAGGCTTACAAAGACAGCAAAAAAGCCTTGGTTTGTCTTTATGCGGTAAAATTACGGCCTATGAGTTTAGCAAAGCGCATCATTCCTTGTTTAGATGTTCGCGACGGCCGTGTCGTCAAAGGCGTTCAGTTTGTCGATATCAAGGATGCAGGAGACCCGATAGAAGTAGCCAAGCGTTATGACTCTGAGGGTGCAGACGAGATTACCTTTCTTGACATAACAGCGTCTCATGAGGGTCGTGATACAACTGTCTATATGGTTGAAAAAATAGCCGAGCAGGTTTTTATTCCTCTAACTGTAGGAGGAGGAATTAGAAAGGCAGATGACGTTCTCGTTATGCTAAACGCGGGCGCAGACAAGGTCGCGGTCAACTCTGCAGCGATCTTTAATCAGGACTTGATTGCTGAACTAAGTGAGCGTTTTGGATCGCAATGTATTGTTGTTGCAATTGACGCTAAGCGTATATCTGACAGCCCTCCAAAATGGGAGGTGTTTACTCACGGCGGGCGCAGACCAACTGGCATCGATGCTGTCGAGTGGGCAATAAAGATGACCGAAGGTGATTGCGGAGCAGGAGAAGTTTTGCTTACCTCTATGGATAGAGACGGAACAAGGGATGGTTTTGATATAGAGCTAACTCGAGCGGTAGCTGATGCTGTCGACGTGCCTGTTATCGCTTCTGGAGGCGTTGGAGAGCTGGCTCACTTATCTGCAGGAGTTCTTGAGGGTGGTGCTGACGCAGTTCTGGCTGCGAGCATTTTTCATTTTGGCGAATACTCCGTGATTGAGGCTAAACAAGAGATGCAGTCAAACGGCATTGAGGTCAGACTTTAAAGTGGATTGAGTTTTTGCTAGCAAAAGCGTATGATTACGCACTTTTGATTTAAGGAAGACGATGACGGCAAAAAGAGAGCTATGGATTTTGTTAGCAATGTTTATATTGCCAATCGCCCTGGGCACTTTGTTTTATTACCTAGGCCCAAAATACTTTAGTGAAAGCACAGTTAACTACGGCGAACTTGTTCAGCCGATAATAGTTACACAAAAAGAGGACTTTACCATTGACGGTGGTGGCTCATTTGAGGGCCTCTGGACCCTTGCTTATGTCTCCAATAAGTGTGAAACTCTTTGTAGCAAGACAGTTAAAGATATGGAAACTGTTCGCGTTTTGATGAATGATGAAATGCGAAGAATCCAAACAGCTGTTGTTATCCCAAACGACTCAAGGCCGACAAATTTAAATGGCAAGGCATTAAGTGTTTATATTGCTAACTTTGCCCTTTTCCAACGCCTAAACTCGTTCGGGGAAGAAGTTATATTCTTGATTGACCCGATTGGCAATATCATGATGTATTATGAGCCAGAAGAGATCGATATTAAGCGAGTTGTAAAAGACCTAAAGCGGTTATTAAAATACTCTAGGATAGGCTAATGAGAGTCATGCCTTCCATTGCCGATCTGCTAGGCCTTTGTAAACTAAAAGTTGTCTACCTTATTTTATTAACGGCTATTGTTGGCATGTTGTTGGCTGTGCCATATTTGCCTAGTTTGTCGTTAATCTTTGTTGCCTCTTTAGGTATAGGATTATCAGCCATGTCGGCAGCCGTTTTTAATCATATCGTTGATGAAAAAATTGACATTAAAATGGCAAGAACCAATCGTCGCCCCCTGCCTCAAGGCAAGGTAACAAGAGCCCAAGCCTTGGTGTGGGGGATGTTTTTAGGGCTCTTAGGGATAGGTCTTTTGTTGTTATTTGTCAATCTATTGACAGCCCTGCTGACATTTTTATCGCTTATCGGTTACGCCGTTTTTTATACTATGTATTTAAAGCGTACCACTCCACAGAATATAGTTATAGGTGGTGTCGCTGGCGCTACTCCGCCTGTTCTTGGCTGGACTTCTGTTGCAGGGGCGCAAGGCATCGAATACGCGCTACTATTGTTTTTAATTGTTTTTATTTGGACCCCTCCCCATTTCTGGGCATTGGCGATTCATAGGTATGAAGAGTATAAAAAAGCAGAAGTTCCAATGTTGCCAGTAACCCATGGGATTGAGTTTACAAAGGTACAGATTTTGTTATACACAGTGCTGCTATTTGTGGTCACTTTGTTGCCATATTTGACCGGCATGAGCGGCATAATTTATTTAGTCGCAGCGGTAACTTTAGGTTTGGTTTTTTTGGCCTATTCGATTAAGATTTGTCTTGAGCCTGATAATCCAAAGATTGCCCTTAAAACCTTTTTGTATTCTGTTAACTATCTTATGGTTTTATTTATTTCGTTATTGGTTGACCATTATTTGTTAATGCCTTTTGGGGTTATTTTTTAGGCATGAAAGGCACTTTTGAGGTTTTTAGAGCTGTTGCATCGGCAATGATTGGGGTAGGCAAGAAGAAAGATCTTGCTAGGGATTTTGAGTCAACAGAAAAAAATGGGCCTTGGGCTTATATCTTTGTTGGCTTGTTGATGACAGCTGTTTTTATTGGCTCCATTGTCACCATAGTTAAGTTTGTGCTAGCGTAGGATTGCAGTCTTTCAGGGCCTACGAATAACTACCGATTTAAACTAAAGACAGTTAACCTAGCCCGCTCTTTTTAAGAAAACCTATAGCGCGTCTATTATTTTATCTAGCGCCTGCGCCATAGCTTTTGGCTCGTGCGGGCTAGTTAGTATTGCTGTTAGTTTCAAGTCTGGATTTAACAACAAGAAGCTCGTCGTATGGTCTATATTGTATTGCTCGTTGGACATCGATTTCATCTCAGCATTTGAGCCCTTGTTATGGTTATCATGTGAATCCATATTGTCGTTGTCATTGGCCGTATCAGGGTCGTCATGCGAGTCTGTAGAGTGCTCGCTATGGTCTTGCTGAGCGTCATGTTGAGTTTCCACCACCTGATGATACACGCCTAGAGTTTTACTTATAGTTGTAAGCTTATCGTTATGTGCTGTTAGGCCTATAAAAGATTTATCAAAAGCCTGAGCATAAGAATCGAGCTTGCCTATATCACGCTTCGGATCAACAGAGATAAAGACCACCTGAAGTTCGTCTTTATTTTTCATTGCTTGATAGCTTTGGCTTATTTTAGCCAGATCCACAGGGCAAACATCTGGACATGAAGTGAAGCCAAAATAAAGCAGCCCCCACTTTCCTTTTAGAGGTCCAGACAAATGAACCTCTTTTGATTGATCATTAATAAGCTCTAAGATCTCAGAAACAGATTTCGCCTCGGGGTAAAGGGAGGCGGCTGGAGCGACTGATTGTTTTAGTTTGTCAATGTTTGGGCTGCCTCCAAAATACCAATAACCTAAAACAATTACTACAACCACAAAAACCAATGAAAAGAGTTGCGAGGTTTTATTCATTTCGATCTTAAAGAGCCCAAAAAAGCAAACATTATACTTTTAATTTTGTTGGTTTTTATATACTTTGTGTGTCAGTCCAAGTAGGCTTAGTAGCAACCCAAGCGCGACTGCGTTATGAAGAACGGCGACTAGCATTGGGAGGGATAAAACCACATTTAAAATGCCCAATATAACCTGCGCTGTTAGAGCCAGAATTACTAACACTAAATTTCCCTTAAGAGTTGGGTAGTCTTTAAAGCAAAATATTAATAATACTGAGGCAAAAGTAACTATAAGAGCTCCGAGCCTATGAAGCATCTGAATAGCGCTCCTTGTATGATGCTCGAGAACCCCAAATTCATAGTCCACACCGAGCGGACCCCAAAAAAAGACTTTTTCAAAACTCATATTGTCTGGCCACCACTCACCTAAACAGGTAGGAAAATATTCGCCGCAGGAAAGTGCGGCGTAATTAGAGCTAGTCCATCCTCCTAAGAAAATCTGGACAAGCAAAAGAATAATCGTTAGAAGCAATACTGCTTTATGTCGTTTCAAAATATGCTGGTTAAATTTTTGACGAAGTTTTTGATTTTGTAAAAGCCAAAAAAGAAGAGCTGTCGTAGCAAACCCACCCATCAAGTGCATCGAAACAATGCCGGGATGAACAAGCTGGGTTACCGTCCACATTCCCAGCGCTCCCTGAAATATAACCAGTAAAACCAGAGCAGCTGGCAGTGCCAATGATTGAGGTCTTGTGGCTTTTCCAAAGGCAGCAAAAAAGAACAACGCCACAATAAAAAGACCAAGCGAAGAGGCGGCATATCTATGAATCATTTCTTTCCATGCCTTCGCAGGCTCTAGTGGCCTTTCGTAATCGCTTGATGCAACATCTGGAACCAGCAATTCGCCATAACAGCCTGGCCAGTCTGGACAGCCCAGCCCAGCATCACCGAGACGGGTATATGCGCCGAGTACAACAACAACAACCGCTAACAAAAGCGCAACATTGAGAGTTTTTGTGTACATATAGTAGAAACAACCTGTAGAAAATTTAGTACATTTTATACATATAATGGCACCAGTATTAAAGCTCTAGTAAAAAGCGCCAGACTAATAATAATTACGATGTGAAAAAAAGCTATTGAATTATGTGAATTTTATGCAACATAGAGCTAACCTAAATTATAATAGCCCTATAATTAATGGGTGTAATGTGATTTATAGGTGCGATGTTTTATAGCTTGTCACAAATAGCAAGAAAAAATTCACCTAGGGTTGAGAAAAAAAACTGAATTATTGCTTGGTAAAAAAACAATAAACAGGTATCATACAACACACTTTTTTTATTCAAATAATGGCATTTTTGGAGGACCTATGAAAAAGCTATTGTCGTTAACAGGCATATCAACTGCGTTAATGATCTCAAAATCTGCGCTTGCAGAATACGGGTTAAACATGACGCAAGGTGTTACATCCACCAGTCAAGACATTTATGATTTGCACATGTTGATTTTTTGGGTGTGTGTTGTGATTGGTGTTGTCGTGTTTGGAGCGATATTTTATTCAATCATTTCATTCAGAAAGTCACAGGGCGCAAAGGCAGCGCATTTTCATGAAAGCACTACGGTTGAGCTCATTTGGACAGGTATTCCAATTTTAATATTGATAGCGATGGCAATCCCCGCCTCTAAAGTTCTAATTGATATTGAGACACTTGACAAGGCTGACATGACAGTGAAGATTACCGGTCACCAATGGAAGTGGCAATATGAATATCCTGAGCAGGGTATTGGCTATATATCTAACCTCGCACAGTCATCAAAAGACGCTATAAATTCCGACAAAAAACCAGAAAATTATCTACTAGAAGTTGACAACCCTTTGGTTCTTCCGGTTGACACTAAAATCCGTTTTCTAATTACCTCTAGTGATGTTATTCATAACTGGTGGGTTCCAGAGCTAGCTGTCAAGCAGGATGCAAATCCTGGTTTTATAAACGACTCATGGACCGAGATTGATAAAGAGGGGGTTTATCGCGGACAATGTGCTGAGTTGTGTGGTAAGGATCACGGCTTTATGCCAATCGTGGTTGAAGCGGTTTCAAAAGATGCATTTGCTGCTTGGGTTGCCGGTCAGAAGGCTGGGGCAGAGGCTGCCGCTGCCAGCGCAACAAAAACCTGGAGTGAAGACGAATTGATGGCGAGTGGTGAAAACATTTATAACACCAACTGTTCAGGTTGTCATCAGAAGGACGGCTCTGGCATACCTGGCGTCTTCCCAGCGATGAGTGGTTCAAGTATTACTAACGGGCCAGCTGCTGAACATCTCGATATTGTTATCAATGGCAAGGGAGGTATGCCAGCATTTAAGATGCTTGGTGATTCTGACCTCGCCTCTGTTATTACATACGAAAGAAGAGCCTTTGGCAATAGTGGCTCAGTTGTTCAACCATCAGATGTTACATCTGCACGTTAATTTAAGGAGAAAGCATGAATAATACTGCAGCACACGACGATCATCACGGACCTGAAAAAGGACTGTTAAGATGGATTAAAACAACCAACCACAAAGATATTGGAACTCTCTACTTGTGGTTCGCTTTCGCGATGCTAATAGTTGGAGGGGCTCTTGCAATGGGCATCCGTGCCGAACTATTACACCCTGGACTTCAGCTTATGGATCCACATTTCTTTAACCAGCTTACAACTATGCACGGTTTAATCATGGTTTTTGGAGCCATTATGCCGGCTATGGTCGGACTTGGTAATTGGTTAATTCCGATGATGGTGGGCGCGCCAGATATGGCGCTACCACGACTGAACAACTGGAGTTTCTGGATTTTGCCTTTTGCTGCCTTGATCCTGGTAAGCACCTTTTTTATGGAGGGCGGTGCGCCGGCTTTTGGATGGACATTTTATGCCCCACTCTCAACAGCGTTCGCTCCAGACTCAACTGACTTCTTTATATTTGCAGTCCACCTATTAGGTTTTTCTTCAATTATGGGCGCGATCAATATTATCGCCACTGTTCTAAATATGCGTGCTCCAGAAATGAGGCTAATGGACATGCCATTGTTCGTATGGACTTGGCTCATAACTTCATTCTTGCTCATTGGTGCGATGCCAGTATTGGCTGGCGTAGTAACGATGATGCTAACCGATCGTAATTTTGGTACCGCATTTTTTGACGCGACTGGTGGCGGTGATCCGGTAATGTTCCAGCACATTTTCTGGTTCTTTGGCCATCCTGAGGTTTATATTATGATACTGCCGGCGTTCGGCATCATTTCTCATATCCTTCCTACGTTTGCACGCAAACCACTATTTGGTTATTCGTCGATGGTATACGCCACAGCCTCGATCGCCTTCTTGTCATATATCGTTTGGGCGCACCACATGTTCTTGACCGGGATGCCTGTCGCTGGTGAGCTTTACTTTATGTACGCGACGATGTTGATTGCGGTTCCAACAGGGGTGAAGGTCTTTAACTGGGTCGCTACCATGTGGAAAGGCTCGTTGACTTTTGAGGCGCCAATGTTATGGGCGCTGTCTTTTGTTTTCTTGTTTACAATAGGTGGATTTTCAGGGCTAATGCTTGGTATAGCACCTGCAGACATTCAGTACCATGACACATATTTTGTGGTTGCGCACTTTCATTATGTTCTTGTAACGGGGTCCTTGTGGGCAATCATTGCGGCTACCTTGTATTGGTTGCCAAAATGGGTAGGCAAAATGTACAATGAAAAATTAGCTAAGATCCATTTTTGGTGGGCAATGATTTCTGTCAACGTATTATTCTTCCCACAACACTTCTTGGGTCTTGCAGGGATGCCTCGCCGTATTCCTGACTACTCATTACAGTTTGCAGATTTTAACTGGATTTCATCGATTGGCGCATTTGCATTTGGCCTGTCGTTTATATTGTTTGCCTATATAGTTGTTGATTGTATTCGTAATGGCGCGCCGACTAGCGAGCGTCCATGGTATAGCGCTAAAGGTCTTGAATGGACCCTTTCTTCACCAGCAGCATACCACAGCTTTAATACGCCACCAAGCCGTGCCGAGATACTTGAGGAGTCTCAGCATAGTTAATGGCAAAAAATAAAAAAACCGGCGCCATCATAACAGCATTGTTGACGGGCGCAATTGCGATAGGAGTATATGTGGCGACCATTATGCTTAATGGTTGATATGGAAAGAAAAAAGATAACAAAAGGGTTTTGGATTAAGCTCGTTTCTGTACCCATTTTGATGTTCTTTTTTGCTTATGCGATGGTACCGATTTATGATGTTTTTTGTGAAATAACGGGGTTTAACGGTACAACAGGCAGGATTGAAAAAGAGCAACAATATGAATTTAACGAAGAGCGAATAGTTGAGGTAAGTTTTTTTGCATCAACTATGCCAGGTTTTCCGGTCCAGTTTGGGCCAAAAGTTAAATCTATGGAGGTGGTGCCCGGCAAGTTTTACACAACAAGCTATATTGCCAAAAACACCACAGACCAAATAGTAGTTGGTCAGGCTATACCAAGCGTCGCACCTACAGATGCAGCGCTTTATTTTAAAAAATTGGAATGCTTTTGTTTTAATAGGCAGGAGTTCAAACCAAATGAAGAGATTGAGATGGTTCTTCGATTTGTGATTGACCCTGAAATGGATGAAGAGATCAGAGATGTTAGTTTGTCTTATAATTTTTTTAAGTTAGATAGTTAAAGAGAGGAAAAGAAATGAGCAATCAAGATTATTATGTACCTCATGGCACTTACTGGCCAATTATTGGTTCGATAGGAATCGCCACGCTTTTTGTGGGCTTTGCAAACCTAATGCACGATGTTAGTTGGGGCGGTCCTGTGATGGGACTTGGGGGAACGATCGTTATCTTTATGTTGTTTGGTTGGTTCGGTACAGTAGTCAAGGAAAGCGTCGGCGGCATCTACAACAAACAGGTTGACAGGTCTTTCCGTTGGGGAATGAGCTGGTTTATTTTTTCTGAGGTGATGTTCTTCGCTGCCTTCTTTGGCGCCCTTTTCTACGCTAGAGTGATTAGTGTTCCATGGTTAGGAGGTGCAGGCAATAACCTATTTACGCCCGAGCTTTGGGAAGGTTTTAAAGCCGCCTGGCCTTTAATTAGTACGCCTGGCGCAATTGGTCAAAATGGCACTGAGTTTTCTGTCGGCTTTGAGTTGGTTGATGCTTGGGGATTGCCAGCCCTTAACACAGCCCTACTTCTTACCTCTGGAGTTACGATTACCTATGCACATCACGCATTAAGAAATGGCCACCGCAACGCCTTGATTGCTTGGATGGTTGCAACAATCACCCTGGGTGTTTTGTTTTTAGGGTTTCAGATTACAGAGTATGGACACGCTTATCATGAAGGCTTAAAGCTTACCTCTGGCATTTACGGCTCAACCTTTTATTTGTTGACTGGCTTTCACGGCTTTCACGTAACTGTTGGTGCAATAATGTTGACGGTTATTTTATATCGTATTCAAAAAGGCCACTTCAGTTCTGAGAACCACTTTGCATTTGAAGGGGTTGCTTGGTACTGGCACTTTGTTGACGTAGTATGGTTAGGGCTATTTATATTTGTTTACTGGATATAATGATTATTAAGCGGTTTAATAAAAGACCCCTTGAATGGGGTCTTTTTTTTGCAACTGAATAGAGAAAATTATGGATATTATTATAATTGCAATTCTTGTGGTTATTTTGTTTAGCTTAGGCTCAGCGCTTGTTGGCATGTTAAGGGGTGGAGGAAAAGGTTCTGACAAAATGTTTAAATCCCTCAGGACACGCATCAGTTTGTCGGTGTTTTTATTTATTCTGCTGATGTTTGCAAGCTTCATGGGATGGATTGAGCCCAACAATGCATTGCCGACCTAGTAATGAAGCCTCGCTTTTTCATTCCAGCTTTCCTAATAATCGCTACCCTAGCACTACTGATCTCTCTTGGTTTTTGGCAGCTTGAGCGCGCTGATGAAAAACGAGCAATTGAAGACCAAATTGCCAACGCCAATGCCAACGATGTAGAGCTTATTACTGATGTCGATCTTCTTTCAGAGAAAGAGTATTACCATGTTCGTCTTCAGGGCTCATATATTAAAGACAAACAATTTATCTATGACAACCAAATCGTCGACCAGATTTCAGGTTACTACGTTTTAACCCCTTTCGTTTTAAAAGGCGACTCTAGGGCTATTTTGATCAATCGAGGATTTATACCCTGGAACGGCAGGCGAGATCAGATAGCTGACATTGATATAGGTGCAAAGATTGCAGAAGTTAAGGTGCAAATATCAAAACCGGTTAAACGCATGGAGCTTAAAGCCAGTGAAATCACGCAAGACTTTCCAGTCCTGGTACAGGCTCTTGATGTGGATGAAATGAGCATCATAGCTTCGCTAGACTTTGCCAACATAGTTGGTTTGTTGAGCCCTGAATCCGAGAACGGTTTTGTTAGAAAATGGGATCCTTATACTGGCAGCATTGAAAGACATATTGGTTATGCTATTCAGTGGTTTTTGATGGCATTGGTGCTTAGTATTATTGGGGCTCTCTTAGCATTAAAGCAGCAAAGAAAATAATATTTTTTGGTTGTTAAAATATTGCTGAAAAAAAATCTATTAATGTATAATTTCGCTCTAAGCCGACATAGCACAGTTGGTAGTGCAACTGATTTGTAATCAGTAGGTCCGCGGTTCAAGTCCGTGTGTCGGCACCATCATTTAATAAAAAAGAGGCCGTAAGGCCTCTTTTTTTTGGAGGCTAAATGCGTATCTATTTGGAAAGTCACAGATGAAGAAGACACCGCTTACTGGTCGTGAAGGCCAGAGGGTAAATCTTGGTCAGTTGCTTCAAAACTCAGCCGAACAATACGGCCCTAAAGCTTTTGTAACTCAGGCTGAAACCGGGGAATGCTTGACATACGATGAGTTTAATCAACTAACAAACTATATTGCCCATGGCTTAATTGGTGTCGGTGTCGGTGACAAGGAGTATGTGGCTATCATGCTTCCAAGCTGTATTCAGTTTTTAGCTAGTTCGTATGCACTAAAAAAAACTGGTGCGATCGAAGTAGCTATTAACAATAATACTCGCGGACCATCTCTCGCTCGCATGCTCAACCTGACAAAGTGCAAAATACTGATTACTTCCGGCAAATATTTGCAGCAGTTATCTGAGGTTGCGAAAGGTCTAGATTATTTGGAGCAGATTATTATGACGGACGATTATCTTCCCGCTAAAAAACTATTTCCTAATCTAGAAATATTGCCATGGCGGTCGATTCTTGGTGAGTCCGACTCAAACTTTTCTTGTGAGTTTAGCGATGAAGAAATCGCTTTAATTCTTTTTACTTCTGGCACTACGGGTGTCTCGAAAGGTTGCGATATTCCGCATAGGTCTTCTGTGCGAGCTGCAGAATCGATGATAGAGGCATTCAATCTCACTGAACAGGACTGCGTTTACACTCCATATCCTTTGTATCATGTAGGAGCAACTCAGTACGACATATTGTCGGCTATGATGGTGGGAGGTCAAGCAATAATTCGTCAAGGCTTTAGCCTGTCAAATTTTTGGAGTGATGTTTGTCGTTATAAGGCAACATGGTTTATGTCTTTGGGCTCTGTTCAGCAGTTACTTTGGACAGCAGAGCCATGCGTGGAGGAAACACAGCATAATTTGCGCTTTATTTGGGGCACACCTTTGCCTGTTGACCATGAAGATTTTGAGACTCGCTTTAAGCTCAAGCTTGCCCGTGGTACAGGTTATGGTTCTACTGAGGCTGGCGGCGTAGCGCTTCCTCTTTTTGATAAGAGCGGAGCTGGAAAAGTGCTGGCTCGTTATAAAGTGGCGGTTGTTGACGAAGATGATAATGAATTACCTGTAGGCGAGTCTGGGGAACTGGTAATTCGTCCACTTGAGTCTGCTATCATGGCATCCAAATATATTGGCATGCCAGAGGAGACAGCTAAAGCCTGGCGTAATTCATGGTTTCACACAGGCGACTATGCTAGATTGGATGAAGAAGGTGATCTTTTTTGGCTATCTCGTATGTCGGAAAGGATTCGAGTGAAAGGGGAAATGGTTTCAGCTTACGAAATAGAAGAAGGCATATTTACGCATCCTGCTGTGACTGATTGTGCTGTAATTGGCATTCCAGATGGAACAGGAGAAGAACAAATCAAAGCATTTGTTACACTTAAAAAAAATAAAACACTAGCTCTGGAAGAATTACGCTTATTCTGTGAGCCAATTATGAGTCAATTTATGGTTCCAGAAGTTTTTGAGGTACTTAAAGAAATGCCACGTACACAAACAGGCAAGCCTGCAAAAGCAGAACTCCAAAAAAGGCAGTAGATTAATCTGTTTTTATTTAATTATGTTGAGGGTACGAGGTAGCTCAGAGAGTATTTCAGGACCATTAGTCCTTAAAATCACAATCTCCTCAAGCCTAACCCCAAATCTACCTTGCAGATAAATTCCTGGCTCAATTGAAAACACCATGCCCTCGTCAAGTACCACTTCAGATGTGGCGGTAATGTATGGCGGTTCATGTATATCAATGCCTAGACCGTGCCCCGTGCGATGGACAAAAAATTCGCCATAGCCGGCTTCAGTAATCAAATTTCTGGAAGCTGCATCGACATCTTTAGCAATAACCCCCGGTCTCGCTGCTGATAAGGCAGCCTGCACTGCTCGTTCAACAATTGCATGTATTTCCAGATAGCCTTCGGGTGGTTCGCCAAGAACCGACATGCGAGTCATATCGCTTGGGAATGTTCCCTTCCTTCCACCAATATCAATTAGAACTGCGTCTCCTTTTTTTACTTTTCTGTTTCCTGTATGGTGGTGAGGAAATGCGCCATTAGGGCCGGATCCGACAATACAAAATTGAGGCTTGGCACCTTCAGATATAAAGTGATTGTTTATTGCCTCGCCAATTTCAAGTTCACTGACTCCTTCCTTGATAGCTGCAAATCCGGCTAGCATTGCTCGATCATCAATCAGCGCGTTTTCTTTCAAGTTTATATATTCATCATTGTCTTTTCGCATCCTTAATGCGCCAACAGTAGAGGAGGTGAATTCATGGGTTGGGTTTGATAGCGCTTCCAGAAGTAGCAAAGCAAAATGTGATCTCATGGCCTCATCTAGGGCAATATGTTTGGCATCAACTGTATTGGTAAAAGATAGCGCTTCTTTAAGGGACTTGTCTGGGCCTAGTTCATCATTCCAGCAACACATATGAATGTCAGAATATTTCCTTACCTCTTCTGCGTTAACAGATGGCATTAAAAATGCCTCTTTTTCTTGCCCTAGCAAAAGCATACAAGGTCTTTCATCAGGGAAGGGATTGAACCCAAGCAGCCAATTCATGTGTGTTCCTGGTCCTAGCGCAATAAGGTCAACCTTATTTGCCTTCATAAGTCGCCTAGTGTTGGTTAGTTTATTGTTCACAGTATGACAAAATTAAGAAACCTTTAGTTGTCCAATGCGTTGCTGCTCGACTGCTAAACAAGAAACTCTAGAATCATTATAAAGCTCCATAGTAGGCTCTTTTGTTTGGCAGTTTTGATCGGCATATTGGCAGCGTGGATTAAAGGCACAACCACTAGGCGGGTCTATAGGAGAGGGAAGCTCTCCAGTAAGTTTAATCCTTTTTCTCTTGCCTTCAACATCTGCTTGTGGCGTAGCTGATAATAGTGCCTGGGTATAGGGATGCTGTGGGTTGTTAAAAACCGCTTCATTTGGTCCTTGTTCAACGGGCTTACCTAAGTACATTACCATTACTTCGTCGGAAATATGACGCACTACACTTAGATCATGTGAAATGAAAACATAAGCCAAACCAAGTTCTTGTTGCAATTCTATAAGCAGGTTAATTACTTGTGCTTGGATAGATACATCAAGAGCAGAAACCGGTTCATCTAAGACCACTACTTTTGGTTTTAGAATTAAAGCCCTGGCGATGGCTATTCTTTGACGCTGGCCACCAGAAAACATATGAGGGTATCTTTGGAAATGTTCCTTTCGAAGGCCCACAAGTCTCATCATTTCTAATACTTGCTGGTGTCTTTCATCGGCGCCCAAGTTGGTATTGATAATGAGAGGTTCTTGTATGATGTTGCCAATTTTTTGGCGTGGATTAAGAGAACCAAAAGGGTCTTGAAAAACCATCTGTATGGTTTGTCTTAATTGTTTTTTAATTGAATTTTCCTTAGTTTCAGCTATGTTCATACCGTCAATGCTGAGCTGTCCTGATGTGGGCTCCTCGATCATCGTAAGCAAGCGTGCTAAGGTTGACTTGCCACAGCCTGACTCTCCTACCACGGCTAAGGTTTCTCCTTCATGCAGTTCAAAGCTTGCTCCAGATAGTGCTTTTAAGTTCTGTGCTGGCTGTAAATAGCCACTCTTAACAGTGTAGCTTTTGTACAGATTTTGAGCCTTGATGAGTTGCTTTTTCATTACTGAGTCCCCACATCTAAACCCGGATTTTTGTCCATTTTTTGGCTGGGCATAGCCAAAGGATAGTGACACAATATACCCGCCTGTAGTTTTGGTGGTTCTTGTCTGCAAAGTTCCTGTGCGTGACTACAACGAGGATTAAATAAACAACCTTCAGGCCTATCCATCTGTCCGGGCACAACGCCAGGGATAGCGTTCAGTAGTGTCTCTTGGGCACGCTCTGGAAGCGCATTTAGTAGCGCTTCAGAATAAGGATGTTGTGGACTTTTGAAGAGCCCTTGAACGCTACGCTGTTCAACTTGTTGGCCTGCGTAAAGAACAACTACACGTTGAGCTGTTTCAGCCACAACAGCCATATCGTGAGTGATCAAAATTAGAGCCATACCATGGCTTTGTTGTAACTCAATCAAAAGCTCCAAGATTTGTGCCTGGATAGTTACATCGAGCGCAGTTGTCGGCTCATCTGCAATCAATAGTTTTGGCTGGCAAGCAATCATCATGGCGATCATGACTCGTTGACACATGCCACCCGACAATTGATGTGGGTACGCATTTAGACGAGTTTCAGGGGCAGGGATGCCGACCTGATGTAACAATTCAATAGCACGTTTATTATAGCTACGACGACTGCCACCAAAGTGTTGACAGAGCACTTCGGTTATCTGATATCCGACAGTAAAACAAGGGTTAAGGCTGGTCATGGGTTCTTGGAATATCATGCTGATATCTTTGCCAATGATCTTTCTTCTTTCTTTGTTACTCATTTTCAGCAAGTCTTGGCCATCAAATAGCATCGAATCAGCGCTCACTTTAGCAGTCCAGGGAAGAAGGCCCATAAGTGCCAACATTGCCACAGACTTTCCAGAACCTGACTCACCGACGATGGCGACAATTTCTCTTTCATCAACAGATAAATTAACACCATCTACCGCTCGCAAAGAGCCAGTCGCGGTAGCAAATTCAACGGTTAAATTAGCAATCTCTAGTAAAGCCATTTTCTAAGACCTCTTAAGTTTTGGATCAAGCGCATCCCTTAAGCCATCGCCAACAAGGTTGATTGCTAGAACCGCTAACAGGATTGCGATACCTGGGAAAGTAACAGTCCATGGAGCGTTTAATATTAGGTCGCGATTTTCAGCAATCAATGTTCCCCATTCTGGCATTGGTGGTTGTGCCCCCATGCCTAAAAATCCTAATGCTGCGGTGTCAAGAATGGCGGTAGAGAAGCTCAAAGTTCCTTGCACAATTACTGGAGCCATGCAGTTTGGCAAGATACTCACAAACATAAGTCGTATCGGCCCCGCGCCTGTCATTCTACTTGCAGTAACGTAATCACGATTCAACTCTGAAAGTGTAGAGGCTCGGGTTAGGCGCACAAAATAAGGTGTATATGTAATCGCTATTGCGACCATGGCATTTAATAGGCCTGGTCCTAGTATGGCAACTAATACTAGTGCTAGTAGTAGTCCAGGAACAGCCATAATAGTATCCATCACTCGCATAATTAGTGTTTCCAGCCAGCCACCACGATAACCCGCAATTAGACCTAACAGCACACCAACCGACAAAGACAAAATAACCACGATACAGCCTGCAATTAATGACAATCTTGAACCATGAATAATGCGTGATAACATATCACGTCCAGCGTAGTCTGTGCCAAGAAAAAACTGCATCTGTCCGCCCTCCATCCATGCCGGCGGAAGTTTAGCAAATTGGCGATACTGTTCAGCCGGTTCGTGAGGACTAATCAGGTCGGCAAATAGCGCCATCAAAACCACTAAAATCAAAAAAATAAGACCCGCAACCGCAGTTTTGCTGACACTAA
>Ga0187827_10002756_pt1 | contig 23540 bp, 13 predicted proteins | sample ETNtaG_39_FD_167969 | JGI IMG/M metagenome (GOLD analysis project Ga0187827, IMG submission 167969) | Marine microbial and viral communities from oxygen minimum zone, Eastern Pacific Ocean - ETNP2014_SV_150_PacBio MetaG (Illumina Assembly) | ecosystem: Environmental > Aquatic > Marine > Hypoxic... | reverse complement strand
GCGAAGGAGCACGATGGTCATCTCTACTTCTTTGCCGGCAACGCAACTCCCAAACCCACCACGGCTGTGCTCAATGTGGAAGGACTCGGTAACCGGCCTCTTCACGTGGTTTCAGAGGGTCGAACAGTTGTTCCGGTCAATGGCAGATTCGAAGACGATTTTCAAGGCCACGGGATTCATCTGTATACGACCGCGAAGCCGCCGGTCCTGCCAACTGTGAAAGCCATCGAGGCTGAGATCGAAGCCAGGTATCAGCAGGCCATAAAGCCCGGCAACCTGGCACACTATACTCGTGGTTCGACCGTAACCGCTTCATCCAATCAGGGCCGGGCCGAAAACGTGCTCTGGCATGTCACAGATGGCGTCATCGACACTGACGAAACGGACCGCTACCAGAGACTCCGTTGGACCGATACCACACCAGACACTTTCCCGGACTGGCTGGAGATCAAGCTGTCGAAACCAGCGCCGCTCAACCGGATCGTTATTCACACGTCCTCGCTGCAAGACTTCGCCATCCAGGCTTTCGTCCACGGGGAATGGAAGGAGGTAGCGAATGTAATCGGCAACAAGGCCGGTCTGGTCGAGAGAACTTTCAAGCCAGTTGAATCCAATCGCGTGCGCCTCTTCGTCTCACGCACGCGCGGGCCCCTGTGCAAAGTGTCGGATGTCGAGCTGTACGGCAGCAAGTGATGAGCTGAGAGTTTCGGCTGGAGTAAGCACATCGACTTCCTTGTAGTCAGGTTCTCAGTTTGCCCACATGTCGTGATACTTCTGCATGGCTCGGCAGATGGCCTCGATGTTCTCGATGGGAGTGCCCGGGTAAACGCCCCAGCCCAGGCTGAGGCCGCCTTCTTGTGAGCCCAGCGTGCGAATGCATTTGCGGATGTGGGCATCGAGCTCTTCCGCGGTCCCCAGGTAGGTGAGGCTCTGGCGGTCGACGTCGAGGGCAATGCTGACCTTCCCTTTGGCCAGCCGCTCAAGGTTGTCGAGGCCGTTCACCAAATCCTGCGGATTGAGAGTGGTCACGCCGACCTCGATGAGATCGGGGATGACGTCCACAATGCAGCCGTCCGTGTGGAGCGAGACAGACGCGCCACGATCGCGGGCGAGGCCAAAGACCCGCTGGAAGGCCGGCTTAATCAGCTTCCGCCAGGAGGCGGGGCTGATGGGCAGCCGGTCCTGCATGCCAAGGTCATCGGCCGCTCCAAGGTGTGTGGCGCCGCAATCGAGATGGGCTTCAGTGAGTGCATACCAGTAATCGGCCACGATGTCGCGAAGCTCGTAGAGCCTGGGTGAGTCCTCCGCGACATCGAGCATGAAGTTGTCCCAACCGCGCAGGTACGTCAGGCGCAGGAATATGAAACCATGTTCCGTCCCCGCGCCCGGGGCCGGGGCATCGGCTGGTCTTTCCTCCGCGGCTTCCCGGATTGCTGTCACCCGCTCCGCAGACGACGGCGGCTCCCAGGCATCGAACTTGTCCCAGGAATCGAGCGGCGCCTCGATGACCTGTCCGTCGAGTCCCATCCCCGGGAAATGCCAGAGGCAGCCCCACTCGTCCCGGTGCTTATGCTCGGACGCACGCGAGGATTTAGCTCCTTCCTTGCCGCCGATCCTGACGTGCGGGCATTCCTCTACCAGCTTGTCGAGTCGGTCTTCGTAGCGTTCCCAGATCGTATAGTTGATTCCCGCCCTGCATGGCACGATGCCGGGGGAAGGTTCACTTGTGGTGTCGGAATTCGGCTTGGACTTCTGCACGTGTGGTTCTCCCTATGGGTATCTGAGAAGGCGTAGTTGCCCGCGCGGGGTATTGAGGACGAAGTTCTTGAGTCGGTCTCCAGGATTACGGCGACACGTGGCGGTCGCCACTGTGAGGATACACAATACTGCACCGCGTCGGAAGTCCCGGGTGGCGCGGGTCGTAGGATAAATGCTGCCCGAGGTCGCAACGATTCCGTTAAGTTTGGCAGGATGACTGCGAGAGCATTCGAAACCGTCTGCGCGACGAAACGTTCGCCGCCTCACGCGAGGAATGACAGATCTGCATCAGTAACAGAGGAGTAGAGGGGAATGTGGCAAAACTGCCGCGAATACCGATTGGCTGAGGTCGAGTTGGGGTTTTCGCCGAGCTACTCGCTCGAGATGGGACCGTTACTGGGTGACGGGACGTTGCAGTGCGCCGTTACGCACCCGAGCGGCGGTTTGCTCCATGTGATCAACCACGACGGATCCATTCTCTGGACCACCGAAGTGACCAACCACGACACACTTGGCGTCACTCCCGTTCTCGTTGCAGACGTGGACGGTGACGGCGAGTGCGAAGTGGCCATTGGCGAACATCCGGAAGGTGAAAACAACGTCCTGCTTTTTGACAGAACCGGCAAGGTGAAACGTCGCATCAAACTGCCATTAGGCACGGAAGACGAGACCGGGACAACTGTCGACTCTCTTGCGTTAGCAGACATTGACGGAGACGGCACAAAGGAGCTTATCGCGGCAGTGAACGGCGGATGCATCTATGGGCTCGATCCCAGCGGCGATATCATGCTCGAAGTCCGCGGGCTCCCGCCTTTCTTTGAACATTTCCTGCACGCGGGAGACATCGATCGTGACGGGTGCGACGAACTGTTCATCAGTGGCGGCGCGAAAATCGGTGGGGACTCACCCACGAATCACCCGTTGTTCTTCGCCCTTGACCAGGACGGCACAACGCTGTGGGCGCGGGCCATCAATGAGATCGGGCCGGACGGGCACGTGGACTATGCAATCATTAAGGACTTCGATGGATCAGGCGAAGCTGCGGTGTTCTCCGCCACCGGCGGATGTCTCCTCGATCCACACGGTCACGAGTTATGGAGCGTTCGCGACACCATCAATCACGGCCAGTGGGCTGACTCACGCAAAGCGCGACAGGACAGGACCGGCGACCAGATCCTCTTGTCTGAACTGTGGAACTGGAATTACGGCATGCTTCTGCTGAACAACGACGGTGAGATCCTCTGGACATACGACGCGTTGACAGACCGTACGCTGCCCACGCACGCACGGTTCATTGACTGGCTGGGCGACGGTGTGCAGTGCGCAATCCTCGGCGAACAGCCCGAGCGCGATGTCTACCGGCCGATCGAAATCAAGGCCGTTATTCTTGATCCAATGGGTGAAGTGGTACTGCAGATTCCTTTCTGGGATGTGCGACACGAGGGCTGGGTCTACTGCTGTGAAAACCAGGCAATGGTTGGTGATATCGACGGAGACGGCAAGGAAGAATTCGTGTTCTTCCGCGCAGACGGAACGCTGATGTTCATGGGCGCGTTATAGGGAACCTCCGCCCCTGATGGGTGGCACCATCCCTTGGATGACAGCAACTGCCGGGAGAAGACCGACTCTTGGAAGGTGAGACTGAATGAACATACCATTATGTTCCGCACTTCATCACGTGCGTCTTCATTGACAGGTCTCGCAAGATGGTGACGATCGACCCCTTGTAGGTTGGCCGGGACGGCCATCCCACGATGGGGATCCGGGGACGGAGGCACGAATTCAGAGGAAAAACCACAGATGAAAATAGCATTCATTGGAGTGGGGGGCATTGCCGGTAACTACCGTGCCAGTCTGCGAAGGCTGGAGCGGCCGATTGCTGGCGTGTGCGACATCAATCCAGACCGCTCCCACGAAATTGCCAAAGAGGAATCCGCTCGGGCATATACTGACCACACCGAGATGCTGGCGGGAATCAAGCCTGACGTAGTCTTTGTCTGCATACCACCAGGAGCACACACCTCGCAGGTGGCCGATGCTGCGCGCATGGGCGCCGCAGTATTCGTGGCGAAGCCCGTTGCTCTGGACCTGGATACTGCCCGCCGGACACGCGATGCAATCGCAGACGCCGGCGTCATCAATCAGACCGGCTACATGGCTCGCTATTCCGATATGGTTGAGAAAGCGAAAGAAATCGTCGGAGACCGGGCACTCGCCATGGGCAACGGCCGTTTCCTGTGCCGGATGGGAGCAACTCATCCCTGGTGGGGCAAGTTCGCCGTGAGTGGCGGCCAGATGCTGGAACAGACGACGCATGTTTTCGATCTGCTTCGTTACTTTCTCGGAGATGTTGAAAGGGCGCAGTCCTTTGGTATTCGAGGAGTGTCGGAGGGCATTGCGGATTTTGAGGAATGCACCGTATGCAATCTCTCCTACCAGTCCGGCGCGGTGGGTAGCATTACAAGCTCTTGCGTGACGGGAGGCGAGGACAGCTTCTCCGCCGAGCTGTTTGGTGACAGTTTCTATCTGAAACTCGTTCTGAATTGCGATCTCCGCGGCAAGATTGGTGACGAAGCTGTCCAGTTTCAAGGCGAAGAGACCGGATATTTCCGCCAGGTCGAACAGTTCGTCGCCGCGGTAGAAGCGAACGACCAGGACCTGGTCCGTTCCGACTACGTCAACGGTTTCAAGTCACTCGCGGTTACGGTTGCAGCCAATCAGTCCCTGGCAACGGGTACAGTGGAGAAGGTTTGCGGGGACTGAATTCGGAAGACGGGTATCGGAGATCAGATTACGGGCCGGACCGCAGACTTCGTGGTCTGGCTAACAGCAAGAGCTGGTGCCAGTGGAGCATCCAGCTCAAATCTTCTGGTCAGTATCGCCTCGAAGAATCAAGGTAGCTGCGGCGTCTCGCCGCCGAAATTCTGCGGCAGGACGCCGCAGCTACGTCGGTCTTGCCCAACGGTAGGCGTGAGAAGTAAACCGGATGCTCCGGTAGAACTAGAAATAGGCGCTAAGGGGGCTTAAACTTAAAAAAAATCTCGATTTGAGAGAACTCGTTTTTAGTGCGCCAGTCATGGCGCTTTGGGCGACTTCGTCGCCCCGAACGGCGATAACTCGCCGACTACCAACGAGTCCTCGCCAATCACTACTCAGGCCTGCTGCCCGAAGGGCCGATTCTTCTCAGCGCAGCCTGAGAAGAATCCTAGCTAGGCGCTGACCTCATTCCACCCGCGTCAGCTTCCAGACGTCCGAGGTCATGTTGTTTCCCGCTACCATCCACAATGCGTCGTCATGGACGAAAACGCTGGCTGCGTGGCGCGGAGACCAGGGCGTGCCGGGCAATTCTGTCCAGTTCACTCCGTCCGCGGAATGCCAGACATCCTTACGGTTGCCACCGTCCCTGTTGTAGCCTTCCAGGACCCAGAGTCGGCTATCGAAAACAGCCACCTCATGGTACTGCCGCGGCTTCCAGGGCGCTGCCTCCGTATGTCGCTCCCACTTCGTGCCATCAGCAGAACTCCAGACATCATTGAAGAACTTCCGCTTCCGAAACTTTGGTGTGTCGTACACTCCGCCTCCGAGTATCCAGAAGCGGCCCTTCAGTACGGCCGAGCCGCCAATCATGCCTCGCGGCCCCCACGGCGCTTTGTCAGTGACTTTGGTCCACTTCTTCCCGTCGGCTGAATTCCACACGTCGCTGTAGAAGCTCTCCTCCGCCGGCGCGAACTGGGGAAGCGTCTGGCCGCCCGTGACCCAGATCTTGTTGTCGAACGCGGCCGTGTAGTGCAGTACGCGCGGGCCCCATGGCGCTTTGTCAGTGACTTTGGTCCACTTCTTCCCGTCGGCCGAGTTCCACACATTGTCCTGGTAATGTCCCTGGTTCGCGTCGCCGCCAACGACCCACATCCGGTCCCGGTGCACCACATATCCCGCGGTGTGCCGACCTTCCCAAGGCGCTTGCAGGACCTCCAGGTTCCACATCGCCCCATCGGTTGATGACCACACCTCGCTGTTACAGATCTTTGGAAAATGCTTCCTGTCGCGAGGGTTCCATCCTCCGAGTAACCACATCCGGCCTTTGAAGACAAGCGCCCCCGCTCCATCACGTGGTGCAAACGCCGCGCGCCCCGTCACTTTCGTCCATCGGTACTGTGGTGTTTCCTGTCCCTCCTTCTTCCGGGCTTCGGCCAGGCACGGTAAACCGCCGGCCAACAGGGCGCCGAGCAATAAGAGCGATACTTGTCGTTTCATGATATCTCCATTTGTCAGGTCCATGGTCCGCGGTTCGTGGCGTTGGCATCCTCACCTTCGCCCTGATCTCTAAGCATGATCGATCCGCACCTCCTTCAGTTGCGGGGAACGGGCGCCGTTGCGATGGAGAAACGTGGCCCGATACTGCAGCCATTCGGCTGAGGCGGGCACGTCCCGGATCGCCTGGCCGGAGTCACGGTAGGATGTTCCTTCACCGTCGGGTCCACACCACCGCGCTTTTTCTAGCCCGGCTTCGCTGCCGGCCCAGCGTAACTGGAATGTCAGTTCCGTGGGTTCGGGGACGTCCGCGTCCCAGTTGATCCGGGTTGGCTTCCGTCCCTGCAAATCGCAAGGCGCTGAGATGTACCGCTCCAGGGGCTCGCGGGTGTAGGCGTTGCCGAAGTCCCGGGCGCCGGCTCTGTGCGGGCCCAGTCCCGGCAGGCGGGTCGCGCGCTCCGGACTGAAGCCTTCCGGGCCGTTCCAGTAGATCAGGGAGTCGACCTGGTGTCCGATGTTATCGCGGTGACAGGTCACCACGAGATCTGTCCAGCCATTGAGATTGAGATCGACAGGCGTGACCGCGGACGGCGCTTCGGCAGGCAGTTGTTGCAGCGGCATGTCGAAACTGACGGGGCCGGCTCCGCCCCCGTCCCCGCCGAAGATCTGGACCGGCAGTACGCGATCTGTTGCGGAAGAATATCCAGGCACGGCGATCTCCAGATAGCCGTCGTTGTTGAAATCACCGATCCCGGTGTTGCCCGGAGAAAAGCCGCCTGCGTAGGTCTGTGAGTTTTCGATAGCGTAGCCGTCCGGGCCGCCGTAGAGCACAATGATCGATTCCTGCGCTCTGCGATAATGGCTGCCGACGCCGATCACCAGATCGAGCCAACCGTTCCGGGTCAGATCAGCGGCATTGATGTGACCGGTCGTGGGAACGTTCATGATGACCTTCCTGGTGCGTTCGGCAGAGAAGCCCTCCGGGCCGCCGAGGAAGATCGTCAGGTGACCGCGCTTGTCGCCCACAATGATGTCGAGGTAGCCGTTCCTGTTGAAATCACCGACGACCCCGTTCCCGCCACAATAGGTCGGCACAATCTGAGACCGGTCCTGGGAGAAGCCGTCTGCCGATCCAAAAAAGATGATGGAGGAAGCGGCCATGGTCTCGGGTCTGTCGTCATAGGTCAGGGCCAACGCCAGCAGGTCCAGGAATCCGTCGCGATTAAAGTCCGCGGCATGAACCGCCATGATGCAGGACTGAGTGCCAGAGGCGGGATGCTGCAGATCGAGAGAGTGGTCTGCACGGGGACCGTCCGGTCCGCCGGGGAAGACGCGCAGCGTGTGCGACCCGGAGAGCAAGACGATGTCCGCATAACCATCGAGATTGAGGTCAGCCACGGCGGAGCCGTAGCCACCTGACGTGGGCAACTCCAGACGATGATCGGCGCCGTACTCGGGCCCGTCTTTGCTGAGGTACACGTAAGCGGGCAGGCCCGGCCAGTCCTGGGCCGGGCCCAGGAGCGTGTTCGTGAAGATGACCTCGGGTCGGCCGTCCCCGTCCAGATCGCCGGCCGTAGTTCCCATCGCCCCGGCAGTCGGAAGCAGCGTCACACGATCCTGTGAGAACCCGTTCGCGGAATTCCAGAAAATGGCGGAGTTCGTCTCGTAGGTGACGCCGTTTTCGTATCGGCTGGCAACAATCTCCGGTCGGCCGTCCCCGTCGAGGTCCGCTGCATGAACCCAACTGGCATACTCCAGAGGCAGCAACGGCGAGACTTCATGCAGAGCGTCCGGGGACCGGATTTCGATCCCCTTCATTGTCGCCACCAGCAATTCGTTGCGGCCGTCGCCATCTACATCAGCGACGTCGCAATGAAGGGCTCCCTGGCAGAACATGGTCGTGAATCCCACGGACTCAATGATCGTCCGATCATTCGCATCGAACTCGCCATCCCGATTCCAGTAGATCCGGACCTGATCGCCGCCGCTCAGAATGATTTCATCCCGCCCGTCCCCGTTCAGGTCGGCCAGGCGCACATAGAGCGAGTAATGACCCGGAAGCCGCAGAGGCGATTCGGTGTCAAAGCCGTCTGCAGTCCCCCGGTAGACAAAAGAGTCCGTTTCATATTCGAACTCCTTGCGGTAGTTCGAGAGAACCAGGTCAGGAAAGCCGTTGCCAGTAAGGTCCGCAGCCGCCAGTGACGTAGTGGCACAGCCGATCAGCCCGTATTCTTCGGTGACATCTTCGAACTGGCGGGGTCGGATCTGGCGGAAAGCGCGCATGGCCATCGGCTGCCCCGGATTGTGGTGGTCTACCCACGCCGTGCCGAAAATGAGATCCTTCAGACGGCTCCCCTCGAGGTCGAGCGCCGCCACGTCGTAGGCGCCTGCCGTAGCCAAGTCCGTGCGGTCGCCCGTGAGGCCGTTCGGACCTCCCCAGTACACGTATGAATCCAGTTCGGAGGTGACCCCGTTTTCGCCGTTGACCACGATCAGGTCGGGGTAGCCGTCACCGTCGACGTCAACGATCCGGGACATCCAACCGCTGTCGTGCGGCAGTTCCTCTTTGCGCCACCCGCCATCGGACTTGCCGTCCCGCTTGTAGATCAACGTTGGTGCGCGCTCGATGTAGCCATGCGTGTTTGCCAGCACGAGGTCGGGATAGCCGTCGTTGTTCAGATCCGTCCGGTAAACGGTCTCGATGACGCCGTTGGCATTCACATAGAGATTGGCGCCGCCGTCGTCGAAACGGCCTCGTGAGAAGTCTTCGAATCCGCTCTGTGTCCAAGCTTTGCAGTCGGGGGTCATTTTCGAGCCCAAGTTTCCACGCGGTCCAGAAGCGCTTCGAAAATACCAGCCGAAGAACCCCGCACTACCGATTCGCCCCTGGGTGTCGTCCGCAGGTAAAGCCATGCCTCGTACAGATTCACGCCGTTGAGGCCGGCGATGCGGGTGGCGTCGTATAGATCCGCGGTTAACTCCGGCGCCCGAGGCCCGCCCCGCGGCTCGCCGCAATGGCTGATCACATGGACGGGGATCCCCCGCTTGCGTGCCCGTGGCATGATCTCATGCTGCACAAAAGGACTGAAGGGGGCCAGGTATTTCAGGTTGACGCCATCCACGATTCCTTCATCAATCCAGGTTGCACAGTCCCAGTGGATCTGAGTGTAGATGTCGCATTCAGGCGGAACTGCCATTCGGGCCTCAGCGTGTGCTTCGAGTTTTAACCCAGCGGCAGACAGTAGTGCCTTGGCCTCTCGCAGAAACGCAGTGTGGAACTCGCCGCGGATTCGTCGCACGGCAGTGTAATCCTCTGCTTTGGCGTCCGGCATCCGCCCGAACCGCCGTTGGAACTCCTCCAGCACCGGTTCGGCAAAGGCGTAGGAAAGCCATTCTCCGCAATTGTGATGGTGGGCAATACGCACGTCGAGCCCGTCGGCTCCCATGTCGATCGCCCGCTGAACATGATTCTCCAGCCAATATCGCCTGACCTCGGGAAAGCCCGGCTCTAACATCCCCACCAGGTACTCGTCCTGTCCGGCCGCGATGCCCAGCACCGATCCCGGCGCCAGGAGACTCCTTATCTCGATCCACTCGCTGCTGTTGCTCCATCCGCCCCCGGTCCCGACGCGATCAAATTCAAAACCCGTGGACCGGAAGTCTGCGCCACCGCCGTCTCCGGAGCGGGGCGCGAACGAAAGCGTTGTCGCGCACGGGTTGCCACCCGCCTCGAGTTCCGCCAGCAGGAACCGCCGGTTACCAAAAGCCCCGGGCGCTTCCGCTTCTGGGAACCTCACGGCAAAATACCGCGCCTTCAGCCTGAGCCCTTCGAAGCGGATGCAGCGAACGCTTTCGGCGCCATCCATTCGGAGTTTCCCTGCCGGGCTCCATTCATAGCGGGGCCTCTCCACAATCTCCCCGATAGCACGTGCGCCTTCACTACGCGTGTAAGTAACATTGTCATCACTGCTGAACAGCTCAACATTCTCCGGCGCAAAAGGCAGGGGAGCGTCGTTGTCGGCAAAAAGGGTCAGCGTGGAGATCGGCTCCTCGGGTCCTCTGTCCAACCACTGCGGATTGCGCCGGAATGAAAACTCGGGATGCGCGGCCACGAGCGGCTCCGAGGCGGCTGCATAGCCTGACAGCACCCGAGGCGCGTCACGACAGACGCTGTCGCCGAGGGGTCTCGTCGCCCCGCTACAATGAAGATCGTAAGGCTTGATGACGGTGAAGAACTCCATGCCTTCCTCGTGAGCCATCTGCACGGCAACTGGTACGACATCTCCGCCGAACGCCTGGTACGTCTCGTTGGCAAACTTCACCCATGACATCGCAGACGTGCCGGCCCCGGCTGAATCCGACAGGTACTTGACCCACCACGGATGGTCCAGCCAGTAGATCCGACCGAAGCCATGCTGTTTGAGGGTGCGGAATTCTTCGCGCAGAACTTCCGGAGAGTAAGGTCCATTGCCAAGCTCATCCGCGAAGTCATAGGTCATCTGCAGTTGGAATCCCTCCACTGCCGGCAGAGAACTCAGGAGTTCCGGCTTCGCTTCGTCCTCCGGCTCCTGCGGGGTCAAGTGGAGCCGTCCAATCCCCGTGGCATCCGAAAAGCCGTTGCCGCTGGCATGTGACCAGGTGGCGTTCTCGGTCAACCCCATGGTGGCTCCGAGTTGGCATCGCATGACGTTGAACCCGATGCTGCCGCGGTGGCTTTCTGGAACGATGGCCTTAAGCGGGAAAGACAGGAAAGCGAAGCGAGCCACGTCTTCCCCCATGTGTTCGGTATGCCACGTCACTTCCCATTGGGGTTCCAACGCCGCCAGATTCGACCGCCCGTCACGATACGGCCAGTGAGGCAGAAACCATTTCACCGTGGCGGGGCCGGCCCCGAATTGGAGGAACCCAATACTGTCATCATGAGGGCAGAAGATGACTTCCACCGAATTGTTACCAGTCAATTCAGGCACCCCCTGCCAGTTCTTCCCCGTCTCGGGAGCGGTTTCCCAAAACAGAACGGAGAGAAACAGCGTGTCTCCATCGCTGCAGACATCAAAACTTGTATCCGCCGTTGGCCTGGACGGTTGCTCTATGATCATGAAGTCCGACTGAACATCCTGCCGGGAGTAAAGCCGTGACATCACATCTGCCCGGTCAAACTGGTCGATGTGACGCGCCGAGCATGAGCGCGCCTGTGCTCGGGCCAGAATGCGTTCACTGTTCATTGGTTTTTAGCTCCCTAATACGATCAGGATTTCCTATGAGAACTCAACGCTGTGTGCGTGTGTCATCGTAGCGCCAAGCTGCTTTGCCAGCCTGCTGAAAAAGAGCCAACAGACTAGCTAGCAGATTCGTTCGTAAAAAGTCGAAACCGACCGAGTTCCGGCCTGAAAGGCCAAAACATACCAGCCCAGGGCAAAGCCCTGGGAGAGAGTAGGGGAATCAGACATAGCTGAAAGGGCGCCACAAGCAATTGGAGCACAAGCATATGTTTCGCCCTTTCAGGGCTCAGGCCGAGACATTTCTGACAACCCAGGGCGTTGCCCTGGGCTGATATGTGACTGCCCCTTTGGGGCGAAAAACGTAGCGACCGACTTTCTACGAACGAAACTGCCAGCTCGTACCTACGATTCGACCCATCCCACCAACTGTTTGCCCTTCTCAACGCGTTGCGGGTCGTCATCATAGAGGTGCGCAGGTATTAAGACTTCCGGATACCTGTCCTTCAAGAAGATGCGCACTTCCCAGCATAGATGACAGACGGACGCGTATTTTTCTCGCAGCCGTCCTCCAGCCTCGAGAAACTCGGGGATCAGACCGCGGGGGCCCTTCTCAATCAAAGTTCGAATCAGGGGGTGCTGTTCGGCCACAGGCCGAGAGAGGATGTGCTCGACCGGCTCTCGTCGGGCATCGCCGATGACCAGACCGGTGCACGCTCCGGGGGTCACCACCCCTTCCGGAAGGATGCTGATCTGATTGGTCAGCCGGGGATCGAGGGTCCAGCCGGCCTTCAGGTTATGGCAACTCCATGGCAGATCTTCCACGGCAGTTTCAGCGCGGAGTGGAGCGATACAGCTCGCGGCCCTGCCCACGTGAAGGACACTCCTGGTCATGGCGTGCTCCTGTGTATCCGCAGCGGGACAGCCGTCGAGAGTGCCGTGCTCCTCGTAGTAGGCTCGCAACTCATCGAAGCGCCCGTAATGGTTCACCTTTTCCGCGCCGAATACCTGACGCGCCGCTTCGAGCGCGATGGTCATGCACTCGAAGGGGACAAAGGGCAGGTGGAACGGGTCCTGGGTCAGGTCGAGGCCGCGCACGTTCAGACGCTTGAGAGTTCGGAATTTGTCCAGTGCGCCATCCAGACTGGTGCAGTAGAAGCCGTTCGTCTCCACGCGGTAGGGGCCGGACAGATTTCGTGAGGCCGCCTGTTCCAGGATGTCCACCAGATGATCAAAGTAGAGCCCGACCTCGCCGCCGGTGAAGTTGATGGTCTTGGCCCTTACCGGCAGTGCGTGGGCCTGCTCGAGGTACGGCAGAGCGTCTTCCGCGGTCATCAGCCCTTCACGCTTCGGATGTGAGCCCCAGCAGCAGTGCGGACAGGCCGCGCTGCATCGCCACGTGAGCATCAGGATGTAGTAGGTCAGTGGCTGCTCACGCTGGCCACTGTTGAAGCCGTCCTTGTTGTCCAACTTCCCCATCTTGTCCTCCGACAATACCGTCAGCCAAAAGAGCTCTAGCCAAAGAGACAACGGGTGAGCCCTGGAGTTCCTGAGGCATCGAAGCCTGGTTCAGATCGATTTTTTTTCATTCAGATCTGGTCCGAAATCCGATAGTAAGGTACCTTCCATTCCGGTCAAGGACTCCCTCGGTTCCCAGGCTGCATTGCCACGGCGTGGCCTTGCAGACAGCGGCAGCGTTTCGACGCCGGTTTCTCCGGCCGGATGCCGCCGCTACGCTAATCAGGTACATCAGGGCTCTGCCACTGTTTCTCCTTTCCTTTCCATCCCTGTCATGTCAACCATCGCCGAGCCCGTCCTTTATCGCCGCATCGACATCCCCGAATCGCTGCAGACGACGAGTAACGGCCACACCTTCGGCGGCGACATTCGCATCGGCGATCTCACTGGCGATGGCCGGTGCGACTTTCTGGTCTATCGGTGCAACCACGGGGCGCCGGAGGGGGCGCATCGTGGCGGCATGAAGCCCTGCTTTCTGGGTGCCTTCGATATCGATGGCAACGTCCTCTGGAATGTCGGCGAAGGAGGCAATCAGCCGTCGAGGCCCATGTCGGTGGCTCTGCACGATATGACCGGAGACGGCGCGGCAGACGTCATCTGTTTCTGGCATCGACCGAAGGATGGACAACAGAGCGACTGGCAATCTATGGACGACGTGGTCATCCAGATACGCGACGGACGAACAGGTAAGGTCATTCGGGAAGCCGCCCCGCAGGAAATCACGAGCCGACGCCGCAAAGATCCCGCTGGCGCCAATTGGGTGCACCAGCGCCTTCTTATCGCCAACTTCCGTGGTACGGACACTCCTCGCGATATCGTCGTCAAGCTCGGCGACACCTATGTGGCGCTCGACGAAGAACTGGAGGTGCTCTGGACATACACCAGCAAGTGGTTCCGCTACTCGCAGTGCCCGGCCTACATTCCTGCCGTGGGCGATATCAATGGCGACGGCGTCGATGAGTTAAACGGCGGTTACTTCCTTCTGGACTCCCAGGGGAAGCCGCTCTGGGAAAGGAAACTCGGCCCGAACATGGATTCGGTCGCCATCACCGAATGGGATGACGGGAAATCGAGAGCCATCTGCTCTGCGGCCGGGCATGTGATGGATGAACACGGGAACGTCATTCTCAAACTCGGCGAAGATGAAGTGCCGCATGGACAGGAGGCGCGGGTCGCTGATTTTCTGTCTGAGCATCCCGGCCCGGAGATGGCCATCCGCTGGAACGGACACAACCCGGACGTCCTGGTCGTCAGCAGCGCGACCGGGAAAGTGGTCACTCGTTTCAAAGTGAACGAATCACCCACAAACGTCGGTATGGAGGCTGTCTACTGGCACGGACACAACAAGCCAGCGCTGCTTTACAACGGCGGCCTTCTGTGGAATGTGGAAGACCAGACGTCCATCGAACTGCCCGGCCTGCCGCCACCCAACGGAGGAGACATCCACCGCATGGGCTTCTATCACTGCATCCCCGCTGACATCTGCGGAGATGACCGCGAGGAACTCGTCCTCTGGGATCCAACATCGACCACTGTTTACATTTACACGCCAGCGCCGTTTAAGGAAGGCGCGTTCTGCCGCTACCGCCACGGCCCGGGGCAATACAACCCGCGGCTCATGGACTGAGAAGTAGCATCGAGCGCCATCTGATCTTGAGCACTCGTTTGAGGACTAACTGATGAAGAAGATACCCGCCCTGATCGCGCTCCTCTCCTGCTTTTCCCTGCAACGTTCAAGTGCCGAGAACCAGGAAGGGAGCGGCCTGAACGTCCTCTCTAAAACGGGTACGGTCAAAGACGAGACCGAGTTTGCCGCGGCCATTGCCGATCCCCGCCGTAAGATTGTTTTCTGTACCCGGCCGTTTGTCCTCACAAAGAAGCACGACTTTGGTGGCAAGCATCTGGTGCTCTGGCCGGAGGTGCTGGACTTTTCCGGCGGAGGCACGCTGAAGGGGAACGGCAGTATTTCTCGGATTGCAGGCAAAGCAGATTGCGCGGTGTTCGTCGGCGCGACCGTTGGGCTGTGGGAGTATTACAGTGGCAGCGTCACCTGGAACGGAACGAAATACGCCCCTTTGCCTGGACAGGGAACGCCGCCCAGCGTCGAGGGAACTTGGAATAAGAACGTTCGTGATGTCACGCTCTGGAAGCAGTGGCACGACGGCAAAACGAATGACGCGATTGAAGCCGCGCAGAATTCTCTGCCCCGCAAGGCTGACAGACTCGCCGACTGGAGGGGGACGGTTATCCTCCCGGAAGGTCGATATCAAATCACCAGACCCATCTACATCACCACTGGCGGCAAGGTCACCGGCGCCGGCGGCAAGGGAACGAAAGGACGTAACGGCGCCGGCGAAACCGAATTAACCGCGGCCGAAGGGTTCGGCCCGGAGAAGAAGTTTCCGACCGGCCACGCCAGCCCGATTCCCGGCGGCGGGCGGCTTTGGGATATCCCTGAGAATTACATGGTCGTCTTCATTCCGCAGAACCGAAACAATCAGCGACGCGTGGATGCCGGCCGTGGCGGGGGCGACGGCAAGAGCGTGTTCTATTCGGGTCTGAAGGGCTTTCAGTTCAACTGCGCAAAACGGGCGAATGGCGTACTCGTTCACGCGTCCAGCGGATCCGAGATCCAGAACCTTCAAGTGGACGGAGCGATTGAGAACGCGTTCTGGTGGCGAGGCAGTGATGCCCACGTGGCCAGGAACATCAGCGCCGTGCGTTCTCCGGTCGGACTGCAATTCACCGGAACCAATATCGATGTCACGATCGACGGAGTGATCTTCACGCGGCTGGGAACCGGTTTCCAATACACGGAAGACAACAATCGTTCGGCTTCCATCGAACTGAGGAACGTGAACTCGGAGAACACCAAGCTCCTTTTCAATATCCGGAATCCCGATGCCATCTCGATCATGAAGTTCACCCACACCCTGACCGACCCACAGCATCGCGTCGGCATCGTGGACATCAGCGACCACGATAACGGATGGCCCCCGTTCGGATTCAAGGCGTTCGGCTCGGTTCTGTACGCCGGATACATCGAAGTCATCGACGATACAAAACGAGACCAGTGGCGCGTCCTGACATCCCAGGTCGACAATGCCTGGAAACCTCAGAACGATTGGGCCGCGCAAGAATTCGGCGGTAAGCGCGGCACGCTCGATTTCGACCTCCAGCGCGAGTTCGGTAAAGGTCGCGCTCGCCGGGCATTGAACTTTCCTGGGGAGGACGCTTACAGCATTCCGCCGTTGAGACATTAATGACGGTGGCGGGGCGACCTGAGCCGAATGGCGCTCACTGAATTGGACGTGGCATGGGCGTCTCACCCGTGCCACTTGTCTGGATCAGGCTCAGGAATCGCTTACGTGAACACCATTCCGTTCCGAGCCTTTTCATCATCGCCGAGGTAACACCGGAAGTGCGGTACAGGTTCCCATGTTGGCATCCACCAGTATGTGTTAAGGTGATCACAGAGCAGAACGGAAGCCTTCCAGGTGGACCTGAATATGAAGTATGGAGCGAGCGGAGCTATCGACGGGCCGCCCGGGCTTGCATCACACCGGCTCACCATCCTTCTTCTCCGGGAGACCGGTTGTGGTTCTGTTTTTTGTGATCGAGGCGATTTATGTATTGGGACAGATAACTGCCTGAATGAAGAGCATCGAAAACATCCTTAGCCGATTCCGGAATGGGGACCGGACGCGTATGCTCGCGTTCGGCTCCTCCAACACCGAACACTTCCTTCCAGGAATGCATTGGTTCGACTGCCTGGAGGTGGCTGTCAAACAGAAATACGGCCGTGTCCACACCTGCATCAATACCGGCATCGGAGGCGATACGGCCGGGAAGCTGTTGAAGCGTTTTGAAGAGGATGCGGCCATGTATCGTCCGCACCTGGCGTTCGTTACTGTCGGTGGGAACGATTCGTTTCCTCACAATAACGTGAGCCTCGAAACGTTCAGACAGGACCTCTACCAGATTAAAGATCAATTCGCCGCGCTTGGAACGGAGGTGATCTTTCAGACCTATTACGCACCAGACGGCGCTCCTCAGGAGCTGGCGACTTTCTATGCCTACATGGATACGGTGCGTGAGGTCGCTCGTGAGACTGGCTCTGGCCTGATCGATCACCTGGCACGCTGGATACCTTTTCAGCGGGCCTACCCGGGGCTTTACCGGCCGCTCATGCAAGACGCCTTTCATCTGAATCGAATGGGCAACGCAGTGATCGGCGTCGACCTGGCCCGGCATTTCGAAGCGGAGCTCGGGACGAGCGAACCTGATTTCTGGGAGGACGCGCTGAAGGTGCAAAGTCTGATGGACAAACTCACCCGTGAATGAGCTGATCATGCGCCGTGCTTCATTGACCTCCTTAATTCACCGCCTGCCGTTTCTGGTCCTCTGGGTCGGCTCGAGCGCGTCTGCAGACGTCAGCGAGCGGATGGCATCCGTCAGAGAGTCGGCGAAGGAGACGGCATGGGCTGACAGACCTGTAGCCTGTTACGTCTTGCCGGCGATCAGTCCGAGACGACGACTGCCGGATACGCTCCCGGTTGACGGGAGGATCGGCGACCGGCTGAGCGTCGTCGCTGCGAAGGGCGAATTTGAGTCCGTGTCGTTCGTCGTTTTTCCGTTCGTCGATATGGCGGGCCTTAAGGTAGAGGGTTCCGAACTCAAAGGCCGCGACAGTTCGATTCCTGCTTCCGCTGTCGATGTCAAGGTGGTCAAGTGCTGGTATCAGGGAGGCACGGCCTGGCATAGCTACTTCGCCGACCGGGGCAGCCGCGTACTCACTCCCGAATTGCTGCTTCACGACGAAACGCTGATCCGGTTGGACACGAAGACAGAGGATAATTACCTGCGCGTTGATTACCCCGATGGCAGCAAATACGCCTGGGTCAGCTACACGAATCGAACGGATCCGAGACCGACCGGCGTCCGTATCCGAACGTTCTTCAACCACGCGACCGAACCGGTGTCGGACAGCCCGTCGCTGAAGCCGGTCAAGCTTGAGAAGGGCCAGGCAAAGCAATTCTGGGTGACGGTCAAAGTGCCGGGGGCCGCGAGCCCCGGCCTTTACAGCGGTTCGCTTTCGCTGACGACCGCCGGCGAAGAGGTCGGCGTCATGAAAGTGAGGCTTCGAGTGCTGCCCTTCTCTCTGCCGTCACCCAAAACCTACTACGACCTGGAGAAAGATTTCTACACCATCATCTACAACGATTGCTCGATTCAGACTTATCTCGAGATGAATGGCGGAGACTTTGACCAGGCGTCTCGAAAGTACCGGGCCGAACTTGAAAACATGCGCGACCACAACTGCCTGAGCCCCATCGGTCGGGAACGTTACGACGGACGGGATCGCAAGGCATTTACCGAGGCGCTGAAGCTGATGAAGGAGGTCGGCATGCGGACCCGGCCTCTCTTCGGATGGCTCAGAGGCGTCCATCCGGGACTGGTCTTTGCCACCCGTAATGGCGGGAAGGTGTCGGACTACCAATGGCAGCAATTCGAGCGCTCCATGTCTGAGGCTCTGAACGCGATCGGCGCGGTCCTGGGACACCAGGATGTTTACCCGTTCGGCTGGGACGAGCCGGCCACTTGGATACTGCGCGCACAGCATGACATCTTCAAGAGGCTGCATGCGAGAGGCATCAACATCATCAGCACCGGGCGCGACAAGCACCTGAAGGTTGCCGGATACAACGAAGACATCATCAATTACCCCGGCTGGCCAAAGAAGGACAGCGCCAGGAAATGGCACGCCATGGGCGCAGGTATCGTGAACTACGCCGGCCCGCACACCGGCCCGGAGAACCCGGCCTTCATTCGCCGCACACATGGCATGCAGCTTTACAAGGCCGATTACGACGGCACCGCCAATTACAAATACTACGAGTCCATCGGCGGAAACATCTGGAACGACTTCAACGGGGCTGTGCAATACCGCACCTTCAACCTGGTTTACCCGACTCTTGAGGGTGTGATCGACACCCTTGCCTGGGAGGGATACCGCGAAGCCATCGACGACATCCGTTACGCAACTCTGATGCGCCAACTCGCTCGTGAAGCGATCGATTCTGGGAATGTCGACAGGCGTTACGCCGCCAAGACGGCTCTTCTTTGGCTCGCCAACCTCGATGAAACAAAGGCAGATCTGAACACCATGCGCATGGAGATGATCCGGCACATCCTCCAGCTCCACCGCCTGGCGTCGGGAGAGGAGGAGGCGAGATGAGAAATTCGATCAACAGGCGAAAGATGCCATCCGAGATGGCGGCCCCTTCGGCAGATTTACAGAGTCTCCCAGTATCGTCTCCAACCCCAACGGGGTTGCGTCTTCCAGCCCAGGGTTGCGAGGCTTTGCGAGCTACCCTGGGATCGGAGGAACAATCGTCTTCAACGCCGAAGGTGTTGTGTCCATGTCTAATGGGTTGCGACGTTTCAAGCATTATTACCCAAGGCTGCTCGAAGACTCGCGAACCTTGGGCTGTAGGACGGAACACCTTCGGTGTTCAGGCGGCGCTGTTCGCGTTGGTCATCACGTTCATTACCCAAGCCGCACATGCCGAGAATTACGAAAACGTGCGCGCCGCGCTCAAAGATGCGGATACGAAAACACGAGCCAGTGACTTTACCGGCGCGCACGTGGCTTTGGATGCGGCCATCGCGATGAAAGGGATCACTTCCACTGAGCTTTACAGCGCGCATTATAAGAAAGCCTATGTCTTCGAGAGACAGAAGAAGCCAGAAGACGCGGCGAAAGAATATGTCCGTGCACGCGCAGTCATCGCCAAAGCCCTCGAAACCCCGGAACTGACCGTAAGGCAACGCGTGGACTGGCTTCGGAAACGTGCAGCGACTTATGAGAAGGAGCGAAAGTATCCACTCGCCAGGGCCGACTTCCTCACGATTGCGACGGACAAGGAGGTGGATGCGAACACACGTTTCGATGGAAGCAAGAAGGCGGCCTACACCTATCTTCGTGAGGGGAAGTTCGGCAAGGGTCGGGAGGCATACAGGAAACTTCTGAAAACTCCCGGACTCGACGCTGCAAAGCGATTCTCAGTTGCCGAGGCTGTCGCGTCGTCCTACGTGCTCGAAGGTCGGCTCGATAAGGGGGAAGCTGCCTATCGCGAGTTGCTGACCCATCGCGATCGTTCCGAGGCAAATGGATTCAACATCTACTCCAGGCTTTCGGAGATCCACTTCAGAAGAGGAAACCTGAAAGCGGGGCGCTCGGCCATCGAGAAGATGATGCCGCTCGCAAAAGAGCCATCCCACAACAAGTGGCGTCTTCAGGCGCTGATAAGACTGGCGCTGACTCGAAACGCCACCTCGCACGTCATCTTCGCCTGCAGCCATCTGCTCAAGCTCCCGAAGCTCAATGTCGCCACACGGGTGACGAACATCCGCCACTTGGCCGACGCCCTGCTGGCGGAACAGAAGAGCGACCAGGCAAAGAAGATTCTGAGCGAAGCCGTTGACGACGAGAAACTCCCTGCCGCGTCCAGGTTCCGATTCGACGTTCTGCTGACCGGCTTGACCGTAGGTTGGCCTTCCTCGGCCGACTCAGCGAGTCTTGAAAAGGCCAAAATCAATCTTACCAAAGCAGTCGCCGTGACTGAGCAGAAATACAAAGACACTAAACTCTCAGCCGCGGACAAGCTGGCCGCGCTCGACGGCGCTGCGAAGTCACTCACGAGATTGCACAGGTACGACCTCGCCCGCGCGTTCAACGCGCTTGCCGATCGGCTGTTGGCGGATCGACCCGTAAAGAAATACGTGTGCCGCTACCACGAGAAAGCTCCTCTCGGTGCCGCGGGCTGGACGCTGTCCAATCTTCTGAACGATGAAAATTACCGCGAGTCACGCTTCGAGGACTACAACTCAGCGGATGCCGCTCGCCTGATTACGGATGTGTCCGCGGAACGAATCGTCTCGAAAGACGCCAGGAAGAAGTTCTACTTCGACAACACCGCGTTTTACATGCTCCACGACCGGCGCGGATGGCACATGTTTGTTCTCAGCGGGGAAGAGAATCTCGAAGACATCCTCGCTGACGGCACAAAGGCCGGCTCGCTGGAGATGTACTTCACCACCGGCCCCGGCCAGCCCTACCATCAGTGGATCATCAATCTGCCCTCCGGCGAAGTCAGCGGACATTACGACTGGCACTCGCCACACCGCAGCTTCCGCTCACTGAAAGACAGTTTCAAGACCGAGACCATCACCTTCGGCAGCAATATCGGCACATACATTTTCATCCCATGGGAGACGCTCTACGACAAACTCCCTTTCGACACCCCTTCTCAGTGGCGCTTCGGCTTCATCCGCTGGAGCCGCGCCGGCGGCCTGACGTGGGGTGGCAAGGTGCACGAAATCGCGCGATGGGGACTCATCGAATGGGAAAAGCCGGCCGAAGAACAGGTCACTCAAATCCGTCGAGACATAGCCCGAAAGGCATGGGGCAAATACAAGAGCATCCGTGACGAGTTGGGCACCCACTGGCAACACAGCCAGCTCGGCGATGCCGATTTCTACAAATCGCATCTGAAACCCAAGGTCGACCAACTGAACGCTCTCGGCAAGGGAATGGAAGAGCCTTCAAAGCTGACCGCGCGGCAGGTACAGGCATTGTTCAAAAAGGCCATGCCAGACTGGATGGAGTTCAGATACGTAGCTTCTGAGCTTCGCCGAGAATACCTGGAGGAAGTCTTCTTCGGGGATCGCAGTCCCTCGGAGCCAGAGGGCGCTCAGCAAAGTGCAAAATGAAGAAAAGCCAAAGCAGAGCGATCTGGGTTTTGATGATGATCCATTCAACAACATGTGTAGTTGGTGAAGAGCCGCGAATCTTCTACGTGGACTCCGCCGCAGGCAGTGACGCGAATGAGGGCAACACTCCTGCGAGTGCCTGGACGTCGTTGGAGCGCGTCAACCAGACGGATTTGAGGCCTGGGGACACGGTACGCTTTAAACGCGGCAGCGCCTGGCGCGGATCACTCACGCCCCGCAGTGGCGCCAAAGGCGCGCCGATCACATACACCGCCTATGGCGAAGGCGAGAAGCCACTGCTCCTGGGCTCCGTGGCCAGAGACAAGCCGTCGGACTGGGTGAAAGTCGACAAGAATGTCTGGGCAACCAGGCAACCAACGTGGACGGCCAAAGGAACGGCCGTGGACTTGCGGCAGAGCGAGTGGTGGTGCCATCGCGAAAACGACTCGAAGGTCGCCCTGCGTGTGGAAGACATAAAAGATGGCAAGGTGCAGGTCTTTGATTGCGAGAAGTCAGGCAGCCAACGCAACTACATCCAGGCATGGGGGCCGGAGTTGGACTGGAGTCAGATCGGCGGCACGGGTTTCATGCTCTTCCGCTTCCGTGCCCGATGCACCAAGCCGTTTACCATCGGCACCGTGCGTGTCATGCGCGGGAATAAGCCATGGACTCTCTACGCGTCTGCAGGCTCGTCGGGGCCGGACGTGGGCACGGAATGGAAAGACTACGAGGTGCGGCTTGGCATCCTTTCCAAGGGGGAGAGACCCAAGCTCCATATGTACCTCGGCGGCTCGATCCCCGATGGAGCAGTATTCGAGTTTCAGCCCCTGGAGCTCGTCGCCACGGAATGCTCACAGGAACGCATCCTCGCAGTTGACGTGGGCAACATCATCTTCGATCACGGCAAAGCCTGCGGCTGGAAACGCTGGAAACTCGAAGACGTGAAGCGCCCGTGCGACTACTTTTACGACGGCCAGAACATGCGCGTGTTCGTGTGCCTCGACCGCAATCCGGCGGACGCGCACGACAGCATCGAGTTGGCTCTGAAGCAACACATCGTCAATCAGGGCGGTGTCCACGACGTGGTCTACGATGGACTGGCCCTGCGCTACGGCGCCGCGCACGGTTTCGGGGGAGGCAGCACCGCGCGCCTGGTCATCCGCAATTGCGACCTTTCCTACATCGGTGGCGGGCATCAATTCACGAAGCCCGGCGGAAAGCCCGTCCGTTACGGCAATGCGATCGAGTTCTGGGGCGCTGCGCGGGATCACCTGGTCGAGGGCTGCCGCATCTGGGAAGTGTACGATGCCGCGCTCACCAACCAGGGCCGCGGGCCCACGTCGATCCAGGAGAACATTACTTACCGCAACAACATCATCTGGAATTCCGAGTATTCATTCGAGTACTGGAACAGCCCGGAGTCCGCGCGCACGCGCAACATTCGCTTCATCAACAACACCTGCGTCAATGCCGGCGTCGTGTGGTCTCACGCGCAGCGCCCCGACCGCAACGGCAGCCACCTCATGTTCTACACGAACCGCGCTGACACCGCGGGCTTCGAGGTCAAGTACAACGTCTTCTACAACTCGACAGACTGGGCGAGCCGCTACAGCGCCGGATGGAAGCCGCTCCCGGACATGGACTACAACGCGTGGTACGTGCCCAGGGGAGAACTATGCTACTTCTTCCGCGATCACATCAAGGGCGACGACGTGGCCGGTTACCGCGAGAAGACCGGGCTCGACAGGAATTCATTCTTCGGTGACCCCAAGCTCATAGCCCCAAAGAAGGGCGACTTCCGTCTCGCACCCGACAGCCCCGTCAGGAACTTGCGCCCGAACGGCGGCTTCATGGGCGCGGAGTTCTAGTAGGGCTTCAATCTTAATTCTGTGCATTGGATGCCCAAGCCGCGAGCACAATTTTGGAGTGCGGTGACTTGTCACCGCTTTCATTTTCTGATGCCTCTGAAGGAAGAAAGAACTCGCAGTCATTGTCTCTACTGACCATCCTGGAAAAGTG